>Ga0075471_10000845_pt1 | contig 19229 bp, 16 predicted proteins | sample DEB19_08_DNA_2_FD_74787 | JGI IMG/M metagenome (GOLD analysis project Ga0075471, IMG submission 74787) | Aqueous microbial communities from the Delaware River and Bay under freshwater to marine salinity gradient to study organic matter... | ecosystem: Environmental > Aquatic > Marine > Coastal ... | reverse complement strand
GATGATGCGGCCCCAGCCGCGCTCGCACATGGCGTCGATCACCTGGCGAGTGACGTTGAAGACGCTGGTGAGGTTGGTGTCGATCACCGCGTGCCAGTGCTCGGGCGTCATCTTGCGGAATGTGGCGTCGCGCGTGATGCCGGCGCAGTTGACGAGGATGTCGATCGCGCCGTGGGCGTCGTTGATCGCCTTCACCATGCCTGTCATGGCGTCGTAGTCCGTCACGTCGCCGAATGCCAGCGCGCTGCTTGCGCCATTGAGGCCCGCCGCGGCCATGGACTCCTTCCACCGAGACTCCGTGCCGGGGATGCCGTAGTTGGCGACGACGAAGACGCCTTCCTGGGCGAGTTTCTTGCAGACCGCGGTGCCGATGCCGCCGACGCCGCCCGTAACGAGTGCGATGCGCTTGTTCATGGGGATCTTCCTGCTGGTGGGCTAGTGGCCGGCTTGCGGCCAAAAAAAAGCCCCGGGGTTGTGCCCCGGGGCTGAGCCTTTATCGAAATCTTGAGAATTTGCGATAAAGGAGGAGGAGACGACAGCGACTGGCGGGAGAGGGAACCCAGCCCGCGCATCGAGCGCCGGGTGGCGGGCACAACAGGCGGCTGGGGAAGCCCTCACGCGTTGCCAAGTCAGGGAATCGGGGCGGCAATGCTGCGCCGCAATAAGACGGATTCTAGGAAGCGGGGACCCCTCTGTCAAGCCGCTTTTATTGCGTCGCATCACGGGCGGGTAGCCGCGCCGCCGCAATGCCGGAAACTGTAATAAAATGAGGCACTTGGCGTCACGCGACCGGTCCGGTCGCTGCGGCGCACCGAGCGTTGATTTTGTGGCGCAGCAGACCCTGAGGCAATACCATGGCCGACCCGCGCATCATCAAGAAGTACCCCAACCGCCGGCTCTATGACACCGAAACGTCGGCCTACATCACCCTTGCCGATGTGAAGGGGCTGGTGCTTCAGTACCGGGAGTTCCAGGTGGTGGACGCGAAAACCGGTGAGGACCTTACGCGGCCGATCCTGCTGCAGATCATCCTCGAGGAGGAGTCCGGCGGCGTGCCCATGTTCACTGCCGAGATGCTCTCCAACATCATTCGGTACTACGGCCACTCGATGCAGGGGCTGATGGGCTCCTATCTGGAGCGCTCCATTCACGCGTTCCATGAGGCGCAGAAACGCTTTCAGGAACAGGCCCACGCGCTGATGCCCAAGGTTCCCGCCGAGCCCTTCCCGGGTGCCGTGCCGGGCGGAGCCATTCCGCAGATGATGATGGGTGGTTACCTCGAGCAGGGCGCCAAGGCCGTGATCGACATGCAGGACGAGCTTCGCAACCAGGCGCTCAAGTTGTTCTCGGGCTTTCCCTACGCAGCGCCGGGTTCGCCGGACGCAGCCGAGCCTGCTGACAAGCCGGCAGGCGACAAGAAGCCCCGCCCCCGCAAGAAGCCGTAGCCGTCTTCCGAATGGCCTCCCGCCCGCGCCGCTCGGCGGTCCGCCCGGCAGCCCCGCGCGTGGGCTTCGTCTCGCTCGGCTGCCCCAAGGCCACGTCCGACTCGGAATCGATCCTCACCCAGCTTCGCGCCGAGGGGTACGAGATTTCGCCCTCGTACGCCGGCTCGGACGTGGTGGTTGTGAACACCTGTGGCTTCATCGATGCGGCGGTGAAGGAGTCGCTCGATGCCATTGGGGAAGCCTTGGCTGAGAACGGCAAGGTGATTGTCACCGGCTGCCTCGGTGCGAAGGGCAACGCGGTGCGGGATGCGCATCCCAGCGTGCTGGCGGTCACCGGCCCGCATGACACGCCCGCGGTGATGGAAGCCATTCACGCGCATGTGCCCAGGCCCCACGACCCCTTCACGGACCTGGTGCCGCCGCAGGGCATCCGGCTCACGCCTCGCCACTACGCCTACCTGAAGATTTCGGAAGGGTGCAACCATCGCTGTACGTTCTGCATCATCCCCTCGATGCGCGGCGACCTGGTGAGCCGCCCGGTGGGCGACGTGCTGCGAGAAGCCGAGCACCTCGTGAACGCCGGCGTGAAGGAGCTTCTGGTGATCTCCCAGGACACCAGCGCCTACGGCGTCGACGTGAAATATCGCACGGGCTTCTGGGGTGGCCGCCCGGTCCGCACGCGAATGACGGAGCTGGCCGAGGCCCTCGGCGACTTCGGCGTTTGGGTCCGGCTTCACTATGTCTATCCCTACCCCCACGTGGACGAAGTCATTCCGCTGATGGCTGACGGGAAGGTGCTGCCGTACCTCGACATCCCCTTCCAGCATGCGAGCGCGAGGATCCTCAAGCTCATGAAGCGCCCCGCAGCGGCCGAGCGGACCCTCGAGCGTGTTCAGGCTTGGCGCGCGGCGTGCCCCGACCTCACGATTCGCTCCACGTTCATCGTCGGATTCCCGGGGGAGACCGAGCAGGAATTCGACGAGCTGCTCGGGTTTCTCGAGGCAGCACAACTGGACCGCGTCGGCTGTTTTGCCTATTCGGCGGTTGAGGGTGCGAAGGCAAACGATCTCCCTGATGCCGTGCCCGAGGGGGTCAAACAGGATCGACTGGCGCGCTTCATGGCTACGCAGGCGGCTATCAGTGCGCAACGGCTCGCCCGAAAGGTGGGGCAGGAATTCGACGTATTGGTCGACCACGTCGAGGGGCGGACTGCCACTGCACGGAGCGCCGCCGATGCGCCCGAGATTGACGGCGTCGTGACGGTGAAGGGGGCAAAGGGCGCAAAGCCCGGGGACATCCTTGCCGTGCGCGTCACCGGCGCCGGCGAACACGACCTCGAGGCGGTTCCCGCCTGAGAGCGTGTCGATGCGTGTGAGCGGCTATGAGCCGCGCGTGAGCTTGCCGTCGACGACCTTGACCTTGTCGCCAACACGGTAGCTGGTCTCGCTCGAGAAACTGAAGATCCGGGTGTTCCCGTTCTCCATCTTCACGGCCACCTCGTAGGTGGTCGACGCATTCTGGTTTTTCTCAACCTGGTTGCCCGCGTAGGCGCCGGCGCCCGCACCCGCGATGGTGGCTACGGTATTGCCACGGCCGCTGCCCACCTGGTGGCCGAGCACCCCGCCGATCACGCCGCCGGCGATGGCGCCGAGGCCGGAGCCCTGGCCCTCCTTCTTGACCGTCCTCACGTCGGTCACCGTGCCACAGTTGTCGCACGCGGCCCGGGCGTTGGGCGCCAGGGCGATGGCGACTGCAAAGATGATGGCCGTGATGACGGCGGAGAGCTGGCAGCGTGAGAGTTTCATGGGGCGATCTCGTGGGGGGGCGGGCCTGACGGCAGCTTATCGAAAACGGGCCGGGAGCGCGGCCCGGGTCAATCGGACGCCGGAACGCTCTTCAACTGCGGGAAGAGGATCACGTCGCGAATCGACGGGCTGTCCGTGAACAGCATGACGAGCCGGTCGATGCCAATTCCTTCGCCAGCGGTGGGCGGCAGGCCGTATTCCAGCGCCCGGATGTAATCGGCGTCGTAGAACATCGCCTCCTCGTCGCCGGCTTCCTTGGCTGCGGCCTGGGCCATGAAGCGGTCCGCCTGATCCTCGGGGTCGTTCAGCTCCGAGAAGCCGTTGGCCATTTCCCGCCCGGTGATGAAGAGCTCGAAACGGTCCGTTACTGCGGGGTCGGCGTCGCTGGCCCGGGCGAGCGGTGAGACGTCCGTCGGGTGCGAGACGATGAACGTGGGCTGCTTGAGCTTCGCTTCCGTGGTCGCCTCGAAGAGCTTCAGCTGCAGGATGCCGAGGCCGTCAGTCGGGAAGACCTCGATGTCGAATGGCGCGAGGGCTACCTTGAGGTAGTCGACCTTGCCCAGCTCCGGGAGCGGGTACTTGGGGTTGTACTTGGCGATCGCTTCAGCCATGGTGAGGCGGTCGAAGGGCTTGGCGAGGTCGATGGTTTCGCCCTGGTAGGTGAGGGTGGTGGTCCCCAGCACCTTTTGCGCGCATTCCCGCAGCAGTGTCTCGGTAAGGTCCATGAGGTACCGGTAATCCCGATAGGCCTCGTAGAACTCGATCATGGTGAATTCGGGGTTGTGGCGCGTGCTGATGCCTTCGTTGCGGAAGTTGCGGTTGATCTCGAACACCTTCTCGATTCCGCCCACCACCAGTTTCTTGAGATAGAGCTCCGGTGCAATCCGAAGGTAGAGCTCCATCTCGAGCGCGTTGTGGTGCGTGACGAACGGCCGGGCTGCTGCGCCTCCGGGAATGGGGTGCATCATGGGGGTCTCGACTTCCAGGTACCCGCGCGCGACGAAAAATTCGCGGATCGACTGCACCAGCTTCGACCGCTTGACGAACGTCTCGCGGGATTCCGGGTTCACGATCAGGTCCACGTAGCGTTGGCGGTAGCGCGCTTCCATGTCCGTGAGGCCGTGAAACTTGTCCGGCAGCGGACGCAGCGACTTGGATAGCAACCGCACACGGGTCGCCTGGACCGTGAGCTCGCCTGTGCGCGTCTTGAAGAGCGTTCCCTCGACGCCAACGATATCGCCCAGGTCCCAGTGCTTGAAGGATTCGTAGGTCTCGGCGCCCACCAGGTCCGTCTTCACGTACACCTGGATGCGCCCGGTCATGTCCTGGAGCGTTGCAAAGGACGCCTTGCCCATCAGCCGCTTGAGCATCATGCGGCCGGCGACCGTCACGGCGATGGGGCTCGCCTCCAGCGCCTCGTTCTCCTTGGCGCCGTGGGCGGCGTGCACGTCTGCCGCCAGCGCGCCGCGCTCGAAGTCGTTGGGGAAGGCGGGGCCGGCTTCGCGCAGGCGGGCGAGCTTCGCGCGGCGCTCGGCGATGATCTGGTTCTCATCCTGCGGTTCCGGCGCGGCAGCCTGTTGGTCGGCCATGGTCAAACCCCTTGCTTGAGGGAAGCGGCGATGAAGTCGTCGAGGTCGCCGTCGAGCACGGCTTGCGTGTTGCCTACCTCGTAGTTGGTGCGAAGGTCCTTGATGCGGGATTGGTCCAGCACGTAGGAGCGGATCTGGTGTCCCCAGCCGATGTCCGTCTTGCTGTCCTCGAGCGCCTGCTTTTCCGCGGTGCGCTTGCGCAACTCCAGCTCGTAGAGCTTGGCTTTCAGCATCGACATGGCTTCCGCCCGGTTGCGGTGCTGCGAGCGGTCGTTCTGCGAGGAGACGACGATGTTGGTCGGCAAGTGCGTGATGCGAACGGCGGAATCCGTCTTGTTCACGTGCTGTCCGCCAGCGCCGGAAGCGCGATAGGTGTCGATGCGCAGGTCCGCCGGGTTGATCTCGACTTCGATCGTGTCGTCCACCTCGGGATAGACAAATACGCTGGCGAACGACGTGTGGCGGCGCGCGTTCGAATCGAACGGCGACTTGCGCACCAGGCGGTGGATGCCCGATTCGGTGCGCAGGTAGCCGTAGGCGTAGGGGCCGGAGACCTTGACCGACGCGCTTTTCAGGCCCGCCACTTCGCCATCGCTTTCCTCCAGTACCTCGACCTTGAAGCCCCGCTTGTCGCAGTACTTCACGTACATGCGCAGGAGCATTTGCGTCCAGTCCTGGGCTTCCGTGCCGCCTTGCCCCGCGTTGATGTCCACGAAGCAGTTGTTCGGGTCCATGGGGTTCGAGAACATGCGCTGGAACTCGAGCCCGGCCACCAGCTTCTCGATCTCGCTGGTGTCCGAACGCACGGCCCCGAGCGTGTCGTCATCCGATTCGGCTTTCGCGAGCCCGAAGAGGTCGGACGAATCGCGCAAGCCCGACTCGATTTTTTCAATGACGCTGACGATGCCCTCGAGGGCGGCGCGTTCCTTCCCCAGCTCCTGCGCGCGGGGGGCGTCGTTCCAGACGCTCGCGTCTTCGAGAATGCGGCTGACTTCGGCTAGTCGGGTTTTCTTGGCGTCGAAGTCAAAGATACCTCCGGAGCTCGGCCGTGCGGGCGGCCAGGTCCTGGAGGGCATTCTCGATCTGGTTCAGCTGCTCGGCTTCCATGGGTCGGGGGACGAATCGCAAAGGGCGCGATTATAGCCGTGGGGCCTGGCTCGCCTTGGCCTGCGCCCGGGCCCTGATCTCCTCGAGGCCCGCTGGGGGCGCGTGTTTCGTGAGCCGGAGGCCCGCGCGAGGCAATTGGCTCGAGAGCCCGTGGCCGACGAGGGGCTCGAGCTGGCGCGCGGCTTCGATGAGCCCCGCGAGGTCCATGCCGGTGTCGTAGCCCGTGCACGCGAACATGTGCACGAGGTCTTCCATGGCCACGTTGCCCGAAGCCCCCGGCGCGTACGGGCAGCCGCCCAACCCGCCGAGGGAGGCATCGAAGGTGCGAATGCCCGACTCGGCCGCCGCCAGCGCGTTCACGAGGCCCATTGCGCGCGTGTCGTGGAAATGCGCCGTGAAGTTGAGGCTCGGGTGAGCCTGGATCGCCTTGCCGCAGAGCGATCGCACTTGGTCTGGGTAGGCCATGCCCGTGGTGTCACACAGGCTCACGCCCTGCACGCCGAGGTCGGCAAAGCGCTTCACCCAGGCGAGGACTTCGGCCTCGCCGATGTCGCCTTCCATCGGGCAGCCGAAGGAGGTGGAGAGCGACACGTTCACCGGGATGCTCCCCTCGCTTGCCAGGCGCGCAACCTCGGTGATCTGCGCGAGGGATTGCTCCCGGGTCATCCGCACGTTCGCGAGGTTGTGCGTCTCGCTCGCCGACATGAACAGGTTGAATTCGTCTGCCTGCGATTGCATCGCCCGATGGGCGCCGCGCAAGTTCGGTACCAGCACGGTGTAGATCACGCCGGGTCGGCGTCGAATGCCTCGCATGACGGCCTCGGCATCCTGCAGCGCCGGGATGGCGGCGGGCGACACGAACGCAGTGGCCTCGATGCGTGCATAACCGAGCGTCGAGAGGCGGTCAATCAGAGCGATCTTGTCTTCGGTCGGGACAAAGCGGCGTTCGTTCTGGAGGCCGTCGCGCATGGCGACTTCGTTGAAGTGCAGGCGGATTTTCTTGGGGCTGGCCATGGGAGCCTCCTGGTCGTTCAGTCGCGCGAGGGCCAGCCCGCGCTGCGGGCGACCTGCGCGGTGTGCTCACCCAGCTGGGGTGCCGGATGGTCGAGCGAGCCGGGGGTGGCGCTCAGTTTCGGGACGATGCCGGGAACGCGGAGGGGCTGGCCGTCGCCGCCCGTGGTTTGCAGCACCATGCCGCGCGCCTGGTAGTGCGGGTCTGCCGCAATGTCGGCAATCGAGTAAATCCGGCCAGCAGGAACACGGGCTCCGTCGAGCGCGGCGAGCACGTCGGCCGATCGGCGCTCCCGGGTCCATTGGCCGATGGCCTGGTCCAGTTCGGCGACACGCGCAACGCGCCCGTCGTTGTGCTCGAGCGCCGGGTCGTCGGCAAGATCGGCGCGCCCGATTGCGCCCATCAGCCGCTTGAAGATGCTGTCGCCGTTGCCGCCGATCAGGACGTAGGATCCATCGGCACACGGGTACGCGTTGGATGGGGCGATGCCGGGCAGCGCGCTTCCCGCTCGCTCACGCACCGCGCCAAAGGCGTCGTATTCCGGCAGCAGGCTTTCCATGCAGTTGAACACGGACTCGTAGAGCGCCACGTCGATCACCTGGCCATCGCCGCCGCTCGCCGTGCGGTGATGCAGCGCCATGAGGACGCCGATCACGCCATGGAGCGAGGAGAGGGTGTCTCCGATCGACACGCCAACGCGCACGGGAACACGCCCGGGCTCTCCCGTGAGGTGGCGAAGCCCGCCCATCGCCTCGCCAATGACGCCGAACCCCGGGCGATCCTTGTAGGGGCCCGTCTGCCCGTAGCCGGAAATGCGCAGCATGATGAGCTTCGGGTTGATCGCGTGCAGCGCCTCCCAGCCGAGGCCCCAGCCTTCCATCGTGCCGGGCTTGAAGTTTTCAATCAGCACGTCGGCCTCGCGCGCGAGCTTGCGCACCAGTTCCTGGCCATCGGCGTCGCGCAGGTCTGCCACCACCGAGCGCTTGTTGCGAGACTGCACCTCCCACCACACGGAAGTGCCATCGCGGAGCATCCGCCATTTGCGCAGCGGGTCGCCGGTGCCCGGCGGCTCGATCTTGATCACGTCGGCGCCGAAATCGGCAAGCGTCTTGCCGGCGAAGGGCCCGGCGATGAGCTGGCCCAGTTCGATCACCTTGATGCCCTGCAGTGCCTTCATGCGTCGTCCCTCGAAATCAGGCCGCCGGCGACCAGTGCTCGACGACCAATTGCAGCGTGCTGTTGCCAAGATACTCGTTTATGTCGAGTCGGTAGACCGCGTCGATCCGAGCCGGGAAGGGGCCGGCCTCGCCGAAGCGGATGGCTGCCAGCTTCCGCGAACCACTGCCGAGTGTGAGGCGGGCGTGCTTCTCGCCCACGACGCGGGTGCCCTGCACGGCGAAGCGCCCCGTGAAGCGCGGCTCGGGGAAGCCCTGTCCCCACACGACGCCGCGAAGCGCCTGCGCGAAGTCGAAGGTGATTTCCGGGTCGGTGAGTTCGCCATCCGTCTCGATGCGGCGCTCGAGCGCGGCGGGGTCGAGCCACTCGCGAGCGACGGACTCAAAGGCGCGGCTGAAGGGCTCGAGCTGCCCCACGGATAGGGTGAGCCCCGCAGCGGCTGCGTGGCCGCCGAATCGCTCGATCATTCCGGGGTGACGCTTGGAGACCAGGTCGATCGCATCCCGGAGGTGGAACCCGGCAATGGAACGGCCGGAGCCCTTGAGCCTCCCGTCCGGCTCGGCGGCAAAGGCGAAAGCCGGGCGATTGAGACGATCCTTCAGGCGCGAGGCGAGGAGGCCCACGACACCCGGGTGCCACTGGGGGTGGTGCACCGTGAGCGAGCAGTCCTCGCCAGCGTCGAGGCCCTCGAGCATCTGCAGGGCCGACTCCTGCATGTCTGCCTCGATTTCGCGCCGCTCTCGGTTCAGCTTGTCCAGTTTCCCGGCGAGTTCCGTCGCGCGCTGGGCGTCATCGGTGATCAGGCACTCGATGCCGACCGTCATGTCCTCGAGGCGCCCCGCGGCGTTGATGCGCGGGCCCACCCCGAAGCCCAGGTCCGACACGCTGGCGCGACGCGCTTCGCGGCCGGCGGCTTCGATCAGCGCGGCGATACCCGCACAGGCCCGCCCCGCCCGGATGCGCTCCAGGCCCTGCGCCACCAGGATGCGGTTGTTGGCGTCGAGCTTCACGACGTCGGCCACGGTGCCCAGTGCCACGATGTCCAGCAGCTCCGCGAGGTTGGGTTCTTTGCGGTCGGCAAAGGCGCCGCGTGCCCGCAGTTCGGCTCGCAGGGCCAGCATCACGTAAAAGATCACGCCCACGCCAGCGAGCGCCTTGCTCGGGAACTCGCAGCCCGGCTGGTTGGGGTTCACGATGCAGGCGGCGTCGGGGCGTTGGTCGCCGGGCAGGTGATGGTCCGTGACGAGAACCGCGATGCCCAATCGATTCGCCTCGGCCACGCCCTCGACCGCAGCGATGCCGTTGTCGACGGTGACGAGCAGGTCGGGCCGGCGCTCGGCGGCGACGCGCACGATCTCCGGCGTGAGCCCGTAGCCGAACTTGAAACGGTCGGGGACGATGTAATCCACCCGCGCCCCCAGGGCTCGTAGCGCGCGGATGCCGACGGCACAGGCGGTGGCGCCATCCGCATCGTAGTCCGCCACGATCAGGATTCGTTTGCCGGCTGCGATCGCATCGGCGAGCAGGCTTGCTGCGTTGTCGGCGTGGGTGAGGGCGGTGGGCGGAATCAGGCTTGGCAGCCCGCTTGAAACCTCGGCCGCATCGGTTACGCCACGGGCCGCGAACAGCCTCGCCAGGCGCACGTCCACGCCGCACTCGACAAGGCGCTCCAGGGCATCGGGGTCGGCGTGGCGGGTGACGATCTCGGGCATGGCGGGGTGGCGGTGCGCGGGGCCCCATTATCGCTTCCGGCGAGCCGGCGGTAGACTTCGAACGCTCAACGGCCCATCGGAGATAACCATGAAGCGCATCGTGCTGCTGCTCGCCTTTTCGTTCGCTGCGTCGGGCGTGGTCGCCCAGGAGCTCACTGGCACCCTCAAGAAAATCAAGGACTCGGGAGCCATTTCGCTGGGCATCCGCGAGACGAGCGTCCCCTTCTCGTATCTCGATGAAAAGCAGAACGCGATCGGGTACTCCATCGACCTCTGTGAAAAAGTGGTGGAGGCCGTGAAGTCGGAGCTGAAACTCCCGAACCTCACCGTTAGGCGCATCCCCGTGGTTTCGCAAACGCGCATTCCGTTGGTGGCCAATGGCACGGTGGACCTCGAGTGCGGGTCCACCACCAACACCCTCACGCGGCACAAGCAAGCCGAGTTCTCCCACATCACCTTCATCGGCGGCACTCGACTGCTGGTGAAGGCCAAGTCAGGCATCAAGGAGGTCGAGGACCTCAGGGGCCGGTCCGTCTCCGTCTCGCAGGGCACGACCAACGAGCGGGTGATCAAGGCGCTGTCGGACAGGCTCAACCTCGGGATCAAGATCCTCAACGTGAAAGACCACGGCGAGGGATTCCTCACGCTGGAAAGCGGGCGGGTTGACGCCAATGTGAGCGACGATATCCAGCTGATGGGGCTTCGGTCGAAAGCTCGCAACCCCAACGACTACGTCGTGACTGGGCGGCTGCTTTCCTACGAGCCTTTCGGCCTGATGTTTCGTCGCAACGACGCCGACTTCAAGCTGCTCGTAAACCGCACGCTCTCCAACCTGATGCGCTCGGGAGAGATGGAAAAGATTTACGACAAGTGGTTCACGCCGCTCGGGGCGCCCATGACGCAAACGATACGCACTGCCTTCGAGATTCAGGCGCTTCCCGAATAAGGGGGGCGTCAGGCGTAGTCGGGGAGTGGCCGGCGGCGGCGAAGGAATCGCCAGCGGGCGGCCGTCGTGACGGCGAAGACGGGGGTGTCGGAATCGGCTGGGAGAGCCACGGTTATCTCGCCGTGCGCGCGAATGGCGTCCGACAGGCCGCTGAACCACGCGACGTCCAGCTCATGGGCGATCTGCTGCCAAGTTGCCGCATTGGCGGCAAGCCCGGGGGCCTCCAATCCATCGAGAACGACCAGCGCATCGCCTTCCTCTGCCGCCAGGTCGCTGATTGCGGAGGGCAGAGGGCAAACGTCCGCCTTTGAAACGGCGGCCAGGCCGCGTGCCAGGGGTGTGTTGGCGTAGATCCGCGTGAAAGGCCTCGGGAGAGAGGCCGGGAGCTCGCCGCCGCCCCAAAGCCAAACGCCGTTGAGGGTGGCGCGTCCTTGCGCCTCGCGCTCGACATTGAGGGGGAGTTGATTGAGGAGCATCTGCGCCTCGCCGAATACGCGACGCCAGAACGCACGTTCATCGCCCTCGGGGAGGTGGCCAAAGGGGTTGGCGCCGGCGAGCTGCGCGAGCGGCGTGGTGCGTGGCGGCTCCCGGTCGCCAATCGCGACGTACCAGCGGCCCGGATGCGGCGCCTGGAACGCCAGCCCGTCAGCCTTGAAAAATTGATTCAGCGCGGCAATCGCCCGATCGGCCTCGTCTCGCGTCAGGCCCAATGCCCAGTCGCCGTGCAGCAGGGTGGCGTGGCGAATGACCTGCTGATGGATAGGGTCGGCGCGAAGCCACCGCCCTGTTGAGGGCAGGCCTTCGCCCGCGAGGCTCAGTGCAGCCATCGGGGCGTCGGCGCCGAGCCCCCATTGACGAAGCAACCAGGCGTCATCCGAGCCGGCCTCCCTGCTGACATCGGCACGCGCGAGCCATTTCTCCGCGGCTGGGAGCCGGGGCTTCTCTCCCGCGACCGTTTCGGGCGGCGAAAGCAGACCGGGGATGAAGAGCGTGAGAGACACGGGAGCGGGGCGGGGGATGAACAGGCGTACCGGTGCCGTAAAGGCTCGGGGATAATAGCGCCACCCACTCCGGTTCTTACCACCTTGCAGCCGTTCTCCCTCTTCGTCGGCCTGCGCTACACCCGCGCCAAGCGCCGCAACCACTTCATCTCTTTCATCTCGGCGGCGTCGATGCTGGGCATCGCGCTCGGCATTGCCGCGCTGATCACGGTGATGTCGGTGATGAACGGCTTCGAGCGCGAAGTGCGCGCGCGCATCCTCGGCGTGGCCTCTCACCTCCAGGTGATGGGCCCCGATGGCGGCCTCGAGGATTGGCGCGCCGTGGAGACAAATGCCCGCACGCGGCCCGAGGTGGTGGCAGCGGCGCCCTTCGTGGCCGCGCAGGGGTTGCTGTCGTCCGGGGCCCAGGTGCGCGGCGCATTCGTGCGCGGTGTGGTGCCGGCGCTCGAGGACAAGGTGGCCGACATCGGCGCCCACATGAAGGCGGGGCGCTTGGAAAGCCTGATGCCGGGCGAGTTCGGCATCGTGCTGGGGGCGGATCTCGCTCGGTCGCTTCGGGTGCTGGTCGGCGATCGGGTGACGGTGATCGCGCCGCAGGGCCAGGTGACGCCGGCGGGCCTGGTGCCGCGCCTCAAGCAGTTCCGTGTGATCGGCGTGTTCCAGGTCGGCCACTTTGAGTTTGATTCGGGCCTGGCCCTGGTGCACCTCGCCGACGCGCAGGCCCTTTACCGCCTCGGTGAGAACGTGAGCGGCGTGCGCTTCAAGCTCGCCAACCTGTTCGACGCGCCGCGCGTCGCCCGCGACCTGGCGCGCACGCTGCCCGTTGAGGCGTATGCGATCGACTGGACGCAGCAGAACGCCACTTATTTCCGGGCCATCCAGATCGAGAAGCGGATGATGTTCATCATCCTCACGCTGATCATCGCGGTGGCAGCCTTCAACCTGGTCTCGACGCTGGTGATGGCGGTGACGGACAAGCACCCGGATATCGCCATCCTGCGCACCCTCGGCGCCTCGCCGGGGACGGTGATGCGCATCTTCATGGTGCAGGGTTCGCTCATCGGCGTGATCGGGACCTTGCTGGGCGTCGTGGGGGGCGTGGCGCTCGCCACGAACATCGACGTCGTGGTGCCGGCCATCGAGCGCGCGTTCAACTTCCAGGTGCTGTCGCGCGAGGTCTATTACATCAGCGAGCTGCCCTCGGAAGTTCGCTTGGGCGATGTGACCTCTATCGCCATCGTGTCGCTGATCCTCGCCTTCGTGGCGACGCTTTACCCCAGCTGGCGTGCGTCGCGCGTGAACCCGGCGGAGGCGCTGCGCTATGAGTAAGCCGGTGATCGCCTGCGAGGGGCTGGAGAAGGTCTTCGGGCTGGGGGACGTGGCCGTGCCGGTGTTGCGGGGCGTCTCGCTCGCGGTGATGCCGGGTGAGGCGGTGGCGATCGTAGGCGCTTCCGGCTCCGGCAAAAGCACGCTGCTGCACCTCCTGGGCGGGCTCGACCGGCCCACGGCGGGCAGTGTGACGCTCGCGGGGGAAGACCTCGCGCAGCTCGGCCCCGCGGCGCAGGGGCGGCTGCGCAACCGCTCGCTGGGCTTCGTCTACCAGTTTCATCATCTGTTGCCGGAGTTCACGGCGGTAGAGAACGTCGCCATGCCCTTGGTGATCGGTGGCGAGCAGACGGCCGAGGCGAAGGCGCGTGCCGAGGCGATGCTCTCGGAAGTGAGCCTCGGGCACCGCTTCCATCACCGGCCCGGAGAGCTCTCCGGCGGGGAGCGTCAGCGGGTGGCGGTGGCGCGCGCGCTGGTGGGCAAGCCCGCGTGCATCCTGGCCGACGAGCCGACGGGCAACCTCGATCGCGGCACGGCGTCCCAGGTCTTCGACCTGATGCTGGGCCTCAACCGTCGCCTGGGAAGCGCGCTCGTGATGGTGACGCACGATCCCGAGCTCGCTGCGCGGTTGGATCGGCAATTGCGCCTGGTTGACGGGGTCTTGCAGCCGGGCTGAGCCTCAGCTGTCGGTGGGAACCCAGTACCGCCGCTGCACCACCCCACGCTCGGCGACGTACTCCTTGGCCTCCAGTTCACCCCCGTTGGCGACGATCACCGCGGCCGAGGCGAAATTGGCATCCGCGCAGGTGAGAAGGGCGCTCTCGATGCCGATGTGGGCGGCCCTCACGAGCGTCAGCTTGAGAATCGCCTTGCCGAGCCCTCGGCCGCGCGCCGAGGGCCGAATGCTGTAGCCAATATGGCCACCGGAAATGCGCAGCTTCGGCGTGAGGCGATGGCGCAGGCTCGAGGCACCCACCACTTGGTCACCCTCCATCAGCCAATAAGTGGAGTGGGGCACCCAACCGGGCGCGATGCCGATGCCGCGCGCTTCACCCAGCAGGCGTGCGACGAGCGCCGCGAAGTTCTCATGGGGGTAATCGAGCGTGAAGGGCACACGCTCTTCGCCAGCTGCGTTGATTTCCGCCACGAGGCTTCGGTACGAGTCCTTCGCGCCCACGAACGGATCGACGAGCCGCAGCATCAGTACTCCACCGGCACCGGGTCCAACGAGCGCCACAAGTACCACGTGGCAACGGAAGCCCACGGGCGCCACGGCTGTGCAATCTCGCGCATGTCCTCCTTGGTCATCTCGTCGCCCCCGTTGTAGTGCTTTTCCATGGCGCGCTGCAGGCCCAGGTCGCCCACCGGCAGCACGTCCGGCCGCAGCAGATGGAAGATCAGGAACATCTCGGCGCTCCAGCGGCCGATGCCGCGCACCTGCGTGAGCTCCTCGATGATCGCCTCGTCGTCCATGCGGGCCCAGCGGCGCGGCTTCACCTCGCCTGAATCAAAGTGACGCGCGAGGTCGTGCAGGTAGCCCACCTTCATGCGCGAGAGTCCCACTTCGCGCAGTTGCGGTTCGTCCAGCTCCAGCACCGCCTCGGGCGTGACCTTCACGGCGAGTGCGGCGAACCGCGCCCACACGGCATCGGCCGCGCGCACCGATATCTGTTGCCCGACGATGGAGCGGGCGAGCGTGTGGAAGGCATCGCCGCGCGTACGGAGGATCTCGCCGGGATACGCGCGCACGATCTTGCGCAGCACCGGGTCGCGCTTGGCGAGCGCGGCCTTGGCGTCATTCCAATAGGCGGGCTTCACGGGAGGTGCTTGCGCGCCCGGCGCTCGTGGCGGGTTCGCCACGCCCAGGTGACGGCCACGCGCCAAACGACCATCGTCAGCACGTACCCCGTCGCCGCGAACACGGCGCCCTGGATCGCCAGCCCGAGGAGCAGGGTCGTGCCAAGCGAGGAAATCCACCGTACGAGGTCCGGTACCAGTTGGGTGAGCCCCTGCCAACTCCACGTGATCTCGGGAGGAATGACGGGTGTTCCGCCACCGCCCAGGAAAAGGGCGCCGACGTGATAGGCAAGGATGTAGAGCGGAACAAACGTGATGGGGTTGGTGTAGAGCGTGGCGAAGACCGCTGCGGGAATGTTGGCCCGGAGAGGAATCGCGATCAGCGTGGCGCTGATCATTTGGAACGGGCCGGGAAAGAGCCCGGTCACCAGGCCGATCGCAACACCCAGCGCCACGGCGCGGCGATGCAGGTGCCACAGGCGAGGGTGGGAAAGCACCGGTGCCGCCCAGCGGAGCCATCGCGTCTCCAGGATGCTCTCGGGGGTGGGAAGCCAGTGCTTGAGTTTGCGGCGGATCATCGGCTCGGGGAGTGAGACCGCCGAGCGACCCGAGGGTTCGCAGTCGGTCAGCCAAAACAGTTCCGGTGCGTTGAGACAACAGCCCGACTATTGTGCCCCGGGCGGGAGCCCGCATGCGCGCCTTTGCCATCGCCTTTCTTCTGGCCACGTGCTGGGTCCAGCATTCGGCTTCGCTCGTTGAGCCCTGGTTGCCGCTCGTGGCATGTGGCCTGATCGCGCTGCTTCCCGCGCTGCGCGCCCGTGGGCCGGTTCGGGTCGTTCTCTTCGCCGCGGCCGGCTTGGCGCTCGGGGTCGGCCTCGCCACGGGTCGCGCCCACGAACGGCTGGGCGACGAGTTGCCGAAGCCCGGGGAGGGTCGAGACATCACTGTGGAGGGGGTGGTTGCCGGGCTTCCTCACCGCACCGATCGCGGGGTCCGTTTTCTGCTGCAGCCCAAAACGGTCCTGACGGAGGAAGCCCCGTTACCGTCCCTCGTCTCCGTCACCTGGTACGCGCCGTCGAAGCCGGGTTCCGCCATGCCGACGGTGCAGGCGGGGGAGCGCTGGCGGATGACGGTGCGCCTGCGCCGGCCACGCGGCCTTGCCAATCCTCACGGGTTCGAGTTCGAGTCGTGGGCTCTCCAACGGGGCATTCGTGCCACGGGCTACGTCCGGCCCGCTCCGGCGCCTGAACGGCTGGCTGAGCACGAGGCGGGTTGGCCGCAAACGTTGCATCGGGCGCGGGGGCTGCTGCGGGATCGGTTGCTGGAAACGCTGGGCGAATCGACGCAGGCCGGTGTCATCGTAGCCCTGGTGCTTGGCGATCAGGCCTCCATCACGCGCGAGGATTGGCGCGTGTTCTGGCGCACGGGCGTGGGCCACCTGATGAGCATCTCGGGGCTGCATGTCACGATGTTCGCCACGCTCGCGGGGGCAATCGTGCTGCGCCTGTGGTCGTGGGTCCCGGCGCTGGTGCGTGCCGTGCCAGCCCGAAGCGTCGCGGCGGTGGCGGGGCTGCTGGCCGCGCTCGCCTACACACTCATCGCGGGTTACGGCGTTCCCGCGCAGCGCACCCTCGTCATGCTCGCCGTTGCGGCCGCGAGCCTGGCCTTCGCGTCGAATGCCCGGCCGTCGTTGATTCTGTCGATCGCGGCAATCGCCGTGCTGCTGCTCGACCCCTGGGCGGTGCTGGCGCCGGGCTTCTGGTTGTCGTTCGGCGCCGTCGGCGCGCTGCTCGCGGTCACCGCCGGTCGCGTGGGTCAGCCGGGCTGGCTTGCCGGGGCCATCGCCGCGCAGGCTGCGGTCACCATCGCGCTGTGGCCGGCGCTGGCACTGCTCTTCGGGGAAGCCGCGGTGGTCTCGCCGCTTGCCAATGCGGTCGCCATCCCGGTCGTGAGCCTCGTCGTGGTGCCGTTGTCGATGCTGGGCTGCCTGCCGGGGCTGGAGTGGCTGCTGCCGTGGGCGGACGCTGCGCTCACTTGGCTCATGGCCATCTTGCGTCCGCTCGCGTCCCTGTCGTGGGCGGTGGTGGAGAACCCGGCGCCACCGCTCTCGCTCGCCGCGCTGGCGGCAGCGGGTGGCGCGCTCTTGCTGCTGCCGAGGGGGGTGCCGCTGCGCGCCATCGGCATCGTGCTGCTGCTGCCAACCCTGCTCTACCGCCCGCCGTCGCCGTCACCCGGCGAAGCGTGGGTGGATGTGCTCGATGTCGGGCAGGGCCTTGCCGTGGTGATTCGCACAACGAACCATGCGCTCGCCTACGACGCCGGCCCCTCCTGGGGGCCGGATTCCGACGCGGGCGATCGCGTTGTGGTGCCGTTCCTTCGCGGGGAGGGCGTTCGGAGGTTGGATGGCCTCGTCGTCACGCATGCGGATGACGATCATTTGGGTGGGGCGTTCTCGGTGGCCATCGAGCGCCAGCCGGGGTGGATGCTCAGCCCACTGGCCTGGGAAGACCCGCTGCACGCGTTGGTGCCCCTGTCATTGCCCTGCATCGCCCCCGGCGATTGGGAGTGGGATGGTGTCCGCTTCACCGTGTTGCATCCGGATCCCGGGGCCTGGGCCGAGCCCCCCGTGCGAGGGAACGACCAGTCGTGCGTGATTCGCGTGGCCACCGCCGGCGGCGCAGTGCTGCTCACGGGCGATATCGAGAAGCGGGCGGAATTCGCGCTTGCGCGGCAATACGGCGATCTGCTGCGCTCGGACGTGCTGATCGTGCCGCACCATGGGTCGAAAACGTCGTCGACCGAACCCTTTCTCTCGGCGGTTCAGCCAGGCGATGCGGTGTTTTCCGCGGGATGGGCGAACCGATTTCGTCACCCGGCACCGGAGGTGCTGCAACGCTACGAGGCACGCGGAATTGCCTGCCATCGTACGGATGTGTCAGGCGCGCTGCGGGTGGCGTTGCCGGGCGGGGGAGACCAGCGGCCGGTGGTGTTCCCGCTGGTCACGCGGCGCCGCTACTGGAGCGAGCGCGAGCGGTGATACCCACCGGGAGGGGATGCGAGCGATCAAGCGCGTCACGGCGACTAAACTCTAAAATGCGCCCATGACGCTCACCTTGGCCCCCGACGCCGCAACGCTGGAGTCCGCCTTTCGGGCGGCCTTCGGCGAAGCCCATGCCGACCCCGCCCTGCGGGCACTGTCCCTCGCGCGCGGAAGCTGCGTTGCCTCGGGCCGGCAGGTGGCGTTCGACCGCGCGGCTTCCGTAGCGCAATTGCTGCTTTCGCAGGGCGCGGATCCGGAAACGGTGGGCGCGGCGCTGATCAGCGGCGCCCTCGCGCCGGAGGAAATTGACCTCGCCGCCATCGAATCCGCATTCGGCGCGGAGCTCGCCGGCCTCCTGCGAGGCCTTTCGCGGGCGGGGCGCATCGAGGCGCTCTCGTCCAGCAAGTCCGACCCCGAGCGCGTGCGCAAGATGCTGCTCGCGATCGCGGAGGACGTGCGCGTGGTGCTGATCAAGCTGGCCGAACGCGTGGTGTTCCTCCGTGGCCTCACGAAAGACGCGGGCGCCGCGCGTCAAACGGCGGGGGAGGAAACACTCGAGCTTTTCGCGCCGCTCGCCAATCGCCTCGGCGTGTCGCAGCTCAAATGGGAGCTGGAAGACCTCGCGTTCCGTTTCACCGAGCCGGATCTCTACAAGACCATCGCCGGCCAGCTCGATGAGCGACGCCAGGACCGCGAGGCCTACATTGCCCGCGTGATCGAGACACTAAGGCACGAGCTCGCCGGCATGGGAATCGACGCCACGATCCAGGGACGGCCCAAGCACCTCTACTCGATCCTGAAGAAGATGCGCGGCAAGAACCTGCCCTTCGAGCGGCTCCATGACATTCGCGCCGTGCGCGTGATCGTGAAGGGTGTGCGGGAGTGCTACACGGTGCTGGGCGTGGTGCACGACCTGTGGACCCCTATCGAAGGCGAGTTCGACGACTACATCGCCAGCCCGAAGGCGAACGATTACCGCTCGTTGCACACGGCGGTCACGGGGCCCGAGGGGCGAACCCTCGAAGTGCAGATCCGCACGGAGGATATGCACCACCAGTCCGAGCTGGGGGTCGCAGCGCACTGGCGCTACAAGGAGGGCCGCCGCGCCGACGAGAAGTTCGACGCCAAGATCGCGTGGCTGAGGGAAGTGATCGCCTGGCGCGCGGATGTGGCGGGTGCGACGCGCGGCGGGCGCGGGCTCTTCGAAGACACGATTTACGTGTTGACCCCGCAGGGCAAGGTCGTGGATCTCCCCGCCGGGTCGACGCCGCTC
>Ga0075471_10000841_pt1 | contig 19263 bp, 17 predicted proteins | sample DEB19_08_DNA_2_FD_74787 | JGI IMG/M metagenome (GOLD analysis project Ga0075471, IMG submission 74787) | Aqueous microbial communities from the Delaware River and Bay under freshwater to marine salinity gradient to study organic matter... | ecosystem: Environmental > Aquatic > Marine > Coastal ... | reverse complement strand
GACGTCTTCCCCTCGCACCAGCAGGCGCAGATCCGCACCCAGTTGTCGCTGGTGATCGAAGGCATCGTCTGCCAGGCGCTGCTGCCGCGAGCCGACGGCAAGGGCCGGGTGGTGTCGCTCGAGATCCTCGTGCCGACGCCAGGCATTCGCAACCTGATTCGCGAAGACAAGGTGCACCAGATCTATTCGGCGATGCAGACCGGGCAGGAAAAGCTCGGCATGCAGACGATGAACCAGTCGCTGGCGACGTTGTACTTCCGCAGGTTGATCACGCTGGAAACGGCGATCAACGCCTCGTCCAATCGTGAGGAGCTTCAGGAGATGATTAACCGCGGTGCCGGCGTCGTCGCCGGCGCCGGCATGGGGCGACCCGGCGGACCGCCACCCGGTGCGCGGCCACCGATTCGTTAACTGTGAACTCCCCCCGGAGTTAGGGCTATGGCGACTTTTGCTTTTTCAGGACGGACCCGGACCGGCGAGAACGTGTCGGGCGAGCGCATCGGCGACACCATGGATGCGGTCGTCGCGGCGTTGCGCCGCGAACAGATCCAGGTCACGCGCATTCAGCCGGCACAGGCCAAGACGGGGGCGACCGCCCAGGCGCGCAAGCTCAAGGCGCGCGGCGTGCCGGCCAAGAACCTCGCGGTCTTTACGCGCCAGTTCTCGGTGATGATCGACGCCGGCCTGCCGCTGGTGCAGTGTCTCGATATCCTGGGGAACCAGGAAGAGCACAAGTACTTCTCGCAGGTGATCTTGCAGACGCGCGCCGATGTCGAAGGCGGCATGTCGCTGGCCGAGGCGATGAAGCGCCACCCCAAGTGCTTCGACTCGCTGTTCTGTAACATGATCGCTGCCGGTGAGGCCGGCGGTATTCTCGACACCATTCTCAAGCGCCTGGCGACCTATATCGAAAAGGCCGTCAAGCTGAAGAGCCAGGTGCAGTCGGCGATGATCTACCCGATTGCGGTCATCGTCATTGCCGGTGTCGTCATCGGCGTGATCCTCTGGAAGGTCATTCCGACGTTCGCTGCGCTGTTTGCGGGCCTTGGCGCCGAACTGCCGTTGCCGACGCGCGTGGTCATTGCGCTCAGCGACAATCTCGTTCGCTTCATGCCGGTCCTGGTCGTCGGCTTCTTCGTGATCGGCTGGGCCTTCCGCACCTACTACGCGACCGAGGGGGGGCGCCGCGTGATCGACCGGATCTCGCTGAGCGTGCCGATTCTCGGGCCGATCCTGCGCAAGATCGCCGTCGCCCGCTTCTGCCGCACCTTGTCGACGCTGATGTCGTCGGGCGTGCCGATTCTCGACGGTCTCGACATCACCGCGAAGACGTCGGGCAACGCGATCATCGAGGATGCGATTCAGTCGACGCGCAAGAGCATCGAGCGCGGTGAAACCATTGCCGCGCCCCTGAAGAAGACCGGCGTGTTCCCCGGCATGGTGGTCCAGATGATCGGCGTCGGTGAAGCCACCGGCGCGCTCGACACCATGCTCGGCAAGATCGCCGACTTCTATGAGGAAGAAGTCGACGTTGCGGTGGAAGGCCTGCTGACGCTGCTGGAACCGGTGATGATCGCGTTCCTCGGAGGCGCCGTCGGCGGCATCGTGATCGCGATGTACATGCCGATCTTCGACTTGATCAGCAAGCTGACTTGATGAAGGAGCGGACGCTGCGGCGGCGCCTGGCCGTCCACATTGCCGTGCGCCTGCTCGTGGCGACGGTACTGCTGGGCGCCGCGGTGGTGGTGCAACTGCGCTCGCCCGGCGCCCTGCCGATCAATCCGTTCTACTTCCTGGTCGGGCTGACCTTCGCGGTCAGCCTCGGCTTTATCGCCTCATTGCAGTTCGTCGAACGCCTGCCGTGGCTGACCGACGTGCATTTCGCGATCGACTCGATCGTGGTATCGGCCGCGGTGCTGATTACCGGCGGCGTCGAAAGCCTGTTCGTCATCCTCTACATGCTGCCGATCGTCGCCGCGAGCACGGTGCAGTTCAGGCGCGGCGGCATTCAGTTGGCGGTGCTCAATACCATCCTGTTTGTCGGCGTGGTTGTGGCCCAGTATCTGAGCGCGAACGGCTATCTCGAATTGCCGTACGAGAACCTCGTGGCGATGGATCTGCCCCCGGTCAATGTGGCGCAATACACGGTGGCGCTCAACGCGTTTGGGTTCTTCGCCGTCGCCGTGCTCAGCGGCTCGCTCGCCGAACGCGCGCGCCGGGGCGAAGCGCAGCTCGAGCAGGCCACGGAAGAAATCGCCGACCTGCAGGCGTTCAACCAATACGTGCTGGATAACCTGCTGAGCGGGCTGGCCACAGCCGATGCCGACAATCGGCTGCTGACGTTCAATCGCTCCGCGATGATGATCACCGGCCGCGACGGCGCGTTGCCGATCGGTCAGCCGGCCTCGGAGGTGCTGCAACTGCCGCCGGCCTTTGCCACGAGCCTGGGGCAGGACCTGTCACGGTTGCGCAGCAAGCGCACCGACTATGTGCTGCGTCAGCCGAAGGGCCAGGCGATCGAGATCGGCCTCAGCGTTTCCGCGTTGCCGTTGCCGGACGGCACGCGCGGATTCATCTACACGTTCCAGGACGTCACCGATATCAGGCGCGTCGAACAGACCGCGCGGGTCCAGCAGCGCCTCGCCGCCGTCGGCGAAATGGCGGCGGGCATCGCCCACGAGATCCGCAATCCGCTGGCCTCGATGTCCGGCTCGATGCAGATGCTCAAACAGGAGCTGCCGCTGTCTGCAGACCAGGCGCAGCTGATGGACATCGTGCTCAAGGAGTCCGAGCGCCTCAACCAGACGATCAAGTCGTTTCTCGCGTACGCCCGGCCGCAGCGTTTCTCGCTGCAGCGACTCGACCTCCGCGCCATCGTGCAGGAAACCGCGATGCTGCTGCGCAACAGCACCGAGGTGGATGACGGTCACGAGGTGACGGTGGTGCTGTCGGACGACGAGGTTGCCATCGATGCGGACGAAGGACAGATCCGGCAGATCATCTGGAACCTGGCGACCAACGGATTGCGCGCCATGCCAGACGGTGGCAGCTTGCGCCTGAGCGCCGTCCACGACGACGTCGCAGGTGAGCGTGCCGCCGTCCTGCTCGTCGAAGACGAGGGCGTCGGGATTCCGGCCGAGGAGCTGGACGCCATCTTCCAGCCGTTTCGTGGATCGTTCGGCAAGGGCACCGGGCTCGGCCTGGCCATCGTGCATCGCATTGTCACCGACTACGGTGCCCAGATCGACGTGAAGCCTCGTGCCGGCGCCGGCACCGCCTTCAGGGTCGCGTTTGCGCCGAGCGCCAACGCCCGTGCGGAGCGGCAGGCGTCATGAAAAAGCCCCTGGACTCGAGACCCGCGGCGCATCGCGACGATGCGCTCGCTCAGGACCGGCCGCGCATCCTGATTGCAGACGACGAGCAGTCGATGCGCGAGTGGATGCGCCTGCTGTTTCAGCGCGACGGCTTTGAGGTGCTCACCGCCGCGGATGGTGTCGCCGCGCGGGAGGTGATCGCGCGTGAATACCTGGACGTCGTCCTGACCGACATTCGCATGCCCCGGCTTGACGGCGTGTCGCTGCTGAAATCGATTCGGGAGACGGCGCCGGACATCATCGTCACGATGATGACCGCACACTGGACGCAGGACTCCGACGAGTGGAGCGCGGCGCAGGCGCTTGGCGCCGAAGCCCTGTTCGAGAAGCCGTTTCGCGACGTCAACCTGGTGACCATGCAGGTGCGCCAGTTGCTGGCCTCGCGGCGCCTCCGGCATGAGAACGTCGTGCTCCGGCGCACAACGGCGGAGCATGGATTTGCCGGGATTATCGGCCGTAGTGCCGTCATGCTCGACGTCTTTCGGCTGGTGGAGACGGTCTGCCGAACCAACAGCACCGTGTTGATCTCGGGAGAATCGGGCACCGGCAAAGAACTGGTCGCGCGGGCGATTCATCAGTTGTCGCTGCGGCGCGATCGCCCATTGGTCGCGGTCAACTGCGGTGCGATGCCTGAAGCGCTGCTCGAATCCGAGCTGTTCGGGCACGTGCGAGGAGCGTTCACCGGTGCTGACAAAGACAAGAAAGGCCTGATCGAGGCTGCCGAAGGCGGCACGGTGTTTCTCGACGAGATCGGAGAGATGCCGCCGACCATGCAGGTCAAGCTGTTGCGCGTGCTGCAGGATCGGCGCTACCGGCGGGTTGGCGCCACTGAAGAAGGCGACTCGAACATCCGCGTGATTGCCGCGACCAATCGGGATCTGCCAAAGCAGGTGGGCGAAGGCAAGTTCCGCGAGGACTTGTTTTACCGGCTCAACGTCATCCCAGTGCAGGTGCCGGCCCTGCGCGAGCGTGTCGAGGACATCCCGCTGATCGCCGATGCGTTCGTCGCGAAATTCACCCGGGAGATGGGCAAGCAGGTGGGCGGATTCACCGCCGACGCCACGGCAGCGCTGTGCGCGTATCCCTGGCCGGGCAATGTCCGTGAACTCGAAAACGTGGTCGAGCGCTCGGTTGCGCTTGAGTCCGGTGACCGCATCGAGCGGGCGGCTCTGCCGGAACACCTGCGCGACGGTCGCCCGGCCACGTCGCGGCCAGGTGAGGTCATCCCGCAGACCGGTGACGGATTCAGCCTTGAGCGTCACCTCCAGGACATCGAGCGCTCGCACCTCGAACGCGCGCTCGAAAGAGCGGGCGGCGTGCAGACCCGGGCTGCCGACGTGCTCGGCCTCAGCTTCCGGCAGTTCCGCTACCTGATGAAGAAGCACGGCCTCAAGCGCGATTGAAGCTGGCCGTCACCATCGTCGTCGTGGTCGCGGTCTACCTGCTGCGCATCGACCCCTTTGCCGGCCTGTTGCTCGACGATGCGTGGTACCTGGTTCTCGGGAAAGCCCTTTCGCTCGGCGAAGGGTTTCGGCTCATCAGCTCGTCGGCAGCGGCGATCGTGCCGTCCGTGCCGCCAGGTTTCCCGGCGCTACTCTCCATCGTCTTCTGGTTCAACCCGTCATACCCCGACAACGTCGTGGCGTTGAAAGCAGTTTCCCTGGTCGCCATGGCTGGCGTCGGGGTCGCCTGCTGGTGGGACCTGACACGGCATCGCGATGTCCCGGACGAGGAGGCGCTGCTGATTGCGGCTGCCGTCGTGTTGACCCCGGCGCTGGTCTTCCTGGCGACATCGACCGTCATGGCCGAGTGCGTCTTCACCTTGGCTCAGCTGGCGACGGTGATCGCCGTGGAACGCGCGACTCGAGCGACGAGTCACTTGTCGCGTAGCGCGCTGGTCGCCGGCGCGTGCGCCGCGGCCACGGTGTTGATCCGCACCGCGGGCCTCGCCGCGATAGCGGCCTCGATCGGATACCTGCTGGTGCACCGGCGCTGGCGGCAGGCCGCACTCTTCGTGGCGACGGTGGTCGTGCTGGTGTCGCCATGGCAGGCCTACTCGAGCGTCAACGCTGCCAGTGCAGACGAGCGAATCGCGCACGGCGGAACTATCGCGTTCTCGTACGGCGAACTCATCCGCAGGGATAGCCCGGGTGCTGTCGACACCGCCGTCTCCGCCCGGGAGTTCATCTGGCGTGGTGCCGCCAATCTTGCCGGCATGGCCACCAGGGACGTCGGCGCTGTCGTGATCCCGGAATTGTTTCGATGGTCGTCCGAGAGCGGCCTGGAAGTGATGTCGGTTGGCGCTCCTGGCCGCGGCAGCATGGGCGGCGCGATCGGCACGCGAGTCGTGTCTGCCGTGCTGGTTGTGGTCATGCTCTGGGGGATCTACCGGTCCTCGGCGTGGTTGTCGCTCCCGGTGATGTTGATCGCCGTGTCACTGGTGATGTTCTCAGCCGTGTCGTCGCTGACGATCCGCTATGCCGTTCCGCTCGCGCCGTTTTTATTGTGGTTGTTGTGGCGTGGCCTCGGCGGGGCGAGGGTCGCGCGCGTTGCCGTACTGGTGGTGATTGGCTTCCATCTCGTCGACCACACGCAATACCTCCGCGACGCCGCCGCGGGCGACTCACCGTGGCTGGCCGAGGCGCGCGACGTGGACACGGTGCTGACCTGGATGCAGACATCGCTTCCGGAGGACGGTCCGGTGGTGTCCACCAATCCAGGCCTGGTCTATCTCCGAACCGGCCGAAAGGGCATTGTGGCGGTGCGCCCGGAGTTGAACTGGGACTCATGGAAGGCGTCAGGCATCCGATACGTTGCGGCGTTACGGCCGACCGACATTCCGTCGCGGCACCGATCAGCGACCGTGCTGTTTCGCAACGGGCGGCTGTGGGTCGTCCGGATGTAAAGCTGTGCACGTGACAAGAACTGGCAGCGGAAGCTGACACGATTTGTCAGTCGGCATGGCCCGTTCGGGCCTATCGTGCCAACCGCCCGATCCGATAACCTCACTGGACACAAGCGTTTAGCTCATGCCGGCCGGTGGCGCCCCCAGCTTGGTACGCCGGTTGCTGTAGAGCGGGGCAGGCCCGCGCCGCCGACCGCGGCGGCGTGGCCTCAACAGAACAAGCAATAGCGGCAACCTTGGAAACCAGGAGAACGAACATCATGCGTATTCAGAGCAACAAGGGCTTCACGCTCATCGAACTGCTCATCGTTGTGGCCATCATCGGCATCATCGCGGCGATCGCCGTGCCCGGTCTGCTCCGTGCCCGTATGTCGGGCAACGAAGCGTCGGCCATCGGTTCGCTGCGCGCGATCAACAGCTCGCAGCAGGCGTTTTCGTCGAGCTGCGCCAACGGCTTCTACGCGTCGGATCTGAGCCATCTCGGCATTCCCGTCACCACCGGTGGCGCGCCGTTCATCAGCCCGGACCTGAGCGCCGGCACCAGCGTCGAGAAGAGCGGCTATGAAATCAACATGGCCGAGGGTTCAGACGGCAACGCGGCGACGCTCGACTCCTGCAGCCAGCCGAACGGCGGTCCGGCGGCCGCGGCGCTCTTCAGCTCCTTCTACGCTGAAGCGCACCCCATCACGGTGAACTCGACCGGCACGCGTTCGTTCTTCACCAACACGCTGGGCACCATCTACGTCGACGCGACCGGCGCCACCTTCACGGATGACGTGGGCAACTCGGCCCCGGCGACCGGCGTCGTGCTCCAGTAAGACGGCACACGCAAACTTTCGAAAGGGTGCGGCGACAGCCGCACCCTTTTCGCTGTACAGGTAGAATTCCGGTATGCGTTCGACGACCCTGGGTTGGCTGATTGCCTTTACCGTGCTCGGCCTCGGCGCCTCCGCGGCTGCGACCTGGGTGCACGTCCAGATTCTCAACGACCCCACGTATTCCAGCTTCTGCGACGTCAATGAAAGCTTCAGCTGCACGGTGGCCTACACCAGCCAGTTCGGCTCGGTGTTCGGCGTGCCGGTCGCGCTGTTTGGCACCGTGTTCTTTGCGTTCACCGCGCTCCTGATTGCGATCTGCGCCAGGTCGTCTGCGGCAGACAACCTGCCCGGCTACCTGTTTGCGGCATCTACGATCGGGTTGGCCGTGGTGCTCTATCTCGGTTACGCGTCGTTCTTCATTCTGAAGACGCTATGCGTGCTGTGCCTCACGACGTACGTGGCCGTCGTCGGGACGTTCATCACTGCAGGTACTGCCACCAGGAATCCCATGACGAATCTTCCCAGCCGAGCGTTGCGTGACCTTCAACTCCTGTTCAGGACGCCATTGGCGCTGGGCGCGATGGTGCTGTTCTTCGCTGCGGCCGCGACCGGCGTGGTGACGCTGCGCGAGCCCGTGGCGTCGGCCGCCGAGGCGGACGCGTCTGGCGACGGCGGTGAGCAGCAGGCCGCGGCGGGGCCGTCCGCCGACCAGATCAAGCAGCTCGAGGCCTACCTGGCAGCGCAGCCGCGTAAGCCGGTGGTTGCGCCGAGCGATGGCGCGGCGGTCGTGATCCTCAAGTTCAACGACTACCAGTGCCCTGGCTGCGGTGATACCTACCGTCAGTACAAGCCGGTGCTCGCCAAGTGGGCCAAGCAGGCGCCCGGCAAGATCAAGTTCATCTCCAAGGACTACCCGCTCGAGCGGGAGTGCAATGCCTTCGTCGGCCAGGACCTGCATCCTGGCGCCTGCGAAGCCGCCGTGGCGGTCAGACTCGCGCGTGAGAAAGGCAAGGCCGAAGCGATGGAGGATTGGCTGTTCGCCAATCAGCCCGCGATGAATCCCGACACCGTCAAGAAGGCGGCCGCGTCGGTTGGCGGCGTCACGGACTTCGACAAGCGCTACGCGGCGACGCTCGAACTCGTCAAGGCGGACATCGCGCAGGGATCGTCGCTCAAGATCGGCGGCACGCCAACGTTCTTCGTCAACGGGATGCAGCTGCCTGGGCTGCGCGCGGAGTTCTTCGATGCGGCGATCGCGTGGGAACTGAAGCGGGTCACGGCCGGCGGCAAGTAACGCCGCCATCCCATCATGCCGGCCGCGATTGAAACGGAAGGACTGACCAAGGATTTCCAGGTCGGCTTCTGGCGTCCGCGGCCGTACCGCGCGCTTGATGCGCTGACGCTGTCGGTCGAGCCCGGTGAGGTCTTCGGCTTCCTGGGCCCGAATGGCGCCGGCAAGAGCACCACGCTCAAGCTGCTGATGCAGCTGATTTACCCCACCAGCGGCGTCGCGCGCATTCTCGGTAAGCCGGCGGGCGACGTGACGGTGCGGCAGCGCATCAGCTTCCTGGCGGAGAATCCGTACTTCTACGATTACCTGACCGCGGAAGAAGTGCTGGCGTATTTCGCGAAGCTCTTTGGATATAGCGGTGCTGAGGTGACGTCCCGTGTCGCGCGCGTGCTGGACGAGGTCGGAATCGGCGCCGAGCGGCGGCTGCGGCTGCGTGGCTATTCGAAGGGGATGCTGCAGCGTGTCGGCCTGGCGCAGGCCCTCATCAACGATCCCGAGGTGGTGTTTCTCGACGAGCCCATGTCGGGGCTCGACCCCATCGGGCGGCGCCAGGTGCGCGACCTGATCCTGCGCCTCAAGCAGAAAGGCTGCACGGTCTTCTTCAGCTCACACATCCTGTCGGATGCGGAAGCGTTGTGCAGCCGCGTGGCAATCATGGCCCAGGGCCGGCTCGTGTCGTGCGGCGCCCTTCACGAAATGGTGGCGTTCGAGCTCAAGGGCTGGGAGTTGGTTGCCGCCGGAGTCAATGATGCGCTGCGCGTCTCGCTGCAAGGCCGAGCCCGATCGATCACCGCGCTCGCCGAAGGGCGCTACGTGATCGATTTGCCGGCGGATGCGGCTCCCGAGCGAATACTGGTCGACCTCGTCGGTGCCGGCGCCCAGGTGATCTCGCTGCACCCCGTTCGAGAAACCCTTGAAGACTTCTTCATCCGCCAGGTGAAAGCCGCTTCGCCACGGCAGACGGGAATGGCCTGAGTGCGCGCCATCTTCCTGGTCGCCGGAGCCGTGTTTCGCGAATCGGTTCGCGACCGCGTGCCGTATTCGATGATGGTCTTCGCCATCCTGTTGATGGCGGCTTCATACCTGATCAGCCAGCTCACCGCTGGACAGGACATGAAGATCGTCAAAGACCTGGGTCTTGCCGCGCTGTCGATATTTGGCCTGCTGATCGCGGTGTTCCTTGGCATCGGGCTGGTCTCCAAGGAGGTCGAGCGCAAGAGCATTTTCGGACTGCTCACCAAGCCCGTGTCGCGTGCGCAGTTCATCCTCGGGAAGTACGCGGGCCTGGTCGGCACCTTGATCATCAACCTGGGTGTGATGACCGTTGCCTACTACGCGGTGCTGGGCTACATGCTGTACGTCTCGTCGCCCGTTGCCCGCGCGGCGTGGCCCGCACCCGCGCTGGATCCCCGATTGCTGATCGCCGTGGCGCTGATCGTGGCGGAGCTGGCGCTTGTGACCGCGATCGCGTTGTTCTTCTCGACCTTCTCCAGCCCGCTGCTCTCGACCCTCCTCACCCTGGGCTTCTGGGTGGCCGGCCACTTCAACGCCGACCTGCGGAATTTCGGCACGGTGGTGGATTCCGCTCCCGTCGTCACCGTCGCGCGGGCGCTCTACTATGTGATCCCGAACCTCGCCCCGTTTGATGTGAAGGCCGAGGTCGTCCACGGGTTGCCGGTTGGTGCCGATCACGTCCTGCTGACGCTGTTGTACGCCGTCGTGTATTCAAGCGTGCTCCTCACCGCAGCGATCACGATCTTCCGGCGCCGGGACTTCAAATGAGTGCCACCGCCACGTCAGCGCGCCCGCAGAGCGCGCCGTTGATCGCGCTGATGGCCGTGTTGATGGCGGCGTCGATCGGCGTGCAGGTCGTCCGCGACCGGGGGTGGCAGCCTTACCAGCCGGAGAATCCCACACTGTGGGTGGAATCAGGCCCGTTACTGCAGCGACTGTCACTGGGACTCGACAGTCTGGTCGCGGACATCTACTGGATTCGGTCGGTGGTCTACTACGGCGGCAAGCGCCGGGCCGAGGGCGCCAATCGCAGCTACGAATCGCTCTACCCGCTGTTGAACCTGGTGACGACTCTCGATCCGCACTTCAGGATCGCGTATCGGTTCGGCTCGTTATTTCTGACTGAGCCGCCTCCGGCCGGTCCCGGCCGGCCCGATCAAGCCGTGCAGCTACTGACTCGAGGCATCGAGCGAGACTTCGGCCGCTGGGAGTACTTCTACGACATTGGTTTCGTCTACTACTGGTCGCTGCGCGACTATCCCAAAGCCGCGGAGTGGTTCCTGAAGGGAGCCGATCGGCCCTGGGCTGCAGAGTGGCTCCGGCCGCTGGCGGCCACGGCGTTGGCCACCGGCGGCGAGCGTGCCACATCGCGGCGGCTGTGGACGGAGCTGTTGAATTCCGACATGTCGTTCATGAAGTCGCAGGCGGAACTGCGGCTCATGCAGCTGGACGCCATGGATGCCATTGCCGAACTGACACCGGTCCTGCAGCGCTTTATCGATCGTGAACGGCGCTTTCCGCGTTCGTGGCAGGAACTGGCGGATGTCGAGAGGCTGCCCAAGGTGCCGACCGATCCAACGGGGATACCGTTCTACTTCGATTCGAAGGTGGGCTACATCGACGTGTCGCCCAAGTCGTCTCTGTGGCCGCTGCCGCTGAACGTTCGTCAACTTCCACCGCCGCCATCGTGACTGCACCTGTGCCACTGATTGCGCTGACCGCCGTCTTTGGGGTGTTGATCGGCAGCTTCCTGAACGTCGTGATCTATCGACTGCCGTTGGGGCAGTCGCTCGTCTCGCCGCCGTCGCGGTGCCGCGCGTGTGGTTACTCGCTGAAGTGGTTCGACAACATCCCCGTCCTCAGCTGGCTCATGCTTCGTGGCCGCTGCCGCAAGTGCGGTGTCAGCGTGTCGTGGCAGTATCCCGTCGTCGAGTTGACCACCGCGATCTTCTTCGCGTTGGTGGCGTGGACGACGCCGCTCGAGCCCCTGCTGTTTGCGCGGCTGCTGCTCGTCTGCATCCTGATTGCGCTGTTTGGAATCGACCTCGAGCACCAGATCCTGCCGAACAGCATCACGCTTCCTGGAATCGTGACCGGGCTGCTGTTCAGCCTGGTCGCTCCACCCGGGCCGCGCGACGCGATCATTGGCGCCCTGCTTGGGGGAGGCATTCTCTACGCGATTGCCGCGGGCTATTACCTGTGGCGGCGTGAAGAGGGGATGGGTATGGGCGACGTCAAGATGCTCGCCATGATCGGCGCCTTTCTCGGGTGGAAAGCGGTGCTGGTGACGCTGGTCTTCGCGTCGTTCTCGGGTGCATTCATCGGCGTGGCGATGATGTCGTTCCAAAAGGGCGACATGAAATACGCGCTGCCGTTCGGCGCGTTCCTCGCACTGGGCACGCTGGTCGCGATGTTCGTGGGCGAGCCGTTCGTCGCCTGGTACGCAGGCTTCTTCTAATGGGCTCCACCCTCAACTTCGCGAGCATGGGGCTGATGGCCGTCCTGGTCGCGATCATCATCCTGTTCATCGTCGTCACGATGAAGGCCGTGAAGGTGGCCAGCGGCCGGGCCGCGCGCCGCGAGTCTGGCGGTGAGAGCGCCATGCTGTCGATGGCGCTGCAGGAAGCCATGATCAAGCTGAAGACGCAAGAGCGCGCCATGGCGGCGCGGGCTGAGGCGTCGGAGGCACTAGCGGACCAGATCGTCGAGGGCCTGACGTCTGGACTCGTGGTGGCCAATCGCGCCGGCACCGTGCGCGTGATTAACCCGGCAGCCAGAAGAATTCTCGGCCTCGCCGACGGCGGAGCGGGCCGGCCGTTTCGTGAAGTGCTCGGGTCGGCGCCCGCATTGTCTGCGCTGATCGCCGAGGCCCTCGAGGGGGCCTCGCCCATCGTGCGGCGGACGATCGCCATTGCCGGCGATCGGCCCCGGCACCTTGGCGTCACGGCGTCGCCGATCATCAGCGACGGCGAATTGCAGGCGTCGGTCTGCCTGTTCACCGACCTGACGGCCGTGGTCGAGCTTGAAGAGCAGTTGCGGCTGAAGGAAGCGCTGGCCCGCCTTGGAGAACTGACTGCCGGCCTCGCGCACGAGTTCCGCAACGGGCTTGCGACGATTCACGGGTACGGGCGTCTCCTCGATCCGCAGACGCTGCCCGAGCAGGCCCGCACCTGCGTCGAAGGCATTCGAGCGGAGACCGCGTCGCTTGGGGAAGTGGTCACCAACTTTCTCCGCTTCGCGCGTCCGGAGCAATTGACGCTGGCGCCGGTGGACCTGAGGTCGGTGATCGCGCGCGCGATCGAGGATGTGCCGGGTGCGGCTGACGCGGTGAGGGTTGAGGGCGACTTTCCCACGGTCAACGGTGATGACGTGCTGTTGCGTCGAGCGTTCGGCAACCTGTTCCGCAACAGCCTCGAGGCGTGCGACGCCATGGGCATGCCACCGGACATCCAGGTACGCGGCAGCGTGGCCAAGGGCGCCGCGCAGGTCGTGATCGAAGACAACGGTCCCGGGTTTGCGCCCGAATATCTTGGAAAGATGTTCCAGCCGTTTGCGACGACCAAGGCGAATGGGACCGGGCTTGGCCTGGCGATCGTCCAGAAAGTCGTCGTCTCGCACAACGGCTTGATTGCCGCGGCCAATCGGCCCGAGGGTGGCGCACAGTTTCGCGTGCGGCTGCCGCTGATTTCCGTCTAACGAGCCCGGCGTTCTCAATAACTGCGGCATCCCGCACGCGCGGGCCTCTCGGAAATTGATCCAAACAGGTGTCGTGCCACCTGGCCATTTGCGAAATCGCGTGGCAATTCGCGTGACCGCGCCTATGCCGAGCGAGGCCACGCGATTGCATCACGCGGGGCATGTCATCGATCTCTTCCCCGCGTGGGTTCACGCTCTTCGAGACCCTCATCGCGACCGGCCTCCTGGTCACCGCGCTGGCCGGCGTCGCGCAGTTGTTTGTGCTGGCCAGTCAATTGGCGAAGAAGGGGAGCGCCTCCGGCATGGCGCTGCTGGCCGGGCAGAACAAGCTGGAGGAACTGAACGGGCTGGCGTTCAGCTACGACTCGAGTGGCCTGCCCGAAGCCGATGTGCGGCTGACACCGTCGCCAAGCGACACGCTCGAGTGGGACATTCCGCCGTATCTGGACTGGCTGGATTCGGCTGGTGATCTACAGCCAGATGCCGCAGGGGCGGCGTTTGCGAGGCGGTGGCGCATTGCTCGCCTCGACGACGCGGTGCCCGAGACACTAGTCCTTGAGGTGTGTGTATTCGTCGGTGGGTCGGCGGGGCGTCCCGCCGCGTCGGCAGACATCTGCCTGTCGACGCTACGTACGAGGCAGCCATGATGCGAGAGCGGGGAACCTGGGCCGACGCTCTTGGGTTCACGCTGATCGAGTTGCTGATCGCGGCCGGGATCAGCCTGGCGATCGGCGGTGCGATTGCCGCGCTGGCACCGCGTGCGAGGGCGGCCTTTGAACGGGTGCCGGCCGAGATGGAGATCCAGCAACGCGGCCTGATGGCGCTGGAGTCGATTGCTGCCACTGTGCGCTCGGCGGGGAAGAACGTTGTCGCGGCACAGAGTCTCGGGGTGATGGCGGATCTGTTCCCGGCCATCGCGCTTGCCGACGCCGACGAATCCGGGACCGTTCACCACTCGCTGACCGCGACCGTGCCGATCGCCGATCCCGCCCAGGGTGTGCTGGCGGCCGATCAGGTGTCGGCTGCGTCTTCAATGACGATGGCGGCCACAGGCTGCCCGAATTTCAGGGAGGTGTGCGGTTTCACAAACGGCGCCACCGCGCTGATCGTCGACGCCGGCGGACATGTCGACGTCTTTGTCCTTGCGTCCACCAATGCCGCCGCCAGACAGCTCACACCGAATCGTCCGCTGTCACGCGCCTACGCTGCCGGGTCGGTCGTGGTCGAGGTCGATCAGCACACCTTCAGGCTCGACGCGCAGGCGGATGGGTCCTACTCGCTGATCCGTGTCACCGCGGCCGGCGCTGTGCAGCCGATCGTCGACTTCTTGTCGTCGTTGGCGTTCTCGTTGTCGCACGATCGGCTGGAGATTTCGCTGAGCGTGCAACCGCCGCCCGGTGTCCTGCAGCAGTATGTGAGGGACCGTTCGTTCAAGACGTCGATTCGCCTGAGGAACGCGCCATGACAGGTCAGCGCGGCGTGGCCCTGATCCTGGTCGTGCTCGTCACGACGTTCTTGTCAGCCCTCGGGATCGGCTTGATGCTGTCGGTCTACATGGACCGTCTTGCCAACGGAAATCTGTCGGGCTCGGTTGCGATGCTGTTCGCGGCTGACGCGGGGATCGAACTCGCCGCTCGTGATCTCGCGCTTGCCGCGAATTGGAACGCTGTCCTCGCTGGGAGCGAGCGCGGCAGCGTGACCGACGGCGCCGCCTCAGGCATCCGTCAGATCCCTGGCGGGGGAAGCGTGGACCTTACCGCCGCCACAAACCAGCTCAATTGTGGGAAAGCCACCACCTGCACCGCTGCGCAGATGAACGCCAACTCGCGCGAGCGGCCGTGGGGCACGAACAATCCCAGGTGGCAGCTCTACGCTTTCGGCCAGATGGCACAGTTTGCCGACTTCAGTCGGCCCGCGCCTTGCTACCTCATCGTCTGGATTGCGGACGATGGGCGTGAAGCTGATGGAAATCCGGCCGTGGACGCCCCGGGCGACGCTCAGCCCGGTCACGGAATTGTAAGGGTGCGTGCAGAAGCGTATGGAGTGGCTGGTTCCAGGAGGGCTCTTGAGGCCGAGCTGGTGCGGGTCTGTCCGGATGGACCAGGTCAGCCGTGTTTGCCCGGTATCCGTGTGCAATCGTGGCAGGAACTGCGTCAGGCGGTTCCTTGATTCCTGGCGAAGCGAGTCGTACGATCACCACATAGGGAATTCCGGCTATCGAGCCGATAAGACACGTATGAAACGGGTTATTGCCATCACCGCGCTCGTGGTCCTCGGCGTTGCGACGCTGGCGTCCGCGCAGACCGCGGGGGCGACCGGTACGCGCCCCCTCGCCGATGTGGCGAAGGACGAAGAGGCGCGCCGCAAGACCGTGCGCACGCCCGCAAAGGTCTACACGAATACTGACTTGCGCTCCGATTACGTGAGGGGCGTAGCGCCACCGCCGTCAGCGCCGCCCAGCGCCGGCGCGAATGCCACACCGTCGAACGCCACGCCGTCGAACGCGACGCCGCCGGCACCGGGGAGCGCAGACAAGCCTGCGGCGGCCCAGGATCAGGCGTATTGGTCGGCGCGCATGCGTGACGCTCGCGCGGCGCTCGATCGCTCGAATATCTTCGCGGATTCGCTCCAGAGCCGCATCAACGCGTTGAGGACGGAGTACGTCAATCGGGACGACCCGGCGCAGCGCAGCAAGATCGACGCGGATCGCAACTCCGCGATCGCCGAACTCGAACGCGTCAAGAAGGACATCGAGACGCAGATCAAGGCCATCAAGGCCGTCGAGGACGAAGCGCGGCGCGCCGGCATCCCTGCCGGCTGGCTGCGGCAGTGAGCGCCCCCTCGATCCTGCTCGTAGAAGACAAGGACTCTCTGCGCGCGATGCTGAAGCTCGCGCTCGAGTCGCAGGGCCATCATGTGGTCGAAGCGCGCGACGAGCACGCTGCGGTCGCCGCGCTCAAGGAATCCCATCCCGCATTGGTGCTGTCCGACCTGCGTTTGCCCAAGGGTGACGGCATGGGCGTGCTGCGGGCCGTGAAGGAACTGGATGCCGAGCTCCCGGTTATTGTCATGACGGCGCACGGCAGCATCCAGGATGCCGTGGACGCGATGAAGCACGGCGCGCTCGACTTTCTCGCCAAGCCCGTCGATCCCGATCACCTGCTGTTGCTGGTCTCACGCGCGCTCGCGCAGCGCCGCTTGCTGTCGGACTACCGTTTGCTGAAGGAAGAGGCGGCGGCTCGCCGCGGTGGTCCCAGCATCATCGGCGACTCACCCGCCCTGCGGCAGGTGATGAGCGCGATCGATCGCGCGGCCGGGACCGACACCACCGTTCTGCTGGAGGGCGAGAGCGGCACCGGCAAGGAGTTGTGCGCGCGCGCCGTGCACAACAGCAGTGCCCGATCGGGCGGGCCGTTTGTGGCCATCAACTGCGCCGCCATTCCCGAGAACCTGCTCGAAGCGGAGCTGTTTGGCTTCGAGCGCGGGGCGTTTACCGGCGCCACGCAGCGCAAGATCGGCAAGTTTGAGATGGCGCAACGCGGCACGATCTTCCTCGACGAGATCGGCGAAATGCCGCTCGCGCTGCAGGCCAAGATGCTGCGCGCCATTGAAACGAAGCGCATCGAGCGCCTTGGCGGCGGTGCGTCGATTGCCGTCGACGTCCGGATTGTCGCCGCGACCAACCGGATGTTACGGCAGGCGGTGGCCGCGCGGCAGTTCCGGGAGGATCTCTACTTCCGGCTGTCGGTGTTTCCCGTCACCATTCCGCCGCTGCGCGAACGGAAGGAGGACATTCCGAAGCTGGCGCATCACTTTGTGGAGCGCGTCTGCAGGGACGTCGGCAAGAAGCTGACGTTGTCGACTGACGCGCTGGCGATGCTGGTCGAGCACTCATGGCCCGGCAACGTCCGAGAATTGCAGAACGCCATCGAGCGCGCCGTGATCCTTGCAGAGGGTGATCGCGTGCTGCCGACGCACTTGAATCTTGCGCCGCGGGCGTCGATGGTGGCCACCGATCCGTGGGATGCGCTCGATTGGTCGGGGTCACTTGCGGAGGTCTCCGCGCGCTTCCTCAACGAGTCCGAGCGGCGAAAGATCGCCTTGGCGCTGAAGCAGGCCGGCGGCGACAAGGGCCGGGCCGCCGATTTGCTGCAGGTGAACTTCAAGACGCTGGCGGCAAAGCTGCGCCAGCACGGCCTGGACTAGGCGCGCAGGCCGATCTTCCTGACGGCGGCCTTGATCTCTTTTTCGCTTACATCCTTCAATTCAACCGTCTTGCCGCGATCCGACGCCGCAACGAAGTACAGCGTGCCGGCGACGATCTTCTTGTCGCGGCCGATTGCGGCGTAGACCTCTTTCGCCGAGAGATCGGCAACCGGCGGCAGCGGGCCGAGGTGCGCAATCAGCGTCTCCACCTCTTCGAGCAGGGACGCCGGCGTGACGCCACGAGCCACCCCGATCTGTAGTGCCGCCAGCATGCCGTAGCCGATGGCCTCGCCGTGACGGAACTGCTTGTACTTCGTGACCGCCTCCAGCGCGTGGCCGACGGTGTGGCCGAAGTTGAGGATGCGTCGCAAGCCGGACTCGCGCTCGTCCGCCGAGACGACCTCTGCCTTGATGCGGCACGAGGCTGACACCAACGGCGCGACGGCGTCGCCGTCGCGATTGAAGATCGCCGTGACCGACTTGCCGATGCGATCGAGCAGATCGGGCTGACGGATGACACCGTATTTGATGACTTCGTACAACCCGGCCCGGAACTCCCGGCGCGGCAACGTCTGCAGCACCACCGGGTCGGCGACGACCAGGCTTGGGGCGTGGAACGAACCAATCAGGTTCTTGCCGAGCGGATGATTGACGCCGGTCTTGCCGCCGATCGCGCTGTCGACCTGCGCGAGGAGGGTGGTCGGGACGTGGACGACCGGAATGCCACGCAGATACGTCGCGGCGGAAAACCCCACCAGGTCGCCGATCACGCCGCCGCCGACGGCGATGATCGTCGTGGCGCGATCGGCCTTGGCCTTGACCAACGCGTCGAGCACGCGCGCGACGGTGTTGAGGTTTTTGTAGCGCTCGCCGTCTTCGACGAGGATCGGAGTGCGATCGGCACCGACGTTGCGGAACAGCGGGCCGTGGAACTCCCAGACACGAGGGCTCGACACGAGGATGCGCCTCGGGCCGAGCTGGAGCGCGTCGAGTTCGCGGCCGAGCGTCTTGATCGCGTCGTTGCCGATGATGACGGGATAAGCGCCCGCGGCGGCATTCACCGTCACTCGGGTCTGTGACATGCGAATGGTAGGATAGCATCCGGTGCTGCGCCGCACGGATTTCCTGATCATTGGCAGCGGCATCGCCGGCCTTCGCGCCGCCGCCGATCTGGCGCTGGCCGGTGATGTGCTGGTTCTCACCAAGGCCGATCCCACTGAGAGCAACACGGGCTACGCGCAGGGCGGGATCGCCGCGGCCGTCGGTGACGGCGATACCCCTGCGCAGCATGCCGCCGACACCGTTGCGGCCGGTGACGGCTTGTGCGTGGACGCGGCCGTGGATGTCCTGGTCACCAACGGCGTGCGCTACGTCGAGGGACTGGTCGCCTGGGGCGCGCGATTCGAGCGCGATCGACACGGCCGCCTCTCGCTCGGACGCGAGGGCGCGCACGGCCGGCGCCGGGTGCTGCATGCGGCCGACGCGACGGGTCGCGAGATCGGTCGCGCGCTGTGGGAGCGGGTCTCCGAACAATCGCGGGTGCGCGTCGAGCGCAACACCCGAGTGCACGAGCTGATCGTCCGCGACGGTCGCTGCGTCGGCGCGCGCTTCACGAGCGATCGCGGGACCCACGAGGTGCATGCCGCCGCGGTCCTGCTGGCCACTGGTGGCGCTGGGCAGGTCTTCCGGGAAACGACCAATCCATCGATTGCTACCGGCGACGGTGTGATGCTGGCGTGGTTTGCCGGTGCCCGGGTCTCGGATCTTGAATTCGTGCAGTTCCATCCCACGGCGCTTGATGTGCCTGGCGCACCTCGATTCCTGCTGTCGGAAGCGTTGCGAGGGGAGGGGGCCGAACTGCTCAACGCGAGCGGTGAACGCTTCATGCCCCGTTACGAGCCGCAGGGTGAGCTGGCGTCTCGGGACCTGGTCTCCCGTGCGATCGTGCGTGGACAGGGA
>Ga0075471_10000840_pt1 | contig 19264 bp, 10 predicted proteins | sample DEB19_08_DNA_2_FD_74787 | JGI IMG/M metagenome (GOLD analysis project Ga0075471, IMG submission 74787) | Aqueous microbial communities from the Delaware River and Bay under freshwater to marine salinity gradient to study organic matter... | ecosystem: Environmental > Aquatic > Marine > Coastal ... | reverse complement strand
GCGAGAGCTACACACCGCTACTAGCTTCGCTCAAAGCCCAGGAGGGCCCGGATGATCCCAACAACGCCATGGTGCAGACTTATCCTGCCAGCAGCACTGGCCGTCGGCTTGCTTTTGCGCAATGGATCGCTGACCAGCGGAACCCGCTCACTGCCCGTGTGCTCGTCAATCAAGTGTGGATGCGTCTAACCGGCTCCAGCTTCGTGCCGGATGTGAGCGATTTCGGACTACGCGCCCCCGCTCCCACACAGCAGGACATGCTCGACACTCTCGCCACCGGCTTCATGGAGAATGCATGGAGCCTGAAATGGCTCATCAAGCAAATTGTCCTCAGCGATCTCTACCGCCGCAGCTCAAGCACTGCCGGTGCCGACGCACGCACGCTCGCCGCTGATCCAGACAACGCCCTGCTGTGGCGCATGAATCCACGCCGGCTCGAGTCCCAATCGGTGCGTGATGCCCTTCTCGCCATCAGTGGCAAGCTGGATCTGAGCCTCGGTGGCCCCAGTCTCGATCCCGACAAGGCCGGGAACACGCCGCGACGCAGTCTCTATTTCATCCAGACACCGGACGTGGAGCACCGTTTCCTCGGAGCCTTTGACAACTCGAATGTTCTCGAATGCTACCGACGCAATGAAAGCGTCGTTCCGCAACAGGCCCTCGCTCTCACGAACAGCCAGCTCAGCCGCTCAACCGCTGATGCCCTCACCGAAAAACTCCGCGCCACAGCGCCAGCTGACTTCATCCGCCGCGCGTTCCAAGCCATCCTAAACCGCTCTCCGAACGACAAAGAACACCAAGTCAGCCTTGAAGCCCTTGCCGCGATGAAGAACAACCATGCGCTCTTTTTGCAGGCCCTCCTGAATCACAACGACTTTATCACCCTCCGGTGAGTGGGCAATTCAAGGAATCTCGCTCACCTGCACTTGCATGCGCCCCAGCGAGACGTAACACGCGATGCAATCCTGTCGCAGACTTTTGCACTGGAATCGGGGTAATGGACTTCGATACGCTTGACTGCATCCGCTGCACCATGTCAATCGCCTCATCCCAATGCTCGGTTTGCTGAAGATGGCTAGCCGTTAGCATTTTTCGTTCTTCGGCTTTCATACGGTGCTTGTTCATCATACTGGCACATGAGGGGATCGCGATAATCGGGAGAAGAATAGCAAGGCGCTTCATGCGCTCAGATTGAACCGTGCTGGCATTCACTCGTCATCAGCGGATTTTCCATGTGGTTCGGTTGGGAATGGGGAGAGGGAAGCCGTATTGGCTGAGCTATGCGATACAGCCTGCTTTTACTCTCCACCACGCTAACAGCGGCCCCGGTGGATTTTGTGCGTGATGTGCAGCCTCTTCTTCAGGAACACTGCCATTCCTGCCACGGCCCAAGCAAGCAGGAGGCAGCCTTCCGCCTCGACCACAAGCCTAGCGCCATGAAAGGCGGGGACTTTGGCTCAGCTATCCTACCGGGAAAAAGCGCAGACTCCCTGCTGGTGCATGCCATCGAAGGCAGGAATCCCAAGATGCGGATGCCGCGCAAAGGTGATCCGCTATCCGCGGAACAGATCGCACTCATACGCCGCTGGATCGACGAAGGTGCTGTCTGGCCGGACAGCGCCAGCGTGAAGCTGGAGCAGAAAACCGATCACTGGGCCTTTAAACGACCAGTGAAGGTCAAACCACCTTCGGCTGGAAATCCCATCGATGCGTTCATTAGGGCTCGTTTGAAAAAAGAAGGCTTGAAGCTGTCTCCGAAGGCTCCACCGGAGGTTTTACGGCGGAGAATGCATCTCGATCTCGTAGGGCTTCCACCGGCCCCATCCGACAAGTCAGACATCTCAGACCTGTTAGAGAATCTTCTCAAATCTCCCCATTTCGGAGAACGCTGGGGGCGTCACTGGTTGGATGCAGCACATTATGCAGACTCGAACGGCTATGAGAAGGACCCGATGCGCTTCATCTGGTTCTACCGGGACTGGGTGATTCATGCCTTCAACAACGACATGCCTTACAACCAGTTCATTATCGAGCAGATCGCAGGGGACCTGCTTCCGAATGCCACGCAGGATCAAATCGTAGCCACCGGCTTCCTACGAAACTCGATGATCAATGAAGAAGGTGGTGTTGATCCTGAGCAATTCCGCATGGAGGCCATGTTCGACCGCATGGACACCATCGGGAAGAGCATCCTCGGCCTCACTATCGGCTGCACACAATGCCACAACCACAAATACGACCCCATTTCGCAGGAAGAGTACTACCGAATGTTTGCCTATCTGAACAACGACAACGAGCCTTGGCGCGTGGTTTACACACCATCTGAGCAGATGACACGCTCCAAGGTGCTGCAACGCGTGGCGGAATGGGAAAACCAACTCCAGCATGAGCACGCCGACTGGCCGCAACGGCTCGAAGCTTGGAAAAAGTCTATCAAGCACCCAAACTGGACAACACTGAAATTTGAGGATGACCCCAGCGGCGGCGAAAAAGCCCTGCGCCAGCCTGACGGCAGCGTTTTGGCACAAGGTTACGCACCGACGAAGAGCGAAGTAAGGTTCAATGTGGTGCTCGATAAGCCGATGAGAATCAGCGCCTTTCGTCTAGAGCTCATGAATGACCCCAACCTACCCGCGTATGGTCCCGGGCGTTCGCAAAAGGGCACAGCGGCGCTGACGGAGTTCAGCGTGACGATGAAAATGGATGGCAAGGATACCAAGCTGAAGTTTGTCAAAGCCACCGCTGACTTCGGCGAACCAGAAAACACACCGCTGGTTGGTTTTGCCCGAGATCAGGACACCGCGAAGGACAAACGCGTCACCGGGCCCATCACCTATGCAATCGATGGCGATGACAAAACTGCGTGGGGCATCGACGCCGGCCCCGGCAGGCGCAATGTGCCTCGCAATGCTGTTTTTGTGCTGGAGGCGCCTATCGAGGTAAAACCTAACTCAGGCCTCATGGTCGGCCTGAGCATGAAACACGGCGGCTGGAACAGCGACGACCTCCAAACCATGAACCTTGGCCGTTACCGCATCAGCGCCACCGATGCCACGCAAGCCGAGGCGGATCCTCTTTATGGCAAGAAGGCCGACTTTGCCGTCTTCCGCACCACGGTTCCGGAATGGAAGAGCATCAACGACGAGATCGAAGTTGAATGGCAGAAGCATCCTGAGGGTGCGACCACGCTCGTGCTCGACGCACGAGAACAACCGCGCATGACAGCTTTGCTCAAGCGCGGCGATTTTACCAAGCCAGGCGATCGCATGAGTCCCGGCGTGCCTGCCGTGCTGAACCCACTGCCAAAAAATGCGGACAGTTCACGACTCACCTTCGCAAGGTGGCTCACCAGCAATGAATCACCCACCACAGCACGAGCTTTTGTGAATCGGGTGTGGCAGTCCGTCTTTGGAACCGGCCTCGTGGACACACCGGAAGATTTTGGCAGACAGGGCAGTAAACCCACGCATCCCGAACTGCTCGACTGGCTCGCCGCTGACTTTATGGAGAACGGGTGGAGCCTCAAAAAGCTTCTGCGCCTCATCATTTCCAGCGAGACCTACCAGCAAAGCAGCCATGCGCCCCCCGAATCTCTCGATCGTGATCCCTACAACCGTTTGCTGGGTCGCGGACCTCGTTTTCGTGTGGAAGGTGAAGTCGTGCGTGACATCCAGCTTGCCGTCAGCGGCCTTCTGAATCCGGCTGTCGGCGGCCGCGGCGTGATGCCGCCTGCCCCAGCACATCTCTTCGAGAAGCCAGCCAGCTACGCCCCCTTTCCTTGGCATGTGGAGAAGGATGCGCAGAAGTATCGCCGCGCCATTTATGTCTTCCGCCGCCGCAGCACACCCTATCCTTTCCTCAGCACCTTTGATGTGCCGAATGGAGAAAGCTCCTGCATCCGCCGCTCCCGCAGCAACACACCGATGCAGGCCCTCATGACGTTGAATGAAACGATGAGCATGGAAGCTGCGAAAGCTCTCGCCTGCCGCATGGAAAAGGAGGGTGGCATCTCGCAAGGCTTCCGCCTTTGCACGAACCGCGAACCAACCAAGAAAGAGCTGCAAGCCCTCCAAGACCTCGCGAAACGCCAAAGCTCACGCAAGGATGCCATACCGCCCATGGTGGCCGTCGCGCGGGTGCTATTGAATCTTGACGAGACAATCACGAAGGAATGATCATCACGTCTGCTCCACACGGAAGACGTGCATCGACACGCCGTCAGGTTTCAGTTCGACGTAATTGTGAGCTCCATTCCACTCATAAGTGCCCCCGTGCAGCAAATCGATCACCCTAAAGGGTTTTGAAGCATCGAGCCCCAGCGCCGTGAGGTCCAGATGCACCATGCTCGCAGCAGTTTGCTTTGGATCAAGATTGATGCAGCAAAGAATGCGGTTGCCATGATCCGGCGTGGCTTTGCTGTAGCTGATGATCTGGCGATGGTCAGCAGCATGGAAGCGCAGATTATCATAGAGATGCAGCGCAGCGTTGTCGCGACGGATGAGATTCAGCTTGCGGATGAAACCGCTGATGTTTCCGGACTTGTTGTAGTCACGCTGCACGAGTTGATACTTCTCGCTGTGGTTGTATTCCTCCTTGCCTGGATAGGGCTCGTTTTCACACAACTCGTATCCGGTGTAGATGCCCCAAATGCTCGACATGGTGGCGGCGAGGGCGGCGCGGATTCGAAACATCTGCGGGCCGGCATTTTGCAGGTGCCAAGGCAGGATGTCGGGCGTATTAGGCCAGAAATTGGCACGATAATACCAGCGCATGTCGCCATGGAAAAGCTCGCGGGCATACTCTTCAAGCTCGGCTCGACTCTCACGCCAAGTGAAGTAAGTATAACTTTGCGTGAAGCCAATTTTGCCAAGCGCCTGCATCATCTTCGGCTTCGTGAAGGCCTCAGCGAGGAAGATCACGTCAGGGTCCTTGCGCTGAATGGTGCCGATGAGCTCTTCCCAGAAGGCCACGGGCTTTGTATGCGGATTGTCCACGCGGAATATCTTCACACCGCAATCGACCCAGAACTCGACAACACCGATTAGTTCCTTCCACAGCGCCTTCCAGTCGTCACAGTGGAAATTGATCGGGTAAATGTCCTGATACTTCTTCGGAGGATTCTCGGCGTAGCGGATGCTTCCATCTGGACGCTGATAAAACCACTTGGGATGTTCTTTAACATAAGGATGATCGGGAGAGCAGTTGATGGCAAAGTCGAGTGCGATTTCTAGGCCCCGTTTGTTGGCCTCCCCAACAAGCCATTGGAAATCTTCGAGAGTGCCCAGTGCTGGCTCAATAGCCCGATGACCACCTGCGGGGCCGCCGATGGCCCACGGGCTGCCCACATCACCCTCAATCGCGGTGAGTGTGTTGTTTTTGCCTTTGCGGGCGGTGATACCAATCGGATGGATCGGCGGAAAATAGATCACATCAAAGCCTAGTTGTGCCGCGTGGTCGAGGCGGCCGAGACAGTCGCGGAAGGCACTGTGTTTGTTGGCGAGACCTTCTGCGCCACGAGGGAAAAATTCATACCAGGCCGAGAACCTTGCCCGATCCCGCTCAACGATGACCTGCATTGTGGCAGAAAGGGTGGAAAGGCTGCGATCCGGGAAGCGATCCATCAGCGCCTGCATTTCGTCAGAATGGATCACGTCGAGGATCTCTTGTGCGGGCACTTGGTTCAGCAGGCCAGCCCATTCCTGCATCTTGGAGGCCGCTGCCCTGATGCCTGCTTTCTTGGCGCGTGCCGCAGCTTCTTTGAGCAGGCGAGCCCCCTCGCGCGCTTCGATGGGCACATCGGGGTCTTCGGCCGCCACACGCACGGCGAAAGTCTTCTTCCACGAGCGAAAAGCATCACCCCACACCTCCACGAGGTATTCCCAGCGTCCTGCTTTCTCAAACGCACAGCTCCCATGCCAGCGGTCGTTCTGATCAAGTGTCATCGGAGCCTCGCACCAGCGTTTCGAGCCCACCAAGCGCCAGCGCAGCACTGCGGTCATCACGTCATGGCCGTCTTTGAAAATATCACACCAAACATCGAGAGGTTCGCGCATCACGCGTTTCACCGGGTGTCGGCCCCCCTCGATGCAGGGGTAGAAGTTTTCGATGACAACTGTAGGAGCGTGTTTGGCGGACATGGAAAGGCATGGATAGCCGTGAATCGGATTTTGGAAGAGAAAAATCCCTTTGGAGCTTCGCTGCTTTTGCGCCATGCATCACAAATGCCCAACCCTGCTTCCAGGAAAAAAATCCTGCTCGCCGAAGACGTGCGTGCGATTGCCTTGCAGCTATCGCATGCCTTGGAAAAGGCGGGATACGAAGTTGATGTGGCTCGTGACGGGGAGGAGTGCCTCGATAAGATAGCATCTTTTCAGCCAGACCTGCTCGTGCTGGACTTGATCATGCCGAAGACTACCGGTCTGGAGGTGCTCCGAACCCTGCGTGCTGGCGCAGCCACGGAAAACTTGGCCGTAATCATCACCACAGCCAAAGATTATTCCACAGAGCTGAAGCACATACGCCAGAGCAGTCCGCTGGATGTGCTGATTAAGCCCTTCGCACCCCAAGTGTTGATCTCGAAGCTCGAAGGCTTCTTCAATTCTGCCGCCAGTTGTTCCCTTGAGGCCAGTCGGCCTGTCCGCGATACTCCATCAGAGGTCTATTCGCCTGCCTTGGATCCAAAAAGACCTCACGTAAGGTTTTGGGGCACACGCGGCTCGATTCCGGTCTCAGGCGGCCGGTATGCACAGCACGGCGGAAACACGACCTGCTTCGAGTTTTGCACAGGCCAAGACCGCATCCTCTTTGATGCTGGCTCTGGCCTGCGTGAAGCTGCTCTCTCCATGCTGAAAGAAGGGCCGCGGCACATCCATCTCTTCATCACTCACACGCATTGGGACCACATCCAGGGTTTCCCCTTCTTTACACCCATTTACGTGCCCGGCTTTGAGATCACCGTTTACGGCGAGCGTGGCTTTGGAAAAAACATTGAATCGCTTCTGGTTGGCCAACTCGATCGCGACTACTTCCCCGTGCAACGCGAAGACCTGGCCGCAAAGATCAACTTCGTCTTTCTAGAGGATCGGCCTGTAGAAATAAGTGGCGCCAAAATTTCCCGTGAGTATGTCCATCACCCTGGAGCGACTGTTGGTTTCAAGATTGAGCACGACGATTGGAAAGTCGCCTTCATTCCGGACAATGAGTTCCTCCAAGGCTACACCGGCAGCCCGGTGGGTCTCACTCGGGACAACGATATCGTAGTGCCTCATGAACCAGTGATTCAATTTGTCGAAGGAGTCGATCTGCTCGTTCATGAAGCCCAGTATCTTCCAAACGAGTACGCCAAAAAAATTGGTTGGGGACATTCCAACCTTACCAGTGCGTGTGCCCTTGCCAAATTGGCTGGTGTGAAGAAGTGGATTGCCGTACACCATGATCCAGATCACGACGACATCGCTCTACACGCAAAACATGGTCTCACCCGGCAGATCCTTGCCGACCTTAATTACCGCATCCCCTTCGTCCACGGCTACGATGGCCTCGTGGAGTATCGATAAAAAAGGCAGGTGTTGAGTCGGTGCCTAGTGCTCCGACAGCAACATTCTTGATGCATTCTGGGCTAGAAGCATTTTTCTATGTATCAGGGAAACGCCTTTTCGAGCATCTCGACATTCGCCTTCATCACGCTTAAGAAATCACCACCATCCGGCACGTTGCCACAAGGATCGAAGACAAGGCTCTTCACGCCGATGGCCTCAAGTTTTGCAACGCTTTCCTTCTCTGGCTCTCCTTCCCAAATCATCCACTTAGCCGGGTGTTTCAAGCGAAGAACTCTGATCTCTTCCATGGCTTTCTCATCGGGCACAACGTCAGGCTCCCAGAGCACCGACTGAAGGTTCAGCGTATAACGACGCGCGAAATAGTGGTAAACCGGATGCGAGGCTAGCAGAGGTGTGTTCGCCATGCGTTTACCGACAGCGATCAACCGCGCATCGAGGGTTTGCAGATCACTTTTTAGTGCCACGAAGTTCTTCTCTGTATCCGACGAATAATTTGCTAGTGATGCTTTCACGGCTTCGGCCTGCTGAATGGCTTGAACGAGATCAATCCAAGTCGTGAAAGCAATGCCGCTGTGACTGTGCTCGCCACCTGGGCCATGGCTGTGCGTAGAGTCCGCTTTGATTTCGATATACTGTGCCTTGAATGCTGCTGAAGTGTCCACCATCTTGGATTGCGGCAGCGTGACCTTCTCAGCCCATTTGGAATAAGTGGCGCCATTCATGAGAATCACATCGGCATTCTGAAACTGCGTGATGGCCACGTCATTGGGCTGCCAAAAGGCCGGATCTTCATCCGGAGGCGCGGGAAAGACGACATCGACCGCACCACCACCTATCCGTTGCGCAAAATACTTCAGCGGGTAGTTGGCAACGAGCACCTGTGGCTTACCCCTTGGATTAGAAGCGACACCTGAATCGGCTTCGCGACCGCAGGCAGCCAAGAGAAGAAGGGATAAAATGAAGAGTTTTTTCATAAGACTGATACATGCCAACATGCTGCAAAACTTGATGTTGCCAAGTGTCACGCTGCCTTGCCAACTCGTCGATTGGCTCATTCCATTTCGGCCTCGGCAGCGGCTTGGTTTCTATACATGGCTTTCAGACTCGACCAAGCGATTGTCAAAGGTGAGATCGTCAATACGGAGCGCGGACGCGTGCGCGACTTGATCTGGCTTTGTGGGCTAGCAATGCTGCATAGAGGAGGATGCAGCATTTGAAAGTGAGCTCATCCCTCTCTTGAGCTCGCTCACACGAGTTGGCATTCAGGCTCCTCAGCAATCTGCGCGATGACGATCAGAACGAGGCATCTGATGAGGATGCGATGGACGAGTCATCGCTAGAACCATGTATGAGAAATGCGCTGAGCATCGGCGAAAAACTCGCTATTGCCCTCAGATCCCGCCCATTTTCGCAGCGCGCACAGACCGGCTACACGCTCGCCATCTCGAAGCGTTGACTGAACTGGTGCAATCAAGCTCTCGCCGGACTCAATGCTCTCCTGATGGACGGCCGATCGCGGGACAGCCGGGCGCTTTTGAGCGATTTCAAACATGACCTGCATGGCATTAAGGACAGAATCACAGATTTGAGACAGGAAATCCGGCAGCCAGAACCCGACATCTGAATACGAAAGAATGGTAAAGAGCCCCATCACACTGCTTGACCCGGATGGAGTGATGTGGAGGATGCTGAGTGCTTATGAAAAAGATTCCGCTTCTGTACCTTTTGTCTCTCTGGGGCGCTTTGATGTCATTCTCGGCCGAACCATCGAAACCCGAAACCGGCAAGCCAGTTGAAAGGTCGACTGAATCTGCAAAGGAAATTGTTCTTTTTGATGGCAAGTCACTCGACGATTGGGAGTCGGTTGACATTGGCGCCAGTGGCACCGTGGAACTGGAGGGTGGACTGATGGTCATCAACGCGGGCGATAGTGTGAGCGGTGCGGTTTATAAAAAGGCCGCGTCGCTACCGATGACAAACTATGAAATCTCACTTGAAGCCAAACGACTTGAAGGTGTGGATTTCTTTTGTGGGCTCACATTCCCTGTGGGCGGACCCAAGACCTGTGCCACGCTCGTCTGTGGCGGCTGGGGCGGTGCGGTGACGGGCATCTCCAACATCGACGGCCTCGATGCCAGCGAAAACAGCACGTCCAACTTTGTCCGTTATGAAGACAACAAGTGGTACCCTGTCAGGGTGCGTGTCACGCCATCAAACCTCAGCGTGTGGATTGATGGAAAGCATCTCATCGACCAAGATATCGAAGGTAAAAAAATCGGTGTAAGGCCCGGGCCGATCGAGAGCTATCTGCCGCTGTCCTTTACCACCTACGCCACGACAGCCGCTTTAAGGAATGTGACGCTCAAGAAACTGGAAGAGCTCAAGCAGAAGCCATGAAGCGGCAGCTGCGTGCTGGTCTCTTCATTTGTCTATGCATTGTCTCCTGCGAAAACTGGAGAGATAACCGCATTCCCAAAGCTGCCGAGTTATCGAGCAGCACCCGCCGTGCGCTTTCAGCCGATCTTGAGGCCATGGCAAACCACTGGGACGATATGGCAAGTGGCCGGGGAAGTAGCCGCCAAAAGGCTGAAAACAAATACGAGGACGCCCTCTCAGCTTTTTTGACAAAATGGAAGCGTGAACAATCACCGCGTGAATGGCGACATGGCCAAGCTTTTGATCGGCATGGGCAGAATGGCCGCTTCATCGTCGAATTCGAGACTGTTTCAGCAAGCAAATCACCACAGGCTTACGATGATTTTGTCATACCCGAACGAGCCGCTTGGAGTCCCAAACCGGAAAAGACTCACCGACTAGGTCTGGGGGTGCCTGTGGTAGGTTGCGTCAAACACAAGGAGGCTCTGCGTGAGGAAACGCTCTTCCTGCCACCTCAAGGAGGCCATTTTACCCTGACGGCTTGCATGAGTATTCAGCCGCAGGATGAGAGCGGCACGCGACGCTGCCGTCTACTTTTGCTCAATTCCCTCGATGCCGACACTGTCGAATCACCCGATGGCGATAGACAGCTCGCCGCCGACTTCACCTCGGCAAAGCATCTCGCACTGTCCCGAAAAGCCTTTGGAGGCATCTCGATCCAAGGTTTGCTCTATCCAGAAAAAGCCATGGGTGACTGCCAGCTCTACCGCATGGACGAGTATGACCCACAACGCATTCCCGTCGTTTTTGTTCACGGCCTCATGAGTGATCCGCACATCTGGCTGAATATGGTCAGCACCCTATGTGCCGATCCCGTGCTGCGAAAACGATACCAGCCGTGGTATTTTCTGTATCCCACTGCGATGGGTGTGCCACAGGCCGCCGCCATGCTGCGCAAATCACTCGAGACCGCGCGTGCCCACTTCGACCCAGATCACAATGATCCCGGCATGCACCGCATGGTGCTAGTGGGCCATAGCATGGGCGGCCTGCTTAGCCGCATGCAGGTCACAGACAGCGGCAGCAAGCTCTGGGATGGCATTTTCAGCAGGCCACCGCACGAGATCAATGTCAGCGAAAACGTCCGCGCCAGCATGACAGAGGCTCTTTTCGTCAAACCTCTTCCCTACGTGGAGCGGGTCATCTTCATCGCCACACCGCATCGTGGCAGCAGAATTGCCAGCCTGAACATCGTCCGTCGTCTTACATCCCTCATCCGCATCCCGCTCGACTCGCTCATGATGGTCAATGAGATCCTGTATGGAAACATGGATGCCCTCTCACCGCAGATCACGAAGTGGGGCGTCTTCTCTTTCATTAGTATCGGCATGCTTTCGGAGAAACATCCGCTGCTGAAAGGTCTCAACGAGACCACGCCCGCCGTTGATCACCACTCCATCATCGGTGATCGTGGCCGACGCGTCCCGCGTGAGGATTCGAGCGATGGCGTGGTGCCTTACTGGAGCTCCCATCTCAGCACGGCGGAGAGCGAGACAATGGTGCCGCATGGCCATGGATGCGTCGAGGAGGCCGATGTCGTACACGAGGTTCTCCAACTGCTTCACGAGCACTTGGAAGCCCGCTGAAACTTTGAGGCTTTTAAGAGCGACTTGAAGCTATGAAACCTCTCGCTGCTCTTTTTACCCTCATTTCGATTGCTTTCGCCGAGGGTCCATATGCCGTTATGCCGACCGAGTTTGCTGCGCAAAGCGCCGTGGGAGCCTCTCCACTCTTATTTCGTGACGGAACGAGTGTCAAAACAACCGAAGACTGGCAAAGAAGGCGTCAGGAGATCCTCAAGGAGTGGCATGCCATCATGGGCGAGTGGCCGCCAATTATCGAGAAACCGAAGATCGAGGTGCTGGAGACCATCACACGCGGAAACGGCATCACACAACGCAAGATTCGTGTCGAGATCGCGCCGGGACAGTCAGGCGAAGGCTACTTGCTGTTTCCCAAAGTTGCGGGAAAGCGCCCAGCAGTCTTTGTTCCTTTTTACGAGCCCGAGACGAGCACAGGTCAGGGTGGCAAGCCGATGCGTGACTTTGCTTGGCAGCTCACCCAGCGTGGTTTTGTCACGCTTTCCATCGGCTCGCCCGGCGGTGATGCACGCAAGCCGGTCCTCAGCGCCGGGGCTCAGTGCCAGCCTCTTTCTTATCTCGGTTATATCTGCGCTAATATGTGGCATGCGCTCGCCTCGCTGCCGGAGGTCGACGCGACGCGCATCGGGATCACCGGGCATTCGTATGGTGGGAAATGGTCGCTTTTCGGCTCCTGTTTGTGGGAAAAGTATGCCTGTGCCGTCTGGAGTGATCCGGGCATTGTCTTTGATGAGGCACGGCATAGCATCAACTATCAGGAACCGTGGTATCTAGGCCTCGATCCGAAACTGACACGCAAGCCCGGTCTCGTGCGTGAGGACAGCCCACGCACCGGCGCCTACAAGGTGCTCATCGAAAAAGGACACGATCTGCAGGAACTGCACGCGCTGATGGCTCCGAGGCCCTTCCTCGTATCAGGTGGAGCCGAGGATCCACCCAAGCGTTGGCTCTCGCTAAAACATGCCATCGCTGTGAACCGGATTCTCGGTCACACCGATCGTGTGGCAATGACCAATCGTGAGCTCCACGACCCGAATGAACTATCCAATGAAGCCATCTGCCGCTTCTTCGAGTATTGGTTGAAGCCGTGATCAAAAATCGATCACAGGGGCTTCATGTTCGCGATTGCTTTGGAAGGTTCGCAAGACCAGATCTGGCTTTGGAAGCTCCTCATTCCCCACATGGCTCCAATTCAGACCAGGGCAAAAACGCGATTTCCAAGCTCCGCGATGCAGCAGCGTATCTGCGGCCCCATGACGTAGCCAAGGGAAGATCTTCTTGTGGCTCAAAGCGAGCCTCAAAGCATTGAGATCCCCCGCCACACTCAGAATGTGCATCGGCCGGATCGCATGCTTTTGCGCGAGGGCTTCATAGACCAAAATAGCCGATATGGCTGCCGCGCCGCTTCCAAGACCTTCATCCAAGACAATGACCGGCGTCTCATCTTTGGCCTTCAAGAGCTTCACCAGATCCGGAAGCTCCTCTCGGAGCTCGGTAGGCACCACAGTGCCGGTTTCAAGATGACGGATGGATGAACCGTGAAGCTCAAACTGGCCCATTTCGCTCACCATGGAGCTTTGACCGCGTTTTGGCGGTTTCACCGGATGATCGAGATCCTCCTCGGCGAGGATGGCTCGCTTCTCATGGTAGAGCAGCAAGAAGCGATCTTCGAGAATGCTCGTGCGGATCTCGCGCATGAGCTGGTGGTAAAAGTGGATGTTGTGCTGGCCGATGAGCGTCCAGCCGAGCGCTTCTTGTGTCTTCGTGAGATGATGCAAATACGCCCGCGAGTGCGTGGCGCAAACTGGGCATGTGCAGGCAATATCCAGCGGCGCATCAGCGAATTTATACACGCTGCGCCGCAACTCAACGATGCCCCGCGAGGTGAAGGCGGTGCCGCGTTTCGCCACCTGCGTGGGAATGATGCAGTCAAACATATCCATCCCGCGATGCACGGCTTCCAACAAGTCGATCGGCATGCCCACGCCCATCAAGTAACGCGGCCGATCCTCCGGCAGTAGCGCGGCGGTGAGCTCGCACACATCCTCGCGTTGATGTTTTTCTTCACCCACGGCCAATCCACCAATGGCGAAGCCATCAAAAGGCATCGTCACCAGCCCAGCGGCGCTTTCTTTCCTCAAATGTGGATATAACGCACCTTGTACGATGGCGAAAAGTGATTGTGGCGAATCCTCGCGAGCCGCGAGGCTGCGGGCCGCCCAGCGTTGTGTGACCTGCAAGGCCTTCCGAGCCGTTTTTTCATCCGCCGTGCTCGCGATGCACTGGTCGAGCACCATCATAATGTCACTACCGATGCTGCGTTGGGTCTGGATGCTTAGTTCCGGGCTTAGCAGGAAGCGGCGGTTATCGACATAGCTTTGAAACACCGCGCCTTTCTCCGTGATCAATCGCGAATGAGGCAGCGAGAAGATTTGATATCCCCCTGAGTCGGTGAGCACCGAGCCGGGCCATTTCATGAAGCGATGAATGCCTCCCATCTTCTCAAACACCTCTGGCCCCGGCCGCAGTAGCAAATGGTAGGTGTTTGCGAGCAAAATCTGCGATCCCGAGGCCGCCAGCGACTGCGGCGTCTGCGCCTTTACTGTCGCCTGCGTGCCGACTGGCATGAACAACGGCGTCTGGATCAACCCATGCAACGTGCGAAAAGTCGCTGCACGCGCCCGCGAACCTGTGGCGCGTGCTTGCAGTTGAAAATCAAGACGATAGAGGGGCATGACGAATCAGCCGCGACGAATCTCCGAGCCCTTAAACTGCACCGCGATACGGAAGACTTTTTTCTTCCGGCATTCGATCTTACCAGTCTGAAGATCAAATCGGTCGGGAATCTCGATAACGTGAACATCGGTCTTCGCGTGGAAGCCACGTTCGGAAAAGATGTCGATGAGAATGACCAAGGCCTCGGGATCGTGGAAGAGCTTGTCCTCGGTGTTGATGTCGGCACGACCGGAGATGGCATGGCGAACAATGATGGGCATCATCTTGGTCTCGATGAAGGTGACGACAGCCTGCATAAGCTCGGGCTTTTCGACCTTATAGGCATCAAGCCGACGGACGAGATCTTGGCGGGCATGACGGATGATTTCACTGGCGAGCGGCAGCTTACGTAAGAGGTCGAAGGTGCGCGGATCAAGCTCTAGTGAGCTTTGGTATTCGAGCTCTTTGATGATGTTTTCCTGCACCACCCCCAATGGCACCTGCGCATTGATGAAGTGGTAGTGGAAGATCTCCTTTAGCGAAACGAGCGCGTCGTAGGTCTTCTCTTTGAAAACCTTGTAGCGATTCCGTGCCAATTCGGGATCAAAGTCGGTGGCGCGTTCTTCCCAGAGCTCACCAAGGCCGGATTTACGCACCTCAGCATTGTGGACCAAGACTTCTTGGCCGCGCTTGAGCTGTCGAGCGATGCTTTCGGCCTCATCGACAAAGAGCACCATGATGTGGAAAATGGGCTGTTTGAAGTGCGCGGCATCCAGTGTGTCGAGAAAATCACGGCGCAGGCGCACCATCTTGTCGAACAGCATTTTGAGGCACTCGACCTGGACTTTCGTGCGCGGAAAGCCGTCTAAGATGGCGCCATTTTGCTGTTCGGGCTCCAGCAGCTTGCGCATGAGGATGCCAACGACCTCGCGATCCCCCACCATGCCTCCGCGTGCTTTGATCTCACGAGCCTCCGGAGTGTCGAGCAAGGCGCTGACGACGATGGGCTGCGCATCAATACCACGCACCTGCCGTATGAAATCTGTGTTGGTGCCTTTGCCTGCACCTGGTGCACCCCCGAGTAGGATCAATTCCTTCGGGAAGCGCAAGTTTTCGCGGCCATAGTCGGCTTCAAGCTGCTTCCAGACATGGTTGAAGATGAGTTGGGCGTCTTTGATCTCTAAATCAGCCGGAACAACGGGTTTGGCGGCGGTTTCAGGGGCGGTTGATGGCATGGGTGGGCTTATCGCAGGGAGCGATAAGGATCAACCCTTCAACGTCATCAGATAGGCGAGCAGGTCGCCCACTTGCTTGTCCTGGAGAGCATCGAGCAGGCCTTCGGGCATGAGAGATCGGCGAATGAACTTGGTGCTGCGGACGTCGGCTTTGGGGACGCGGCGGTCGGGGAGGCCGGCCTGGCGGATGACGACGGCGTCTTTGTCTTCGCTAACGAAGAAGGCGTCGATGAGGTCGCCGTTCTTCATTTCGACGCGGTAGATGCGGTAGCCGGGCTCCATGGCGGCGTTTGGCGTGAGGATGTTGCGCAAGACGGCCTCCAGGCCCATCGCGCCCGCGCCGGAGAGGTTCGGGCCGATTTGACCGCCGGCGCTGCCGATTTGATGGCAGGCCATGCAGAGGGCGCTGAGGGCTTTTCCGGCCTGCGGATCGCCTTTCGGGGCCAAGGCGGTGAATTTGGCAAATTTGGCGTCGAGGGCCTTCGCGGCTTCTTCGGTGAGCAGCGGCGGAGCGTCGATGGTTTTGGCGATTCGGGCACCTTTGCCGAAGTTTTTGAATTCGGTCTGATTGGACGGATCGGACCGATCAAAGCCTGCACGCACTTCAGCGGCCGTTTTGGCGCGTTTGAGCACGCGGAACTCGGTGATGACGCCTTGCGTGCCTTTACTGGGCCCACTCCAGCCGATCTGGCAGTTTTTCCATGTGGTGGGGGCAGGTTGGGTGCCTTCGGCGTCGAGTTCGCCGTTTTGGTAGATGCGAATATGGCCTTTGTCGTCGCGAGTGACGGCGAGGTGGGTCCAAAGATCAGGCGTCATGGGTTTGTTGGCCACGCAGACATCGCGCAACTCGGGGCCGGCATAGACGCGGAATTTGCCGGCGAAGAAATTCATGTCCACGCCGCCCTTCACACCGAGGAGGCTGTCTTCATTGCCAATGCCAGGCGCGAGCCGCACCCAGGCCTCGACGGTGAAGGGCCCGTCCAGCGTGATCTTCGAATCGACCCACGCGGTGTCCTGGCCATCAAGCAGCAAGACTTCGCGGAAGATACCGCCGAGCTGCTGCTGGAGCTTTTCGAGCGCGGGATCGTCGCCGAGCACGGTAGCGAGGCGTTCGACGGTGGGGCCGTCGAGGTCGGTCTGCGGGAGTTTCTTGTCGAGCAAGGCGGTGACGATGATCTTCGCGCCGGCTTTGCTGCTGGAGAGGGCATTGAGAGCGCTGCGACGCTGGTTTGGGGTTAAGTCAGCGTAGAGACTCACAATGGCTTTAGGAGCCTCTGCACTTCGTGATTTCGCCAAAGCCGTGACGGCTGCATCTCTGACAGCAGGAGAGTTCGCATCTCGGAAGAGCATGAAGAAGTGAGCCGACTCTTTCGATCCTATTTCACTGAGTGCATTCAACGCTAAAACAGCGTCTTGCGGCCTTGTGTTGGCTGCTCTTGTGACAAGCACAAGGTCTTCGTCGAGTTCCTGAAGCAGGAAGCCGCTTGCGATCTCAAAGGCTAACTTACGAACGTGGGCGTCCGCACTCCTGAGCATGGTGCGTGCGGTTTCCACCAGCAGCGGCGCGATCTGCTTCGCATCGAGCTTCGTGCGTTGAGCGACGAGCTTTTCGGCGACGGCGGCGCGGGATTTTTCGTTTGTCAGGAGCGCTTGGAGGGCTTCGCCGACGCCGAGCTCGGCGGGGAACTGGGCGAGGCGGAGGAGTTCTTCGTCATTCGGAGCGCGGTCGAGCTGCGGGAGCAGTTTGGCGACACGGGAGGCGCTGGCCTTCGGCTCCAACGCGAGCGAAGCGAGCACGCGGGCCTCGACGGGCAGTTTCGCGGCGGCTTCGGAGTCGAGGAACTTCGCGACGAGCTCCGGATGACACTCCAGGAACATGCGGACGAGGAAGCGCTCGAACTCGCGGTCGTAGGCCTCGCGCACAGGGATCTGTTTTGTGCCGCGGGAGGATTGGATGGTGGGGCCCGGGAGGCTGGGTTTAGCAAAGGCGAGGAGCCCAGCGATGTTTTGATCGGACAGATTTCGACCGATCTGAGTGATCTGACCGAACTGACTGCTAGCGAGATACTCTTGAGCAGCAAAATGCGATGCAGGGAGCTGTTTGCGGTCGAGAAGCTCTTGCCAGGCAAGGTGAACTTGACCGACAGGCTCTTTGCCCAGCGATGCGACAAGCTCCTCGGTGCTCAGCTTCGTGAAATCAGCGACTTCGGTCTTCGCGGCTTTCGTTTTGACCCGCCAGATGCGTCCGCGTGTCTTGTCACGATCTGGATGCGCACGTGGCACCTCGTTGTGGGAGATGATCTTGTTGTACCAATCGACGATGTAGATGCAGCTGTCGGGGCCGTTGGTGAGGGCGACGGGGCGGAAGAAGGGATCGTCGCAAGTAATGAGGTCGGGGAGCTGGGCGAGCTTCCAATACGCGCCGTCGCGATGCATGGCGAGGGTTTGGATCTTGGAGATGATGGGATTGGCGACGGCCATGCTGTGCGCGGCGTCTTTGTCCTTCAGCGATCCACTTTCGATGAGCGCGAGGCCGCTCAAACCGGTGCCACCCATGCGCACCTCGGTCTGCGGCGGAAAATCGGGCTGGTAGCTCTTCTTTAAGGCCTCCATGCCGCCGGGGTAGTAGGCGTATTCGTGGAAAGGCATGACGGGGTAGCCGTAGTCGTTCGCTTCCTGAATGAAGGTCTCGCCTTCGCCGGTGATGACGAGGCCCCAGATGTTGTTCGGGCCGGTGCTGATGACTTCAAACTCACTGCCATCGGGTCGCATGCGAGCCATGCTGCACTTCGGCCAATCGACGACTTTGTCGCTGCCGGGTTTGCGGACTTGGCTGTTGTTGAAAAGGCCCTGCGCCATCCAGATCCAGCCGCCGGGGGCCCGCGTAAATTGATGCGGAAACAAATGCGAGTCCTGCACGCCGAAGCCGGTGAGCACGACGTCGAAGGTATCCGCCTTACCGTCGCCATTCGTGTCTTTGTAGAGCTTCAAATCGTGGCCGTGCTGGACGTAGCAGGTATCGCCCGCGCCCCAAGGCAGGATGCCGAGCGGAATGGCGAGGCCGTCGGCGAAGACGGTCGGATTCGTGAGTCCATCCGCGGGAATCTTCGCATTCAAAGACTCCCGCGGATAGACGAGCACTTTATCTTTGCCCTTGCCCGCATACACCGCCTCGGCGGCGGCGGGGTTTTCATTCGCATCGACGGGATACTCGAGCGCGGTCTGCGTCCACATCCGGCCGCGTTGGTCGAAATAGACGCTGACGAATTTGCCGAGGCCTTCGCTTTCCTGCACGACGAGCTCGATTTCGTAGCCTTCGGGCAGTTTGAACTTCTTGAGCTGCTCCTGCGCGGACAAAGCGGTGCCTTGAACGTTGTTGTAGCTAATGTCGCGCTTCGGTCCGGCGGCATTGGCCTGCTGTTTAGGCAGCGGAGCGACTTTTTGGCGGGCTTCTTCGACACCGCCGAGCGATTCCCACGTCGGTGCATTCGGCGTGGGGGCGAGTTCTTCAATCGTCACATCCTTTACCTGCACGAGGCAAATACCGCCGCTGTGCACCTGCGGGCCTATGAGTCCATCGAGCGCGACGTTGGGGTCAGCTTCGGTGTAGTCCATGCAGTGGACACCATTGATCCACGTTTGGATGCGTGTGCCTTCGGCGCGGATGCGGTATTCATTCCAGCCGAAGACATCGACCACCTTGTCGAGCGCGGCCTGC
>Ga0075471_10000837_pt1 | contig 19277 bp, 14 predicted proteins | sample DEB19_08_DNA_2_FD_74787 | JGI IMG/M metagenome (GOLD analysis project Ga0075471, IMG submission 74787) | Aqueous microbial communities from the Delaware River and Bay under freshwater to marine salinity gradient to study organic matter... | ecosystem: Environmental > Aquatic > Marine > Coastal ... | reverse complement strand
CTCGCCGGCGAAGATCCGCATCAGGTCGTCTTCGAGCGAGAGGAAGAAGCGGCTCGAGCCAGGGTCACCCTGGCGGCCGCAGCGGCCGCGGAGCTGCAGATCGATCCGGCGGGCCTCGTGCCGCTCCGTGCCCACGATCTGCAGGCCGCCCATGCCGCGGACGGTCTCCCCCTCCGCCTTCATGTTCTCGCGGGCCGAGATCTCGGCGACGAGCGCGTCCCACTCCTCCTTCGGCACGTCGAGCCGGGTCGGGTAGCGGTCCTGCAGCTGCGCCCAGGCGAGCGTGTCGGGATTGCCGCCGAGGATGATGTCGGTGCCGCGGCCGGCCATGTTGGTGGCGATCGTGACGGCGCCCAGGCGGCCGGCCTGCGCGATGATCTCGGCCTCGCGCTTGTGCTGCTTGGCGTTGAGCACCTGATGGTCGACGCCCCGCTTCTCCAAGAGCCGCGAAAGGTGCTCGCTCTTTTCGATCGACACCGTGCCGACGAGCACCGGCAGGCCCTTCCGCTGGACCTCCTTCACCTTGTCGCGCGGCACGTATTCGGTGGGGTCGGAGCCGTGGGAACCCTTGGGCTTCAGCTCGTAGTGGCCGGGAGCCTCGGCCAGGATAGTGCCGGTCCGCCAGCTGCCGTCGGAGAGCGCCAGCGTGTCCCAGCGGTTGATCCGCTCCACCTCGTCGGCCACGGCCACCCACTTTTCCCGCTCCGTGCGATAGATCACGTCGGGGTGGTTGATCCGCTTCATGCCGCGGTTGGGCGGGATGGCGATGACGTCGAGCTTGTAGATCTTCCAGAACTCGTTGGCCTCGGTCATGGCCGTGCCGGTCATGCCGCCGACCTTCCGGTAGAGCTTGAAGAAGTTCTGCAGGGTGACGGTGGCGAGGGTTTGCGACTCCTCCTTCACCTTCACCCCCTCCTTCGCCTCGACCGACTGGTGCAGCCCGTCCGACCACTGCCGGCCCGGCATGAGGCGGCCGGTGAACTCGTCGACGATCACCACCTCGCCGTTTTGCACGACGTAGTTGACGTCGCGCTTGTAGAGATGGTGGGCCTTGAGGGCGTTGTCGATCAGGTGGGGCCACTCCATGTTGCCAGCGGTGTAGAAGCTCTCCACGCCGGCGAGCCGCTCGGCCGTCCGCACGCCCTCCTCGGTGAGGGCGACGGTGTGCTCCTTCTCCTTCACCTCGAAGTGCCGGTCGACGACCAGCTGCCGGGCGATCTGGTCGGCCTTCGAATATTTCGTGACGTCATCGTGGGCCGGGCCGGAGATGATCAGCGGCGTACGGGCCTCGTCGATGAGGATGTTGTCGACCTCGTCGATGATGGCGAAGTTCAGCGGCCCCTGGCTCTGCTGCAGGTGCTTGGGGAAGCGATCGTCGCCGCGGGCGGCCATCCGCATGTTGTCGCGGAGATAGTCGAAGCCGAACTCGTTGTTGGTGCCGTAGGTGATGTCGCGGGCGTAGGACTCCTGCCGCTCCCCCGAGTCCATGCCCGACTGGATCGCGCCGACGGAGAGGCCCAGACCCATGTAGAGCGGTCCCATCCATTCCATGTCGCGGCGGGCGAGGTAGTCGTTGACCGTGACGACGTGCACGCCCTTCCCCTCGAGCGCGTTGAGGTAGGCGGGGAGCGTGGCCACGAGCGTCTTGCCCTCGCCGGTGATCATCTCGGCGATGGCCCCCGAGTGGAGCACCATGCCGCCGATGAGCTGCACGTCGTAGTGCCGCATCCCGAGGAATCGGCGGCCCCCCTCGCGGCAGACGGCGAAGGACTCGACGAGGATGTCGTCGAGCGTCTCACCGCCGGCGAGCCGCCGGCGAAACTCTGCAGTCTGCCCGCGGAGCTCCGCGTCCGACATCGCCTGGTACTTGGGCTCGAGCGAATTGATCGCCTCGATCCGCGGCTCCAGCCGTCGCAGGTAGCGGGCGTTCGACGAGCCGAAGAGGCCCGTGATGAACCGCTCGAAGCGGGAGCCGGCGGCGGCGGCGGTATTGGACAGTGCGTCCCAGAGGCGTTCGAGCTGTTGCATGGCGGAGCGGGCACCTTTCCGCCGGATTGTCGCGGTCAGGCGACGCGGGGGTCAAGGCGATCCCCGACAGGATTCATCGCTCGTCGCCGCGAATCCGGGCCCGCGCAAGGCCTGCCATCCCCGCTGCCGCGCCGGCGGAGGTTCGGCGGTCGCGCTGGGCGCGGGGCAAATAGTCGTCATATTTGCGGCTGTCGTGCACCGGCTGCCGCCTCCCTTCTCGAGCCCGCCTCCATGCCGCTTTCGCCGCCCGGTCCCGGAGACTGTCGGGACGTGATGGGACAGATGCTCTTCCTCGGCACCGGCACGAGCGTGGGGGTGCCGGTGGTGGGCTGCTTCTGTCCGACCTGCCGTAGCGGTGATCCCCGCGATAGCCGCACGCGGACGAGCGTGATCCTGGGGCTGCCCGGCGGCACGCTCCTCGTCGACACCACACCCGACCTGCGGACCCAGCTCCTGCGGGAGCGGATCGCGGGTGTCGACGCAGTGCTCTACACCCATGACCACGTCGATCACCTCTACGGCCTCGACGATATCCGGCCGATCTGCTTCGCGGCGTCGAAGTCGCTGCCGCTCTTCTGTGAGGAGCGGGTGGAGATGCGGATCCGCAAGGCGTTCGACTACGCGTTCTCCACGGAGCCTCCCGCGGGAGGCGGCGTGCCGCAGGTGGTGTTCGAACGGATCGGCCTCGAGCCGTTCGTGGTGCTCGGGCAGCGGGTCGTGCCGCTGCGGCTCAAGCACGGCCCCTACGATGTGCTCGGGTTCCGGTTCGGAGACGTCGCCTACTGCACCGACACGAACTCGATCCCGGACGAGACCTGGCCGCTCCTCGAGGGGCTCGACGTGCTCGTGCTCGACTGCCTGCGGCCGGCCCGTCATTCCACGCACTTTTCTCTTGGCGAGTCGCTGGAGGTGGCCGCGCGAGCGGCCGCCCGGCGGACGCTCTTCGTGCACATGGGGCACGAACTGGGGCACGCCGCCACGTCGGCGACGCTGCCGCCCGGCGTGGAGCTCGCCTACGACGGGCTCGCGGTGCCGCTGCGCTGACGCCGCGGCGCACCGTGGGCCGTGGACGCGTGCGCGGGCCGCTAGGCCGTGAATCCCGCCACGGCGGCGAGCTTCGCCTCCGCAACGCCGGAATCGATGGCCGCCTCGGCGCGGGCTCGGGCCTCGGGAAGATCTGCGGCCATGCCGGAGGCCCAGAGCACGGCGGCGGCGTTGAGCACGACGACGTCGCGGCGCGGGCCGCGTTCGCCGGCGAGCACGCCGCGGATTGCCGCGGCGCTCTCCGCCGGGCCGGCCACCGCGAGCTCCGCTATCCGGGCCGCGGGCTGCGTGGCGACGCCGAAGTCCTCCGGCGTCCAAGTCAACCGGGAGAGCGTGTCGCCCGCCACGTCGATTACGTCGGTGGCGCCGAAGAGGCTCACCTCGTCGAACGCCGCCGCATCGCCGCCAGCGTGGCCCGACACGACGATCGTCCGCCGTGCGCCGAGCAGGGCCGCCGCCCGTGCCACCGGCTCCCGCGCGGCGGGCCGGCCGACGCCGATCACTTGCACGCCCGCGGCCGCCGGGTTGCACAGCGGCCCCACCAGATTGAAGACGGTCGGCCTGCCGAGCGACCGCCGCAGCGGGCCGACCCGCGCCATAGCTGGGTGGTGCACCGGCGCCAGGCAGAAGCAGAAGCCGCACGCGTCGAGCAGGCGGCCGCTGGCCTCGGGAGCGAGGCCGACCGCGACACCGAGCGCCTCGAGTACGTCGGCCGAGCCGGTGCGGCTGGTCACGGCACGGTTGCCGTGCTTCGCCACGGCCAGGCCGGCGGCGGCCGCGACCAGGGCCGCCGCCGTCGAGATGTTGAACGACCCGGAGCCGTCGCCACCGGTTCCGCAGGTGTCGGCCACGACCGCGTGCCGAGTGGTTACGGGGAGCATCCGGCCCCGCAACGCCGCAGCCACTCCGGCGATCTCGTCGGCCGACTCGCCGAGGTCGGCGAGCGCCAGCAGCCAGCGGCCGAAGGCGTCGAGCTCGACGGCGCCGGCCAGCACGGCGTCGACCAGCCGCCGCGTTTCGTCGCGGCCGGCATGCTGGCCGCGACGAAAACGTCCCACTGCCGCCTGGATGTCGTCGGTGGTGTCTGTCGGCTCGTCCACGGCGATCTCGCTGGCCGCTGCGGTTCCACGGCAAGAGGGCCCCGATTCGGCTACCATAGGCCGTGGGCGAAGCCGGGGCCGCCGACATCCGAACCGCTGAAACCAGAGCCTACCCGCCCGGGCGGCGAATCGCCACGACGCACGACCACCATGCCTCATGACACGCTTCCGATGCTGGGCATGCGTCTCCGCTCCGTGGAACGTGGCTCCTTGACCAGCTTCCGCCCCCAGAGGCCGACGCCGTGCCTCGCAAGGTGATCCTCGACGTCGATCCGGGCATCGACGACGCTGTGGCGCTGGCCATGGCGCTCTTCGACCCACGGCTGGAAGTGCTGGCGGTCACGGCCGCCGGCGGCAACGTCATGCCGGCGCAGGCCTCGGCGAACCTGCAGGCGATCGTGGCCCACCTCGATCCGCCGCGGCTGCCCCGCGTGGGCGTGGCGCCGACCGATACGTCGCTGCCCGAGAAGCCGGTCAACATGCACGGCGCCGACGGACTCGGCGGCGCCGACCTGCCGCCGATTCAGCTCCACGGCGGCCACGTTTCCGAGAAGGTGATGTGGGAGACGCTGCGGGCCAATCCGCGCGAGGTGACCATCATCGCCCTGGGACCGCTGACGAACCTGTCGAGGCTGCTGCGTCGAGATCCCTCAATCTCCGAGATCATCGACGGCGTGATCATCTCCGGCGGCACCGCCCACGGTGGCGGCAACGTCACGCCGGTGGCCGATCTCAACTTCTACTGCGATCCGCAGGCGGCACGGCACGTCGTCCGCGAGCCGCTCACCAAATCGCTCGTGCCGCTGGAGACGACCGGCCAGGTCGTCCTGGGCTTCGACTTTCTCGACCACCTGCCCGACGAGTGCTCCCGGGCCGGGCTGCTCGTGCGGCGGATGCTGCCACATGCGTTTCGCGCCCATCGCCAGCTGCTCGGCAGCGAGGGCATCTGGCTGCACGACGTGGTGACGCTCGTGGCGGCGACGAACCCCGAGCTCTTCGAGCGGTCCTCCATCGTGGCCGACGTCGAGACGGCGGGCGAGCTGACGGCAGGCATGCTGGTGGTCGATCGTCGGCAGATTCGCCAGCAGCGGCCCAACGCCGACCTGCTCGTCTCCTGCGATCCGCCCGCCGTGCGCGACTGCATCCTGCGGAGCCTTGCCGCCGCGGCCGCCGCGACCTAAACACCGCCGCGAGCGTCCGCGGGCCCTGGTCTACTGCGACTCGAACTGCTCTCGGCTGGCCACCGGCATGCGGAGCGAGATCCGCTCGCCACTGCGGAACACGACAAGCGTCACCGTGCGATCTGTCGGGGTCACGCTGACGACGCTCACGAGGTGGTCATCGTCGTCGATCGGCGTGCCGTCGACTTCGAGGATGACGTCGTCGGTCCTGATGCCGGCGACGTCGGCCGGCGAACCCTTGGTGACGCCGGCCACGTGGGCGCCGACGGGCCGGATCATGCCGAGGCGGTGGGCGGTCTTCTGCGTGAACGACTTGTCGAGCGACACCCCGAGGTAGGCCCGTGACACGGAGCCCTTGTCGACGAGCTGCCGCGTCACGAACATCACCATCGAGATCGGGATGGCGAAGCCGATTCCCTCGCTGCCGCCGGAGTTGCTGGCGATGGCCGTGTTGAGCCCGACCACCTCGCCCCGCAGGTTCACCAGCGGACCGCCGCTGTTACCGGGGTTGATGGCGGCGTCGGTCTGGATGAAATCCTGGAACTTCACGCCCCCCTCGCCCAGTTCCAGGTCGCGCCGACCCTTCGCCGAGACGATTCCGAGCGTCACCGAGTGTGATAGCCCGAACGGGCTACCGATCGCCAGCACCGTGTCGCCGATCTGGATGGCATCGCGGTCGGCGAGGCGGGCGGTCTCCACGTCCGGCTCGTCGATCTCCAGCACCGCGATGTCGGTGCCGGGGTCGGACCAGAGTCGGACCGGACGGATCTCGCGGCCGTCGTCGAGCCGGATGGCGATATTGTCGAGCTCCGCGCGGTTGACCACGTGACGGTTGGTGATCACCACTGTCCGCCCGGCCACCTGCGTGATCACCCCGGAGCCCGCCTCGTCCTCGCTGGCCTTGCCGTTCTTGGGACGCAGCGCCGGCTTGCGGGCGTCGATATGGACCACCGTCGGCCGCAAGAGCTTCGTCAGCCGCCGGAGCTGCGCGCCTTGCCGCTCGAGAGCCTCGGCGTCCCGGGAGACCTGCTCGTAGAGTTTGTCACGCTCGTCCGCCGTCAGGCGGGCCGATCGCATGGGGTCGACCCGCCCGCCACTGGCGGCCGCTGACTTCTCGACGGGCGCGAGCCGCACGGCCGGCTCCTCGGCCCCACCGGTCTGCGGCAACGCCACCACCGCGAGGGTCAGCGCCCCGGCCAGGAAAACTCGGGACGCTCGGCGGTCAACTGCCATCATCGGACGATCGCTCCCAGGGCGTCGACGATCATCGACCGTCGCAGCGCGTCATCATAACGCAATCGCCCGCGATACCGAATCGACGCGATTTCAGTAGTCGAGGTCGCCGCTGACCGGCTCCTCGGCCCGCTCCTCGCGGTCGGTGTGCAGCGGTGCGCCGCCCGCCCCGGAACGCTCCAGATCACGCTGGCACTCGATGCACATCGTCGCGTATGGAAGGGCGTTGAGCCGCGCCATCGGGATCTTGCCACCGCACACTTCGCATGATCCGTACTTGCCGGCCCGCATCCGCTCGAGCGCATTCTCGATGTTCGCCAGCTCGCGGCTCTCCACCTCGGCCAGCTGCGAACTGATCTCGTCCTGCGTCGAGTCATAGGCGGCGTCGATCACGTCGCCCGGAGACTCGCTCCGCAATTCCCGAAGCAGAGAAAGGTCGCCGGCGAGGGCGCTGCGCAGGGCGTCGCGCCGCCGAACGAGAATCGCCCGCAGGTTCAACAAAGAGTCTTTTCGTGCCATGGTACTGCTCCTGCCCCGGCATTCACGGCCGTACTGAGGCCATCCAAGACCGGGATGCAACCAATACTACGGGTCGCCTGCGGAGTTGGTTCGGTCCCTCTTTCCCACCTTCCCACGTCAGCGTCAGATCGGCTGAAATGCCGGAAAAAATGGAGCCAAAATCGACCCTGACAGTTGGAGCGACCGGAGGGGCGATCGGGACACCGCCGGGCCGGCCGGCCCCTGCCGGGCTTAACGGTCAGACGGCTTCCGACAGGTCGGCCCAGGCGGCCGCGACGTCCTTCCGTTCGGTGAGAGCGGCTCCCACGGCCAGCCGTATCGCCAGCCGGCCCGCGATCCGCGCCGAGGAGAGAAAGACGCGGCCCCTGCGGTTCACTCGGTCGAGCAGGGCCGCCGTCGCTTCATCCCCGGCCCGCAGGGCGAAGCAGACCAGGCTCAAGGACGGGGCCGTCACCAGGTCGAAGCGGCCGTCCGCGGCGACCCAACCGGCAAACTCCTGCGCCCAGGCGACGTGCGCCCGGATCCGCCGCCGCAGCCCGTCCGCACCGATCATCCGCAGCGTCATCCAGAGCTTGAGCGCCCGGAACCTGCGGCCCAGCGGCACCTGCCAGTCGCGGTAGTCGATGACGGCACCTGCGTCGCTGGCCGCGTTGCGCAGGTAGTCGGGCTGCGTGGAGAGGGACCGCACGAGCCCGCCGCGATCGGCCACCCACAGGGCGTGGCAGTCGAAGTTGACGAGCATCCACTTGTGGGGATTGAAGCCCCAGCTGTCGGCCCGATCGGCGCCTGCGACGATCGGGCCGCGAAACTCCGGGCATAACGCCGCGGCACCCGCCCAGGCGGCATCGACGTGCAGCCAGACGCGGTGGCGGGTTGCCACGTCCGCGATCTGCGGCACCGGATCGATCCCGCCCGCCGCCGTGGTGCCGACCGTCGCCGCGATGAAGAAGGGCACGCAGCCGGCCGCGGCGTCGGCAGCGACGGCCGCGGCGAGCGCGGCGACGTCGAGCCGGCCCGCGTCGTCACAGGGGATTTTGCGCAGCCATTCGCGGCCGATGCCGGCGATGCCCAGCCCCTTCTCGACGCTCGAGTGCGCGGCGGCTCCGGCGTAGGCCACGAGCGGCCGTCCATCCTGCCGCAGTCCTGCGGCGTTGCTGGAAAAGCCGGTGGCCCGCTCCCGTGCGGCCACGACGGCACAGAGCAGGCCGCTCGAGGCCGAATCCTGGATCACGCCACCACCGGTGCCGCTGCTGGAGAAGCGGGCCGGCAGCCCGAGCAGCTCTCGCAGCCAGTCGAGCGTCAGGGTTTCGAGCTCGGTGCAGGCGGGCGACGTCGCCCACAGCATGCCCTGCACGCCCATGCCGGCGGCGAGCAGCTCGCCGAGGATCGATGGACCGCTCGTGCTGGCGGGGAAGTAGCCGAAGAAACCGGGATGCTGCCAGTGCGTGAGCCCGGGCAGGATGACCCGGTCGAGGTCGGCCAGCACGGCGTCGAGTGGCTCGGGCGACTCGGGCGCGCGCTCTGGCAATTGCGACCGCACCCAGCCTGGTGCGACCTGCGACTGCACCGGCTGCGATGCGACCGACTGCCAGTAGCCGGCGATCCAGTCGACGACGGCGTGGGCCTCGCGGCGAAATCGCTCGGGATCGAAGGCCACCGGGTCATTCGGCATCCTTTCACTCCCCGTGCACCGTGAGCACGAGCCGGCGCGGTCCGCCGCGGTCACGGTGCTCGCAGAGGTAGATGCCCTGCCAGGTGCCCAGACAGAGCCGGCCGTCCCGGATCGGCACGCTCACGGAGCTGCCCAAGAGCGACGCCTTCACGTGGGCCGGCATGTCGTCCGGCCCCTCCATCGTGTGCACATACGGAAAATCCTCGCGGGCAATTTCGCCGAAGGCCATCTCGAGGTCGCGGGGCACGTCGGGGTCGGCGTTCTCGTTGATCGACAGGCTCGCCGAGGTGTGCTGGATGAAGACGTGCATCAGGCCCACCCGCAGCTGCCGCAGTTCGGGAGCCGCCGCCTCGATCTCCGACGTGATGATGTGGAAGCCGCGTCTCCTGGGGGTGAGGCGGATATCCCGCTGGAGCCATGGCATGGAGGTGCTCCTCGTGCGCTCGAAGGACTAGCGGGCCGCCGGGGCGAAGCACCAGACGGTGCCGTCATCGGAGGCGAGCACGACCCGCTCCGCGGCCAGGGCCGGCCCCGCCGAGAAGCCGCCACCGGCGTCGAATTCCCAGATCGGATCGCCCGTCGCCGCATCGAGGGCTGCCACCTTGCCCGCGGCGTCGGCCACGATGGCCAGCCAGCGGCCGCCGTCGTCCCGCACCGTCACGGGCGAGGCGTCGACCTTGCCCCGAAACGGCCGGCGCCACGCCCGCGCGCCGTCGAGGCCGGCGAACGCCTCGACGGCCTTGCCCCGCGAGCCCACGATCACGCGCGTTTCGGCGAGGGCCGCGCTCGAACGATACGACTGTGCGTTGGCCGCCGGCTGCGTCCGCCAGGCCACCGCGGCCTCGAGGAAGTCGATCGCGAAGAAGGCTCCCCCTTCCGTGCCGAAGTAGACCCGGTCGCCGTGCACCGCCGGCGTCGTGCCGGTCGGCCCGTCGATCGGCACGGCGGCCTGCTCCATGCCGCTGGCCGCGTCGATGACGTGCAGTTTGCCATCGCAACCGGCGAGAAATACCCGGTCCCCTTCCGCCGTCCGGGCGACCGTCGGCCCACAGCGGATCTGGTCGGCGATCGAGTGCTTCCAGAGCACCGCGCCGTCGGTGAGGTTCAGGCACGAAAGTGACGCATCCTGCGAGCCGACGAGCACGCGGCCGCCCCCCGTGCCGTGCAGGATCGTCGGGCCGCCCGAGATCTCGCCGGTGGTCTCGTACGTCCAGGCCGCGGCACCCGTCGCCGCATCGAACGCCCGCACGACGCCCGTGTCGTCGCCGACGACGACGAGTCGTGCGGCGGCATCGGTCGACACCGCCGCCGCCGACGGAAAGCCGGCATCCTTCGCCTTGTACGACCAGAGGGTCGCGCCGTCGGCGAGCGACAGCGCGTGGAAGGTGCCGTCGAGATCGCCGACGTAGACGATGCCCGCGGCGACCACCGGCGTCGCGCCGAACGACGTCTTGTCGAACGCCCGTCGCCACCGCTCCTCCAGCGGCAGCCGCAGGACGGCTGACGATGCACCGGTGCCGGCGGCACAGCCGCGTGCCATCGGCCAGGCGTCTGTCGGGGCGGTGTCGGGCTCCGCCGCCTGGCACCGGCTGTGCCCTGCCGCGGCCGAGAGGATGGCTGAGAGGGAGAGCGCGATGGCGACGCCGCGGATCATCGGGCGATCTCGTAGAGGCGGGCGAGTTCGTCGGGGCCGACTGGCCGCGGATTGAAGCCGCCGGTCCACTGGCTGGCCGCCGCGGCGGCCAGCGCATGGATGTCGGGGCGGGCGATCCCGAGGTCGGAAAGCGACGTCGCCAAGCCTGCGCGGGCGACCAGGTCTTCGAGCCAGCCGGCGATGCGGTCGCCGGCCGCCGCCTGGTCCGTGCCGCCGATGTCGGCCGCGAGTTCGGCGTATCGCTCGGGGCAGCACGAGGCGTTGAAGCGGACGACGTGCGGCAGCATGAGGCCGACCGCCTGCCCGTGGACGACGTCGTGCGTTGCCGTGAGTGGATTGGCCAGGGCATGGGCGGCGCCGAGCATGGCATTCTCGATCGCCAGCCCCGCCCACGCGGCCCCCAGTTGCACCGCTTCCCGGGCGGCCACGTCGTCGCCGGCGGCGAAGACACGGGGAAGGTTGCGGGTCAGCAGCCGCCAGGCCTCGCGGGAGAAGAGCCGCGAGGCGGGCGTGGCGGCGCGGCTGACGTGGCTCTCCAGGGCGTGCGACACCGCGTCGATCCCGGTGAGTGCCGCGACGCGGGGCGGCTGCGTGAGCGTGAGCGCGACGTCGAGGATCGCCACGCGGAAGGCGGCCCGCGGGTCACCGCAGGCCATCTTCATGCCGGTGTCGGCGTCCGTGATCAGGGCGAACGACTGGGTCTCGCTGCCGGTGCCGGCGGTCGTGGGCACGGCGATCGACGGCAGCATCGGCCCGGTCGCCCGGCCGCGGCCGTGGTAGTCGTGCATCCGGCCGCCGCAGGAGAGGAGGAAGTTGATCCCCTTGGCGCAGTCCATGGAGCTGCCGCCGCCGAGGCCGACGATCATGTCGGGACGAAACCCGCGGGCGACCGCGGTGCCCGCGTCGACCTGGGCGGTGGTCGGGTTCTCGCCGAACTCGGAGAACACCGCGGTCGCCAGCCCCGCCGCTTCGAGCGACCGTATCGCGGAGTCGGTGTGGCCGGCCCGCACTACGCCCGGGTCGCTCGCGATCAGCACGCGGCTGCCGCCCAGTTCGCGGGAGAGCGTTCCCAGCCTCGCCACGGCGCCTGCCCCGACGACGAGCCGCGTCGGAGAGCGGAATTCGAAGCCGGCGGATGCGTCCGGGTGCGTCACGGTGGGGCCGCGGCCTTTCAGGAGACGGCGGCCGCCGTCTCCGCCGGCACCTGCAGCGCCCGCGACCGGTAGAGGAAGTCGATGATGTTGCCCTCGTGGGGCTGTAGCCAATCGAGCTTCGTCGTGGGGATCGGGCCGAGGTTGAGCCTGTCGATCGCCGTGCAGTCGATCAGCGCCGCCTGGAACGCGGGATCCTCCGTGAGCGCCGTGCAGACGAGCGTGGGGCCCATCTTGGCGAGCATCTGCGACTGCGGACACTCGACGACGCTCACGAATGGGAACATGTATTCGGCTCTGGCGATGTCGGGCTCGGGCGACGTGCAGTGCGCGACGACGGGACGGAGCCAGCCGCACCGTTCCCCCTCCACGAACCGTGGCCCGTGCGCCGCCGTCATGTGGGTGACGCCGGCGGCCGAGAGCCCGGCCTCGATCTGGCCCCAGATCGCCTTGGCGGCGCCGGGGATCGTGAAGGCGGCGAGCTTCGCGTCGGGATCCTGCGGCGGCTTGACGTCGATGGGTCCGAGCTTGTCGGCGAGGGCGGCGGCGATCTCCTTCGTGTGACGGCTGGCGTAGATCGCCGAAGCGTTGATGCAGCCGCGACCGCTGTTGATTGCCACGCTCTCGGCCAGCAGGTCGATGTGCCGTTCCCAGTCGTCGACGCAGTCGTCGCCGAAGATGATCTTCGAGAAGCCGGGGCCGTGCACCTGCACGCCGGGATTGGCCCGGTACTGCTCCACCGTCTTCGCGCTGCCGAAGATCATGCTGCGGCGGCAGGCCGAGAGGATGCCGGCGCCCACGTCGGTCGAGCCCGGATAGAGGCCGATCGCCTCGGCAGGGATTCCCGCCTCGATCATGGCCGCCGTCATGCGATAGGGGGTCCATGGCTCCTGGCTGCCCGGCTTCATGACGAGCCCGACGCCCAGCGCGATCACCGGCAGCCAGAGCGTGTGCACGCCCGGCGAGTTGCTCGGCAGCACGAGCCCCAGCACCGGCGACTGGGCCTGATAGCTGACGACCACGCCGCGATGCTCGCGACCGTAGCCCCGCCAGAAGATTTCGGGCGGCAGGCCGCGGGAGAGCGCGTCGAGCATGCGGTCCATGTTCGAGAGGACGAACAGGTTCTTCTGCATGTTGGCGCGGCAGAGCGACTCCGGCAGGCCCGTCGTGGCCGATTGCTGGCGGACGAAGTCGTCGGGGGACTGCTTCGCGTCGCCGACCGAGAGCGTGCCATGGGCGTAGAGGTTGCCGGCCGTCTGCAGCCGCTCGACGACCTCCTCGGGGTCGATGGCGAGCAGCGCCGCGCGGGCCTGCGGAGCCTTCTGCGCCATGTCGCGGCCGATGATCGCGCCGCCGACCTGGCTCACCTCCGCCACCTTTTCGCCGGTGAGGAAGTGGACGAGCGTCTCGCGCTCGAGGGATTCGTAGGGCTTGCCGAAGCGGTAGGCGGGCAGGTGCATGGTGAAGCTCTCTCGGGGCTGCGGAACTGCCGGAAAGTCTATTCTGGCCAGCGCCCGCCGACAGCCCCGCAGCGTCCGCCGGCGACGGAAGCGGCCACGCCGCGGCCGCCAACCGGCCCGCCGCAGATCAGTACACGCCGACGGTGGTGCTGGCGGCGAGGGCCCGGAACGGCCGCACGCCGCTGATGCCGTCCCAGGGATACTTCGCGTAAGGCCGTTCCCGCTCCCCCTCGTCGCGTTCGAGGAAGCCCGGGATGAACGTCTCGTGGGTGAGCGTGGTGAGCCGGACACGGCCGGTGCCACCGTAGGGGACGATCGCGTCGGTGTCGTCGAAGTCGACCACCTCGATGACGGCACGCGGCTGCGGCGCGTAGTAGGCGATCGTGTAGCCGTCGGCCGGCACGACCGGTCGGGAGGCCGCCAGGCCCATGAGCGTGTTGCCGTAGGTGGGCGTCATATAGGCGCCGTCGAGCAGTTCCTCGACAGCGAACCGGGTCCACTGGGGCGTGAACTCGGTGCCACCCGAGAAGATGCCGGTGATCCCCGCCTTGCGGATCGTGGTGCCCTTCTTCTCCAGCGCTAACGCCAGCGACTCGAGGAGCTTGGGTGTGGTGAACATTCAGCGGATGTCGTGGCCGGCCTCCAGGATGGTGATCGCCTGGTCGATGCAGTGCTGCTTGTAGGCTTCCAAGTGCTCCATCCAGCCCTTCTGGATCAGCTTGATCACCCAGCGTGGGTCGAGGTCGACGCAGAAGCAGATGCCGCCACGGTATTGGGCGAGGTGCTCGATCGAGAGCCGCAGCCGGCGCGGACCGCTGGGCCCGAGCATCAGCCAGTTGGCGCCCCGCGGAAAGTATTCCTCGGGCAGCGTGTCGCTGAACATCTCGTAGTCGGTGCGGAAGTCGCGGTGATTGACCCGCGACTTCGGCACGCCGGTCGTGCCGCCGGTCTCGAAGACATACATCGGCTTGTCGGCCATGCCCTTGGGCACCCAGCGGCGGACCGGGCCACCACGGAGCCACTCATCCTCGAAGGGGGGAAACTTCTTCAGGTCGTCGAAGCACTTCACGTCCTTGAGCGGATCGAACTTCAGCGACTTCGCGTACTCGAGCCAGAAGGGACAGCCGGTGGAGGGGTGGAAGTGCCACTCCATCATCTCCACGCAGCGGGCGTCGAGCTGCTCGCGGGCCTTTGCGATCGCGGCCGCACTGGCCAGCTCGAACACGGGGGGCTTCTCGGCGGCCGTCGCTGCGGACGATGAAGACGTCATGGGAATGGGTTCCGTGGTGGAAGAGGGTGGGGAAATGCTGGGGGGATCCGCCGCCGTCGGACGGCAGGCGGCAGGCGGGCCGCAGCGGCGCTGGAACGTCAGCCCTCCGCGGGCTTTTCCTGCGGGGGCTGCGGGGGGGCTGCGCCGAGCTGCGCGAGCAGCTGCAGAACGCCGTTGAAGTGGGCCAGCCGCGGTCCGAAGCGGTCGAGAAAGTCGCCGAGGGCGTAGTCGCTCTCGCCGAAGCTCTCGGCGTTGTCGCAGGCCTCGTTGGCGATCGAGGAAAGAAACTCCACGTGCACCTTCGAGAGCGACTCGGCGGCCTGTCGGCAGGCGACTGCCAGCCGTGGGTTGGCCTCTTTCCAGGCCTTGAGCTCGGCGTTCCTCTGCCGCTGCTGGAACGAGACCTGGTTGACCAGCTCGGCGAGCAGCTCGCACGAACGGTGCTGCATCGCCGCCATCTCGCGGAGCAGCCGGTTCGTCTCGGCGGAGTCTGCCGACACGGGGGCGGCGGCGACCGTCGGGGCGATCGTGGTGGCGGAAATGTCGACCTGCGTGCAGACCTGCGGAACGTCCTTCATGAGTGCTCTCGCTCGTGTGCGGCTGGCGGCGACACCATTGTCAATGGTAGGCAGAACCTCAGTTCTTTTCCACGCGGCGGCGTTTCCGGGGCCGCCGTCAGGGTTTCCCCAGCTTCCATGCCGCTGGCGAGCGTCGGGTGGGGCCGTCGTGGATGGCAGGGGGCCGCTCAAGTGGGCTGCGGGGACGCCCGATGGATGACCGGACGGGGGACGCAGGGAAGCGGCCGCCGGGGGCTCGGGGTGTCGACGCAGCATGGAGCAGAAAGCGGCCGAACAGACGGATGGAGCGGCTTCCGGCCCGAGGGCCTTCGGGTTTCTCACGGCCGTCGAGTCCGGAGCGCACGGCATCTTCGGCGGGTATCTCCTGGTCGATCCCCTGGGGCGACCGTTGGAATTCCACTGCACGGCGCCCGTGAAGGTGACGCGGGCCCAGCAGATTCTTTTCGGCGCGACGCTGCAGAGCCACCTGCACGGCCAACAGATCGGCGCGACGCTCCTGGCCGAGGGAACGGTCGCCCCGGAGATCGTGTTCACCGACTGCCAGCCGATGCTGCACGTCCGTAGTCACACGAGCCTACCGGTGGCGCTGGTGCGGGATGGTGCCGCCGAGGGGCAGCCGACGGCCGGCGATCCGCATGCAATCTCCGCCGGCGGGGCCGTCGTGAGCCCTCATCCCGGCGACGCCTCGCGAATCGACGGTCTTCGCGGGCAGCTCGAGCAGTTGGCCGCCGCCGTCGATCTGCGGGAGCCGTTCGAACGGATCCGCGCCGCCATCGAGGAGGCGCAGCGGCACTGAATGGCTTCGATGGCGACGGACTCGCGAGCAGGCCAGCCCGTGCGGTCGTGGCGGGAGCATGAGCTCATGCTCCCGGCTGCCGCGCCGCTGCCGCGGATCGCGCCGGTCATCGGCCGGCCGGCGGCACTGCGGCTGCCGATAGGCGTTGCACGGCCCGCGGTGTTCCGGATCGGCCCGGAAGGAAAGCGGCCTGCAGTGCGGAGTTTTCGGTTCCAGCCGGCGGCGGTTCCGTCTCCTGCGATCCGAGTCGAGCGGCCGGCGAAGGACGCTGTGCTGCAGCGTGCGGCTCCTGACGCACCTTCCGAGGCCGGCGACCAGGCTTCGCCCGCCGCCGCGCGGCGGACGCGGATCGCGCCGCCGGCCGACGTCGTCAAGCTTTCGGAGCGGTTCTTCTACCTGCTGCAGCCCGACCTCGAGACGATCCTCGAGACGAGCAGCCTCGAGTTTCCCCGCCAGCCGTTCCCGTTCCAGCTCGATGGGATGGCCTTCCTCGTGCCGCGGCACGGAGCCGTGCTCGCCGACGAGATGGGGCTCGGCAAGTCGATGCAGGCGATCTCCTCGATCCGGCTGCTCGTGCGGTCGGGCGAGGCGCGGAAGGTGCTCGTCGTCTGCCCCAAGGGGCTCGTCTCCAACTGGGCCCGGGAGCTCGCCGACTGGGCGCCCGAGATCCTCGTGGCCGTGATCGAAGGGGATCCGCAGCGGCGGCGATGGCAGTGGTCGCTCGCCGACGTGCCGGTGAAGGTGGCCAACTACGAGGCGCTCGTCCGCGACCGGGAGCTCGTGGCGGAGCTGGGGCTGTCGTTCGACCTCGTGGTGCTCGACGAGGCGCAGCGGATCAAGAATCGCTCGAGCCAGACGAGCGAGGCGGTCCGGGCAGTGAGCCGCCGCCGCAGTTGGGCGCTTACCGGCACGCCCGTCGAGAACAGCGCCGACGACCTCGTGGGGATCTTCGAGTTCGTGGCGCCGGGGCACATCAACGACCGGATGTCGCCCAAGGCGATGGGGGCCGCGGTGGCCGATCACGTGCTGCGACGCACGAAGGACAAGGTGCTCAAGGACATGCCGCCGCGGCTCAACCGCGACGAGCGGATCGAGCTCACGGCGGAGCAACGAGAGACCTACCGGCGGGCGGAGGAGGAGGGTGTGCTGCGGCTCTCGTCGCTCGGGCAGGAGGCGACGATCCAGAACGTCTTCGAACTGGTGTTGCGGCTCAAGCAGATCTGCAACTTCGACACCTTCACGGGAGAGAGCGCGAAGCTCGACTGCCTGGAGGCCGACCTGGAGGAGATCCACGCCAGCGGCAAGAAGGCGCTCGTCTTCAGCCAGTGGGTGGAGACGCTCGGCCGGCTGCGCGACAGGCTCGCCCGGTTCGGGGCCCTCGAGTACCACGGCGGCATGTCGACGGCGGCCCGCGACGACTGCATCAAACGGTTCAAGCATGAGAAGAAGCACTCGGTGCTGCTGCTCTCCTACGGCGCCGGCGCGGTCGGCCTCAACCTGCAGTTCTCGCAATACGTCTTTCTCTACGACCGCTGGTGGAATCCGGCGGTCGAGGACCAGGCGATCAACCGGGCGCACCGGATCGGGGCCGCGGGGGCCGTGACGGTCACCCGGTTTCTCGCGGCCAACACGATCGAGGAGCGGATCGACGAGGTGCTGCGCCGCAAGCGCGACCTCTCCGACACGATTCTCTCGCAGGCGGAGGCTCCGGCGGCGAGCGGCCTGACGCAGGAAGATCTTTTCGCGCTCTTCAAGCTCGCGCCGCCGCGGGCGGCATCGCTTCGCGCGGCGGCCTGATCGGCGCGGGTGTCGCGCTCGATGCCGCGCGCGGGCCGTGGTTGTCAGCGACTCGATCGATGACGCAAGTCGTTGATCAGCAACGGTCGGCGGCGGCTGGACGAAAAAAACGCGCGGGCTGATTGCCCGCGACGGCTCTCCGCGCGTAGGAATCCATCGACGCGGGAGCCGGAGGCGGGCACGCAGGTGCCGCGGGCGGTTTTCGGGTCGGACAAAACAATCGATGTGTCGGAAAACGAGCTGAAGGAGCATCCCGGCGCCACGTGTCGTGGGCCGGGGGGCTCAGCAGCGCGAGAGCCGGCGCGAGTGAACGCCTTCGGGCGGTCGTTCGCGCCGGCTTTTTTTGTCGATCGGCGGCGTTTCGCCGCCCAGCCACCGCGAGGAACCAGCCATGAACGTCTTCGACACGCTTTTTCCGCCGCGGGCCCGCACGGTGACCAAGACGCGATCCGTGGGCCGCCGCGCTCCGGGCGGCCGCGGTCAGCCCGCCCGGCGGTGGACGCTCGCCGGCGAGCCGCTCGAGGGGCGGGAGATGCTCGCGATCACCGATGCGGACATCGCGAGGACGTCCGCGGCCGACTTCTTCATCGATACGAAGCTGTCGCAGGGCACGGAGATGCGGTGCAATTACGCGTCGTTCCAGATCACGAACGTGAACGACGGCAACCCTGCGACCGACTCGATCGATGTGTGGGTGAAGGCCACGAATTTCGGTAGCCCGAACAAGATTGCGCTCGCCGACGATGGGCTCATGCACGTCGGCCGCGTCTACGAGGGCGCGAATCCAGGGCAGGGGGGAACGCCGGGAGCCGCTTTCTTCTACCTGCAATCGACGGCCGGAGAGGTGCTCGGGCTCAACCAGAGCTACGACATCGAGGTCTACGACGCAAACCCGGCGTTGAACCCCTTGCTCACCCCGATCGCGCAACGGACGTTCCAGTTCGACAACGTCTACGAGACGCAGCAGACGAGTTCGAACAAGATTTTCAGCGTGTTCTACGACAAGACGAATCCGGTGGTGGGCGACGACATCACCATGTACGTCTACGGCCAACTCGGCAACAGTGCGGAGTTCGCGTCGTTCTCACCCGCGACAAGACTCAGTTGGCCTGCCAACACGTTCGAGCTTTACAAAACGAAGATATCGATCGATTCCCCGACCCCGGTCGTCAACGTCGAGAACCAGCTGTATTTCACGGGACTCGATGGTAGCAAGTCGAGCAATCAGCAGCCGTTCAAGTATGCGGAATACACCTTTCGCATCACACAGTCGACCAGCGCGCCGATCCCGTCGTCACCGACGCAATTCACCCTCCAGAATCAGAATTGGATGCATCATGAGACCGCGGGGCCCATTCTCGACGTGCCGCAGGTGACATCGAAGCTGACGATCGAGAAGACACCCGACACGAACAACGTCACCGCCGGGGAAACCACGCCTGCCTCGTACACGATCACGGTCAAGAACAACAGCACCTCCACCGGGGCCGACAAGGTCTACGTGACCGACGTGTGGCCGGTGGGGCTGACGCAGGGTCAGATCAAGACGAGCCAGGGCACGGTGTCGACGTCCGGCGGGAACTTCACGTGGGACGTGGGCTCGATTCCCGCCGGCGGGATGGTGTCGCTGAACGTGGAGTACACGGCACCGGCGGATGCGATTCCGACGAGTCCGACCACGCAGTACATCAACACGGCGTCGGTGACGAGTCCATCGGATCCGGAGAGCCCGCATGCGGATTCCGCGGAAACGTTCGTGGTGACGAGCGCGTCGTTGCAGGTGACGAAGGACGA
>Ga0075471_10000836_pt1 | contig 19278 bp, 18 predicted proteins | sample DEB19_08_DNA_2_FD_74787 | JGI IMG/M metagenome (GOLD analysis project Ga0075471, IMG submission 74787) | Aqueous microbial communities from the Delaware River and Bay under freshwater to marine salinity gradient to study organic matter... | ecosystem: Environmental > Aquatic > Marine > Coastal ... | reverse complement strand
GGCCGCTGCGGTACGCGAACATTACCTGCCGCGCGGTGCGGGTGATGCGTTGCCGACGACGCGCACGGGCAGCATCGTCGCGCTCGCCGACAAACTCGACACGCTCGCCGGCATTTTCGCCACCGGTCAAAAGCCGAGCGGCAACAAGGACCCGTTCGGTTTGCGTCGCGCCGCGATCGGCGTACTGCGCATCGTGCTCGAACAAAAACTCGATCTCGATCTGGCGGAACTCGCGAAGATTGCCGTCGCGGCCCAACCGGTCGGCACCGAAGACACGGCGCGCGAAGTGCTCGATTACGTGATGGAACGCGCGCGCGCGTACTACGCCGACCACGGCTACGCGGCCGAACTGTTCGACGCCGTACTCGCGACCGGTGTCTCGCGGCCGCTCGACTTCGATGCGCGCATGGCAGCGCTCGCCGCCTTCGGCCGCTTGCCCGAAGCGGAGAGTCTCGCCGCCGCCAACAAGCGCATCGCGAACATCCTGCGCAAATCCGAAAGCCCCGCGAGCGCGGCCATCGACGCGACGTTGCTGCAAGAGCCCGCCGAACGCGCGCTGCATGCGGCACTCGAAGCGCTGTCGGCGGACGTCACCGCGGCGCTCGCCGCACGACACTACGACGCGGCGTTGACGCGACTCGCGTCGCTGCGGCCTTCGGTCGATGCGTTCTTCACCGACGTGATGGTCAACGCTGACGACGCGGCCTTGCGGGCCAATCGTCTCGCGCTGGTTGCGCGCGTGCGCGCCTTGTTCTCGGGCGTGGCGGATCTGTCGCGCTTGCCCGGCTGATGCAGGCACTCGGCTCGCTGCTGTTCACGCTGTTCATGATCGCGTGGACCTTGTTCTACGCAATCCTGTTCGTGCTGGTCGGTGGCCTGATGTCGCTGCCGAAGCGTTTCGGTTTCATCGCGTTTTATGCGCATTGCATGCTCGGCGGATTGCGCCTGCTCTGCCGCCTCGACTACACCGTCGAGGGCTTGCAGAACATTCCGGACGAACCCCACGTCGCGTTGTGGAAGCACAGCTCCGCCTGGGAAACCTTCGCGCAATTTTTGCTCGGGCCGCCGAAGGTGCTGGTGCTCAAGCGCGAGCTCATGTGGATTCCGTTTTTCGGCATGGGGCTCGCGCTGTTGCACTCGATCGCCATCGATCGTCGCGCCGGTGCATCGGCCGTGAATCAGGTCGTCGACCGGGGCCGGACACGCCTCGCCGAAGGTTTGTCGGTGCTGATTTTTCCGGAAGGCACGCGCGTCGCGGCCGGCGAGATGCGGCGCTACGGCGTGAGTGGCGCGCTGCTGGCGAGTCGCGCAGGCTGCAAAGTCGTGCCCATCGCGCACGATGCGGGATTTTATTGGCCGCGCCGCGGCATATTGAAAAAGCCCGGGATGGTACGCGTATGCATCGGCCCGGCGATCGAAGCGGCCGGTCGCGACCCGCGCGAAATCAACGACGAAGCGCAAGCGTGGATCGAAACTGCGATCCGGCGCATGCGCACCGACGCTTAGGCGTCGAGCGCGAGCGTCTCGCCGAGCCCCAGGCGCTCGGCTTCGCGCAGGGCGACCAAGCCCGCCGCCAGATCCTGCGTCGTCACGCCCAAAGATTTGTAAATCGTGATCTCCGACGCCTCGCGTCGCCCGCTCGCGGCGCCGGCGAGCACTTCGCCGAGTTCGCCGACGACGTGCGCTTCGGTCACCAGCCCGGCCGCGATCGCGTTGCGCAACTCGCCGGCTTGGGCGTACGCGGCCTCGCGGTAATCGACGAAAAATCGGCCGCGCCGCACGGTCTCGACGTCGACCTCGGCTGTCGTCGGAATCGCCGAGCCGACCAGATTCAAATGCGCGCCCGCCGGCAGCCACTCGCCGCGCAAGAACGGTTCTTTGGCCGACGTCACCGTGCAGATGACGCAAGCCTGCGCCACCGCAGCCGACAAGTCGGTCGCCACGCTCAACTTCGGCGCGTGCGGCAAAGCAATCGTCGCCAACCGTTGCGACAAGCCTTGCGCGTGCGCGGCGTTGCGTCCCCAGATCGTGATCACTTCGAACGCGCGCACTTGGGCGAGCGCCCGGGCGTGATACCACGCCTCTTCGCCGGTGCCGACGATCAGCAGGCGACGCGCATCGCGACGCGCGAGCGCGTCGGTGGCGAGGGCGGTCGTCGCGGCAGTACGAATCGCGGTCAAGGTGCCGCCTTCGAGCAGCGCGAGCGGCAAGCCGTGCTCGGCGTCGAACAGCATCACCGCCCCGACGTGCGAACCGTGCGGGTCGCCGGCGGCCCGCTCGAATTTGCTGACGATCTTCACGCCGAAGCATTCGCCGTCGCCGCCGATGTAACCGGGCATCAAACCGAGTTTTCCGGCGCGCCCGGGGATGGGCATGAACTGCCGCAGCGGCAACACGCAATCGCGACGCGAAGTCGCCAGCATCGCGGCGCGCACGGCGTCGATGCAGCGCTCGAACGACAACACGCGCTCGAGGGTCGCGCGACTCAGAACGCGCATCGGCTCTGCCGGCTCAACTGCGCGGCGGCACGAAGCGCATGCGTTGCTGCACTTCGGCCACGTTGGCGGGTCGATCGAAGGGCGGTGGCATCGGCTCGCCCGGCTTGCGCTCGCGACCGATCGCGTCGAACCAGTCTTCGAGGCCGGGCGGCATGAACACCCAGAAGAGTTTCATGTCGACGCTGCCGGTGTTGTCGATGCGATGCCGTGCATAACGACCGAACAACACCGCGGAGCCCGGGGCTAGCGGCGTGGTTTCGTCTTCGATGGTGACAGTGCCCGTGCCTTCATAGACGAACACCAGCTCGTGATTTTGACGATGCCCGTGCTCGCGGATGTGGCAACCGGGCGGCAACAGCTGTACGCCCGAAGAAAAGCCGTCGTAGGGTGTGTTCTCGGGCGAGAACTTCACGGTGACGTAACCGCGCGAAGGCAACGGCTGCCACAGCGAGCGGCCGTCTTCGGGGCCGCTCACGACCGCACTCGGCGTTTTGAAATCGTCGCTCTTCAAGGCTGCCGACTCCGCAAGAACCCGAGCACCGCCGCGTTGTAGCGCTCGGTGACGGTGACCGGACAAAAGTGTCCGCCGGAGTCTAGCAAATGCAATGTCGCGCCCGGGATGCGCGCGGCGAGTTCTTCGGAGAGCCCGGGCGGCGTCAGCTGATCATCGCGCGCGCCGATCACGAACGTCGGCACACGGATGTCCTGCAGCTGATGGCGCAGATCGTGGCGCATCACGGCGTTCAATCGGCCGAGCTCGATCTCGAGACCCGGAAATTCGGCGAGCCGTTCGCGGAAATAGGTTTCGGTATTTTTGAAATTCGGGCCAAGGTGCCAGGTCGGCGTCGCGAGCAAAGTGCCGACCATCAGGTAATCGAGCGGGCCGCAGTTGATGAGCACGTTGCGGCGCGTATGGAAGGTTTGCACGAACAGCGGCGTCGGCCCGCCCCAGCTCGCGCTCAGCACCAAAGAATTCAAGCGCTCGGGCGCCTTGAGGGCGATGTGCTGCCCGATGGCACCGCCGGTCGAGTGGCCGACCAGATCGGCCCGCTCGATGCGCAGCGCATCCATCAAACGCAGCACGTCGTCGGCCATTTCGGCGGCGCTGGATATCAGCGGGCCGGGGCCCGAGCGGCCCACGCCACGGTGATCGTGCAGGATCACGCGATGATGTTCGGAAAATGCGCCGACCTGTGCGCGCCAAAACTTGCCGCTGCCGCCGAGACCGGCGACCAGCAGTACGGGCGCGCCCTCGCCGTGCTCTTCGACGTACAGCTCGGCGTGACCGATCGAAACCCGTCGCCCTTTGACCAATTCGTCCATGCGGAAATTCTTCCGCAGCGGCCATGGGCCTCGCCAATACATTCCGTCCCGTCTGCCATGCACCTGCCTTATGGCAGGCCGCGTCGATTCGATTGTCCTCGCATGCACAGGGTTGGTTGAATGCCCGGAAATTCGCCGACTCGCAGGAATCGTCATGGCCCTCAATCGCTCGCCCCTCGAACCGATCACCCAGGAACACATCGACACCTATCGTCGCGACGGCGTGGTCTGTCTGCGTCGCGTCTGCAACGAGGAGTGGGTCGAAAAGCTGTTGCCGATCGCCAAGCGCATCACCGCCGACAAGGAAGACTTCGGCTTGTTGCCGAGTTATCCCGGGCGCTACATGTCGCGAGTGATTCAGGAATTCCGCGAGCTCGCGTTCGATTCGCCGCTCGCCGAAGCGGCCTGTCGCGTGATGGAATCGAAAGAAGCGCGGTTCTTCTTCGACGAGATCTTCGCCAAGCCGCCGCGCTCCGAAGAAAAAACCATCTGGCACACCGACCGCATGGGCTGGCCGGTCAGCGGCAAAATGGTGCCGTCGCTGTGGATGCCGCTCACCAAAGTCACCAAAGCGAATTCTTTGGAGTGCGTCGCGGGCACGCACGAGCAGGATGTGCGCTACTGGTTGTTCTCGCCGAACGCGCGCAAGATGATCAAACCGGCCGACCGCGTGCCGCATATCGACTGCGAGCCGTGGCGCAACGACCCGACCAAACGTTTTCTCACCTGGGACATGGAGCCGGGCGATCTGCTGGTCGTGCATCCGTGGACGCTGCACTACTCCGGCGGCAATCCGAACGACATCTGGCGGATCGCGATTTCGATGCGCATCTTCGGTGACGACATCCGCTGGGATCCGCGCCCCGACTGCGTGAATCTCGCCGGCGTGAGTTTCGACGAGATGATCCAGGGCGAACGCCCCGAAGGACCGCTGTTTCCGTTGGTGTGGTCGGCGGACGGCCGTCGCGAATCGACGGAGAGTTTTCCGCACGGCTTCGCGACCCGCTGGACACGCGCTCGCAAAGCGGATGTCAACGAGTATGATCTGTTCGCGAAGAATCTCGCCGATTCCCGCGCACAGGAAAAACGCTCATGAATCGTGGCCACATCGGCGTGTTGCCCCGGGCACCGCGCCTCGAAGAGGACAGCTATCTCGAGTTCATGGAGAGCGTGCGCAACTTCAACATCCGCACGCTGTTTCCGAAGATCGTGCCGCGCACCTTCGAGCCGCAAGGCGAGCAGTCGACCGAGATCCGCAGCTGGAAGCGCCTCATGCGCAGCCAGCAACAACAGACCTGGCAAAAGATCCAGGATGGCTACGCCGCCGAACGCGCCCGCTACGAAGCCGAACTCGACGCCGCCGAACGCGCGCGACCGAATCGCCTGCATTACGACCCGAATTTCGTCGTGCCGCGCTATGCGACGCTCGACATCCACCTGCAACCGGGGGGATACGTCGGCGATTCACTCGCCGGCTATGTCTTCCACCACGGTACGAAAGTCTTCTATCAAGGCGACAACGACCAGGATGAATTGCATCGGCAAGTCGTCGACATGGTCGCCGCGCCCGCCGACGGTCGCGTCGTGCGCGTCATCGATTTCGGTTGTTCGATCGGCCAATGCACCACGGCGCTCAAGCAGCGCTTTCCGCAAGCGGAGGTCACCGGCCTCGACGTCGGCCTGCCCTTGCTGCGCTATGCGCACAAGCGCGCCGTCGATCTCGACGTCGACGTGCACTTTCGACACGGACTCGCCGAAGACACCGGTCTGCCGTCCGAATCGTTCGACGTCGTGCTGTGCTACATCCTGTTCCACGAGGTGCCTGAGCGTCTGTTCCCGGTGATCCTCGCCGAAGCACGTCGCTTGTTGCGACCGGGCGGCACGCTCACCGTCGTCGACGCGCCGAACGACAGCAATCTGCCGGCGCCAAATCGCATGTGGCTCAAGTTCGATGCCCTGCACAATTGCGAACCGTACTCGCCGGCCTTCGTGGCGAGCGACTTTCGCAAGCTGATCGAGGACGCCGGTCTGCGCATCACGCACGTCGGGCCGACGCCCACCTTCCTCCATCTCACCACGGCCGTGAAGGATGTCGCAGGCGGCTGACGTACTCGCCGCGTTTCGCGACGTCGTCGGCAGCGAGCACGTGCTGGTCGCGGACGACGCGCGAGCGCTCGCGTCGCAAGACGTCTATCGCGCCGGGAGTCTGCCGCTCGCCGTGCTGCGACCGCAGTCGACGGCGGACATCGCGCAACTCGTCCGCCTCGCGCGTGCCGAACGTCTCGCCGTGCACGTCCGTGGCGGCGGTATGTCGTACACCGACGCCTATCTGCCGCAGCACACGCACTCCATCGTGCTCGACATGCGCGGTCTCGATCGGGTGCGCGAAATCGTCGCCGACGATCACATCGTCACCGCCGAGGCCGGTTGCACCTGGGCGGCACTCGACGCCGCAGTCGCGCCCCGTGGCTTGCGCGCACGCTTCTGGGGGCCGATGTCCGGCGCGCTGGCGACCTTGGGCGGCGGTTTTTCGCAAGGCGCGGCGACCTTCGGTTCCGCGCGACACGGCAGTTCGGCGAGCACGGCGCTCGATTTCGAAGTGGTGCTCGGTGACGGTTCGATCCTGCATACCGGCCGCGCGGGAAATGCCGCACGGCCGGCATTTTTCAGACCATACGGGCCCGATCTCACCGGTCTTTACACGGGCGACGCCGGTGCCCTCGGCATCAAAACGGCCGTCACGCTGCAACTCGAACAACGCCCGGGCGCGCAGGGCAGTCTGTCATTCGCCTTCAAAGATTTCACCACCATGCGCGCCGGCGTATCGGCGGTGGCGCGCTCCGGACTCGCGACCGAAATCTTCGGTTTGGAGACCGCACTCGCGCGACTTGCGGCCGGCGACGCTGCACTCGTGCAGGATGCGACGACGCTCTGGCAGATGATGCGCGCGCAACGCACGCCGCTCGCGGCGCTGCGGCAAGCATGGCGGACGACGCGGGCCGGTCGGACGTTCCTCGCCGAATCCGAATGCATCGCCAACGTGTTGTGCGAAGCCCGTGATGCGACCCGGCTAACTCTCACGCTCGATGACGTCCGGCGCGTGCTGCAGCCGTACGGCGTCGAAGTCGCCAACACGATGGCGGCGGTCGTGCAAGCCACGCCTTTCCCGCCACCGATGGTCGTCGGTCCGCGCGGCATGCGCTTGCTGCCGCTGCACGTGATATTGCCGCACTCGGCTGTCGACGGCTTCCATGCGGCATTCGAGATCCTGCGTGCGCACGAGCAGGTGCAACTCGAGCGGCATCGCGTGCAGATGTTCGTCGTGTTCGCCGGCGTCGGCGAATCGGCGTTGCTGTACGAGCCCGTCATCTACTGGGAAGACGAGTGGTTGCCCTTGCACCACGCGGTGTTGCCTGCCGCGCTGCGCACGCAGCTCGCGCCGGCGCCGGCCAATCCGGAAGGTCGGCGCTATGTCGAATCTTTGCGTGTGCGCCTCATCGAACTCATGCATGCCCACGGCGGCGTGCATCTGCAAATCGGGCGCGCCTATCCGTACTTGCGCGAGCGCACGCCGGCGTTCACCGAACTCGTCAAAGCTTTGAAGCATGCGGTGGATCCGGACGGATTGTTGAATCCCGGAGCGCTCGGCCTGTGACCTTCGCGTCGCGTCGGCCCACCGTCGCCATCATCGGTGCGGGAATCGGCGGTCTGTCGGCGGCCATCGCGCTGCACCGTGCGGGCCTCGCGACCCGCGTGTTCGAACAAGCGACCGACATCGGCGAAGTCGGTGCGGGGCTGTCGCTCACGCCGAATGCGGTCAAAGGTCTCGGTTGGTTGGGCGTACGCAAGGCGATCGAAACGCTCGCCGACGAACCGCCGCAGCAGATCACGCGGCACTATGAAAGTGGCGAGATTCTGGTGCGCTTCGATCGCAGCGACACCGTCGCGCGTTACGGCGCACCCTATCTGCAGATGCACCGTGCGGATCTGCACGCGGTGTTGCTCGAGCACTATCGCGAGCACTGCCATGGCCGCGTCGTCACCGATCGGCGCTTGCGCAGTCTGCAAGAGTCCGGCGACGCCGTGACGCTCGAATTCGAAGGCGGAATCACCGCGCACGCATCGGCGGTGATCGGTGCGGACGGTTTGAAATCGGTGACGCGGCGCGTGTGTTTCGGTGACGATGCACCGCGATTCGCGGGCTTCGTCGCCTGGCGCGGCCTCGTGCCGCAAGCGCGACTGGCCGCGCTCGACCTGTCGCCGGGCTCGGCGGTGTTCGCCGGCCCCGGACGTTTGTTCGTCCGTTATCCGGTGCGACACGGCGCACTGCAAAACTTCGTCGCGTTCGCGCGCGTCGACACCTGGGCCGGCGAGAGCTGGTCGCAAACCGGTGACATCGCCGAACCGCGCGCGGTATTGCAGGGCTTCCATCCCGAAGTGCACGCCATCCTCGACGCGGCACCCGATGGCCGCTGTCACAAATGGGGTTTGTTCGCGCGCGAACCGTTGGCGTCCTGGACGCGCGGCGGCATCACGCTGCTCGGCGACGCGGCGCATCCGATGTTGCCCTGGTTCGGGCAAGGCGCGGCCTCGGCCATCGAAGATGCGGTAGTACTCGGGCGCTGTTTGCTCGACTCAGGTACGACCGCGGAGCTCGGCGCGGCATTCGCCCGTTATGAGCGCAGCCGCAAAGCGCGCGTCGGCATGTTGCAGCGCGAATCAGCCGCGGGCGGTGAACGCCTCGTCGGCATGCGTCCCGAATTGCTCAGCAATGCCTCGATCGTGAACGAGGACTCGCTCGGCATCTTCGCCTACGATCCGGTGCTCGATTCTTTGACGAACTGATCGCAGACCCGTCGGTATTCGGCCAGCACGTGCTGCATCGCCGGACGCGCAGCGGCACCCTTGCGATAGATGAGGCCCGCCTGCCGCTCGATCACGTCGCCGGCGAGCGGCAACCGGCGTATGTCGCCGCTCAGAACCTGCGCGCGTACCACGTGCTCGGGCAACATACTCAAAAATCGCCCCGATTCGACCAGGTGTCGCATCAAGCTGAAAGAGTTGGTGCGAAACACGTCGCGTGGCGCCGGGACGCCGTCGGTGGCGAAATATTTTTCGAAGGTGTCGGCGGCGTGCGGCTGATCGGCGATCACCCAACGATGATCGACGAGATCCGCGCGCGTGACTTCGCGACGTTTGGCAAGTGGATGGCTGCGCCCGGCGACCACGTGCGAACGCACCTTCAGCAGCGGTTCGATCACGAAATCCGCCGACGCGGGAAACTGCGGGAAATTCGAGAAGATGAGATCGAGACGGCCGTCGTGCATGCGGCGCATGAGGTCTTCGAAGAACGCGTCCGTGACGACGACCGCGAGACGCGGATATTGCTGCGCAAGATTTTCGGCGACCTGCGCCGTGATGTCGGTCGAGAACATCACCGCCACGCCGATGTGCACCATGCCGGTGACGCCGCGTTCGAACTCGCGCACTTCACGCGTCAAACGCTGGCAGGCGTTCAGCACCACTTGCGCATGGTGATAGAGCGCAAGACCCGCTTCGGTGGGCGAGACGCCGCGCGGCTTGCGGTCGAGCAACTCGACCCCGAGCAATTCCTCGAGGTTCTTGATGCTGCGCGTGAGTGCCGGCTGGCTGATCGCCACGCGCTCGGCAGCGCGCGACAGATTGCCCATGTCGACGACGGCGACGAAGTGACGCAACTGACGCAGTTCCATGTCTCGCTACCCGGGGATTCCGTTCGTGGGGCGCGCGATGCGGCCCATGCATGGATTCTGCCTTGGAAACGATCAGCTTGGCTATGCTCACGCTTACGATGCGATAAACGTCGCGTGCAAGGGGGATCGATGCGCGAGTGGGACTACATCATCGTCGGCGCCGGCTCATCGGGTTGCGTGCTGGCCAACCGGTTGTCGGCGACGGGCTTGCGCGTACTGCTCATCGAAGCCGGCCCGCCGGATCGTTCACCCTACATCCACGTGCCTGCGGCACTCATCAAGACCATCGGCAACCCGCGACACGACTGGTGTCTGCTCGCCGAACCCGACGCATCGCGACACGGCAAGGTGGATTTGTGGCCCGCAGGTCGGACCTTGGGTGGTTCGAGCTCCATCAACGGCATGTTGTACGTGCGCGGTGCGCGCGAAGATTTCGACGCCTGGGCGGCGCTCGGCAATCCGGGTTGGGGATACACCGACGTACTGCCCGCGTTTCGGCGCATCGAACGCACGCACTTCGGCGAAGACGCGGTGCGCGGACGCGAGGGGCCCATGCATGTGCAGGCGCTGCGTACCAAGCACGAACTCGGCGACGTATTCCTGCAGGCGGCGGCGCAATGCGGCGTGCCGTTCAATCCCGATTACAACGGTACGGTGCAGGAAGGCGCCGCCGAACCGCAGGTGACGCAACGCGACGGTTGGCGCTGGAGCAGCGCGCGCGCGTTCCTGAACCCGGTGCGCAGTCGCGCCAATCTGCACATCGAAACCGGCGTCACCGTCGAACGCCTCGAATTCGACGGCGTGCGATGCACGGGCGTACGCCTCGCCGCACGCGGCGGTGACGATGCGCTGCGGCGCCTCGCCGCCGGTGGCGAAGTGGTCCTCGCCGCCGGCACGCTCGCCTCGCCGAAAATCCTGATGCATTCGGGGATCGGCCCGGCCGCCGTGCTGCAGCAATACGGTATCCCGGTACGCGTCGCGCGCGATGCGGTCGGCGCGGATCTGCAGGAGCACCCGAATTCTTTGGTGTGCGCGAGCGTCAACGTACGCACCTTCAACATGGACGCGACGCCCTGGCGCATGTTCCGCAACGCGGTGCGCTGGATGTTCACCGGTCGCGGCCCGGCCTCGAGCCCGTATCCGCACGCGGTCGCGTTCCTGCGCTCCTCCCCCGATGAGCCGCGCCCCGATCTGCAGTTTTTGTTCGGCCCGTTCGCGTTTTCGTTCGACGAGCGCGGCGTCGTGCCGTATCTCGGTCCGGCGGTGTCGATCGTGTTCAACACCTGTCGCCCGCAAGGGCGCGGCCGTCTGACTCTGCGCTCGGGAGACCCCGCCGCACCGGTGCGCATCGAACATGCCTTGCTCGCGCACCCGGACGATCTGCGGCGCCAGATCGCTGGCTCGCGCATCGCGCGCCGCATCCTGCAAGCACCGGCGTTCGCACCGTTCGCGCCACGCGAATACCTGCCCGGCCCTGCGATCGACGATGACGAAGCGTGGGCCGAACACATCCGCCGTACCAGCTTTCTCGGCTACCATCCGGTGGGCACTTGCCGCATGGGCAGCGACGAACAGGCGGTCGTCACCCCTGAGTTGCAGGTGCGCGGCGTGGCCGGGCTGCGCGTCGCCGATGCGTCGATCATGCCGCGACTCGTGTCGGCGAATACCAACGCCGCGGCGATGATGATCGGCGAACGGGCTGCCGAAATGATGCTCCGAACGAGGTGAACATGCACGCGAACGACTCACGCGACGACTGGCCGAACGAAGCTTACGGTTGGTACGTGGTGTTCGTGCTGTGCATCTGCAGTATCGTCGCGTTCATCGATCGCCAGATCATCAACCTGCTCGTCGAAGACATCAAAGCCGACTTGCAACTCAGCGACACCGACATCGGCATGTTGCAGGGGCTCGCGTTCGCACTCTTCTACGCGTTTGCGGCGATTCCGCTCGGGCGACTCGCGGATACCGGCAACCGACGTCGCATCATCGCCTTCGGCATCGCCGTGTGGACGGCCGCTGCAGCAGCGTGCGGTCTGGCGCGTTCGTTCGCGCAATTGTTCGTCGCGCGCACCATGGTCGGCGTCGGCGAAGCGACGCTCACGCCATCCGGGTTTTCGATGCTTGCCGACTATTTCCGTCCGTCGCGGCTTTCTTTGCCGCTCGCGGTGATGACCGGTTCGAGTTTCTTCGGCTCCGGCGTCGCCTTGTTGATCGGCGGCTACGTGATCGCCTCGCTCGGGCGCGTCGAGCAGGTGACGTTGCCGTTGTTCGGTGCACTCGCGCCGTGGGAAGCCGCGTTCATCATCGGTGCCTTGCCCGGGGTCTTCGTCACGATTCTGTTTCTGCTCACCGTGCGCGAACCGGCGCGTCGCGGCAGCGCCGGTGACGTCGTCGCCAATCCGCCGCTCGGCGAAGTGCTCGGCTTCATGGTGCAGCACCGGGGCGTGTTCGGCGCGGTGTTTCTAGGCGTATCGGTTCTCGCGGCCGTGCAGTTTTGTCTCGGCGCCTGGGTGCCGGCGCATTTCATCCGCAATCTCGGCTGGACCGCGCCCGAAGTCGGCTATGCCTACGGGCTGATTTTTTTGTTCTGCGGCACCGGTGGCGTCATCGCCGGCGGTTGGCTCGCCGATCGCCAGTTCGCGCGCGGACAACTCGACGCCCATTTGCGCACGGTGCGTTTGTCGGCATTCGCGGCGCTGCCGTTCGTGATCACCTTTCCGCTCATGACCGACGGGCGTGCCGCCGTGGCGCTGCTTGCGCCGGCGGTGTTCTTCGGCACCATGGCGTTCGGCGCGGGTCCGTCGCTGATCCCGGTGATTTGTCCGCCGCGCATGCGCGGACTTTTGATCGCCATTTATCTGCTGATCGCCAACATCGTCGGCCAAGCCGGCGGTCCGCTGATCGTCGCTTTGTTCACCGATCGCGTGTTCGGCGCGCCCGAACTCGTGCGCTATTCTCTGGTCGTCGCGCCGGCCGCGCTGCTATTGCTCGGCGCATTGCTCGTCTCGATGGGATTGCGCGGCTTGCGGGAATTTCGCGCATGACGCAAATGGCCGAGTACGCGCGTTGGCGCAACGATCCGGAAGGCTATTGGCTCGACGCGGCGAACGCGATTTCGTGGCTGCGACGACCCATCGTCGCCTGCGATCACGCGGCGAAACCCGCGGCGCGCTGGTTTCCCGACGGCATCACCAACGCCTGTCACAACGCCGTCGACCGTCATGTCGAAGCAGGCTTCGGGGCGCAGGCCGCGCTCGTGCACGTGAGCGCGATGACCGGCAGCGAGCGCACTTTCACCTACGCCGAGCTGCAGCACGAAGTCGCGCACGTCGCCGGCGCGTTGCGCAGGCTTGGCGTCGCGGCCGGCGATCGCGTGGTGATCTACATGCCGATGGTGCCCGAGGCGGTTTTCGCGATGCTCGCCTGCGCGCGACTCGGCGCGATTCATTCAGTCGTGTTCGGCGGTTTCGCGGCCCGCGAACTTGCCGTGCGCATCGACGATGCGACACCGAAAGTCGTGTTGTCGGCGTCGTGCGGACTCGAGCCGGGTCGCGTGATCGACTATCACTCGCTGCTCGATCGCGCGCTGCAATTGGCTACGCATCGCCCCGAACGTTGCGTGATCCTGCAACGGCCGCAACTGCAGGCGCCGCTCGTCGCCGAACGCGATCTCGACTGGGTCGAGTTTCTGCGCGATGCCGCCGCGGCCGAGTGCGTGCCGATGCCGTCGACCGCGCCGCTCTACATCCTCTACACCTCCGGCACCACCGGCAAACCCAAAGGCGTCGTGCGCGACACCGGCGGTCATCTGGTCGCGCTCGCCTGGTCTATGCACAACGTGTACGACGTCTCGCCGGGCGAAACGTTTTGGGCCGCCTCGGACATCGGTTGGGTCGTCGGTCATTCGTACATCGTCTACGGTCCTTTGGTGCAGGGTTGCACGACGATCCTGTACGAAGGCAAACCCGTCGGCACGCCCGACGCCGGTGCCTATTGGCGGATCGCGGAAAAGTATCGCGTCGCCGCCTTGTTCACCGCGCCGACGGCGATACGCGCGATCAAGCGCGACGATCCCGACGGCCAACTGATGCGCGACCGCGATTTGTCGAAGTTGCGCACCTTGTTTCTCGCCGGCGAACGCGCCGATCCGGACACCGTGCGCTGGGCGGGCGAACGCCTCGGCGTACCCGTCATCGATCATTGGTGGCAAACGGAAACCGGCAGTCCCGTGGTCGCGAACTGCATCGGACTCGGTGCGTTGCCCGTGAAGCCCGGCAGTCCGACGCGTCCGGTACCGGGTTTTACGCTCGAGGTACACGATGGCGATGGCGTCGTGCGCAAGCCGAACGTGCAAGGAGCGTTGCTGCTCAAAATGCCGCTGCCGCCGGGCTGTCTGCCGACGCTGTGGAACGACGACGAAGGTTTCGAGCGCGCGTATTTGCGCGCCCACCCCGGGTATTACACGACGGGCGACGGTGGATACGTCGATGCCGAGGGTTACGTGTACGTGATGGGACGCATCGACGACGTCATCAACGTCGCGGGTCACCGACTGTCGACGGGCGAACTCGAACAGGCGATCGCCGGACATGCCGCGGTCGCCGAATGCGCCGTCATCGGCGTGGCCGACTCGCTCAAAGGCACGGTGCCCGTCGGACTTGCGGTGTTGAAAGCCGGCGTGACTGCCGCACGCGACGTGCTCGCGCAAGAATTCGTCGCACGGGTCCGTGACGAGGTCGGCGCGGTCGCGAGTTTGCAACGCTGCTACATCGTCACGCGCTTGCCGAAAACCCGTTCGGGCAAGGTGCTGCGCGCCACCATGCGCGCGATCGCCGACGGTCGCCCTTACGAGGTGCCGGCGACGATCGAAGACCCTGCGGTACTCGACGAAATCGCCACCGCGCTGCGCGGCTGAGTCACCAGGCCGAGCGCGCCTTGTGCGCGCGGATCTCCTCGTCGGACAAGCCCTGCAACTCGTGCGGGAACACCAACCACGCGGCCGTTTCGTGCACGAAAAAATCCGGACGCAGCGTGCTGCGATTGCGCGCGGGTTTGTAGTACACCGTGGCGATGCGCAGCTCCTGCGGCAGACGCGCACCGCAGCGCTCGCGCAAGGTGGCCTGCACCGCTTCGAGGCTGCGTCCCGAATCGAACACGTCATCGACGATCAGCAATCGATCGGCGGCGGTGAGTTTGGACACCAGATAATCGAGGCCGTGTACGCGCACGGTTTTGCTCTGCTGATCGATGCCCGTATACGAAGAAGTGCGAATCGCGATGTGGTCGGTCGGGACGCCGCGATGTTCGAGCAATTCCTGCACGGCGATGCCGACCGGTGCGCCGCCGCGCCATAGCGCCACGATGAAGGTCGGTCGAAAGCCTGCAGCCAGAACGCGCGAGCCGAGTTCGAAGGAATCGGCGAGCAACGAATCGGCGGAAATATAGAGTTTTTCGGTCAACGTGCGCTGCCTCACCGGTACAAGACCGTATTCTATCGAAGCTCTCGCTCCGCGACGATCGGACCGCAATGTCGCCGTATCAAAACCGGAGCTCGTCATGTCTGCCATTCGTGTCGTCGTCGCCGATTCGTCCCGCGCGGAAATCTTCGCGATGGCGAGTGCCCACGCACCGCTGCAAAAGCTCGCCACGGTCGCCAATCCCTATACCGCGCGTCACGAACGCGATCTTGGCGCCGATGCGCCCGGACGCGTCGTCAGTCGACAAGGCATCCAGCACGCGCTGGCACCCCGGCATCTTTTGAAAAAGCAGGCCACCGAGAAATTCGCGCGGCTGCTCGCCGAACGCATCGAGACCGAAACCCGACACGCCGAGATCGCCGGCGTCATGCTGGTGATCGCGCCGCGCTTGCTTGCGCAAGTGCATTCGTTCTTGTCCAAGGAGGCCAAGCGACGCATCCTCGGCGAAGTGAAGCGCAATCTCGTCGAGTCGCGACGACTCGAATTGCAACGTCAGGTCGAGGCGGGACTCGGCGCCGCTGCGCGCTGAAGCGGCGCACCATCGCGCGTTCTGCCAAGGACTCGCTACGGCCGGATCGGGTTTGCCGCGAGCGCACCGACCACGGTTTGCCATTCACGCACGCGCCAATGCGTGACGAGACCGTGACGCACGTAGGGATCAGCGTGCGCAAACCGTTCAGCGACGGTCGGCGAATCGCCGCGAAACAGCAACAACGCGCCTTGCGGCTCGCCGGGCTCGCGTGCCGGCAAGAGGGTGTCGCCCAAGGCCCCGCCGAGTACGAGTTCGCCGCGCGCTTCGGCCGCCCACGCGAGCGCGAGGTGCTCGGCGCGAAACTGCGCGCGCCGCTCGCGATAATCGGGTGCCACGTCGTAGATCAAAAAATAGTTCACGTCCGGCCCTCACTCGAGTTCGAAAACATGCGGCATCGCCGGTGCCGCACCCACGCGCGTCACCGCGAGACTCGCGGCACGCACCGCGCGCGGCAACGCCGCGCGGATGTCACTGCCTTGTGCGAGCGTCGCGGCCAGCGCACCGCAAAAACAATCGCCGGCGCCCGTGGTGTCGACCACCTGCACCGCCGGCGCCGCTTCATGGTGGAAGGTGTGGCGCGTCGCGGCCACGGCGCCCGCGGCACCGAGCGTGACGATGACGGTCTGCCCATCGCGATCGCAGAGCCTGCGAGCGAGTTCGCCATACGCTTGCGGCGTGTGCGCCGCGGACTGCGTGTAGTACGCGAGTTCGGTTTCGTTGAGCACGATGACGTCGGCGTGCACGAACAATGCGCGCGTTTGCGGCAACGCGGGCGCAGGGTTCAGCAAGGTGACGGCGCCGTGCTCGCGTGCGACGCGCAAAAATTCGGCGACCGTCGCGCTCGGCGTCTCGAGCTGCGCGAGCGCGACGCGCGTCGGTGCCCAATCCAGCTCGGCGATACGCAAAGTGCCGTTCGCGGCCGAGTGCACGACGATGGCGTTCTCACCCGAATCGGCGACCAGCACTTGCGCAAGACCCGTCGCGCATTCGCTGCGACGCTGCACGCGCGAATGATCGACCTGCTCGTGCGCCAGCGTCGCAAGCAAAGCCGCACCGTCGGCATCGTCGCCGCAGGCACCGATGATCGCCGTGCGTGCGCCGAGGCGTGCGGCGGCGATCGCCTGATTCAATCCTTTGCCACCGGGCAAACGCTGCAGGCTCGTACCCGCGACGGTTTCGCCGGGGCACGGCAAGTGCGCCACGCGCGCGACCCAATCCATGTTGAGACTGCCGCAGACGAGTACGTCGTACATCGGCGCCTCAGCGCAGCAGCCCGCGCGTGCCGGCGTCGCTCTCGAGCACGCCGGTTTCGGAATAGACCTGCAATTTTTCGCGGGTGTCGGCGATGTCCATGTTGCGCATCGTGAGCTGCCCGATGCGGTCCTGCGGCGTGAACATGCCTGCCCCCTTTTCCATCGTCAGCCGTTCCGGGTGATAGGCCAAATGCGGCCCCGTGGTATCGACGATCGACCAATCGTTGCCGCGTCGCAGCTCGAGCGTGACTTCGCCGGTGACGGCTCGTGCCACCCAGTTGCGCGCGCTCTCGCGCAGCATCAGACATTGCGGATCGAACCAGCGGCCTTGATACAGCAACCGTCCGATGCGACGGCCGTTGTTGCGGTATTGCTCGATCGTGTCTTCGTTGTGGATTGCCGTGACGAGACGCTCGTAGGCGATGTGCAGCAACGCCATGCCCGGCGCTTCATAGATGCCACGACTTTTGGCTTCGATGATGCGATTTTCGATCTGATCGCTCATGCCAAGCCCGTGCCGCCCGCCGATGCGATTGACCTCTTCGAACAGCGCGAGCGCATCGGCGAAGTTTTGGCCGTTGAGCGCGACGGGCTCACCCGCTTCGAAGCGCACGCATACCGTTTCACGCGCGATCGCGACATCGTCGCGCCAGTGGGCGACGCCCATGATCGGCTGCACGATGTCGATGCCGCGATTCAGGAATTCGAGATCTTTGGCTTCGTGCGTCGCGCCGAGCAGGTTCGAGTCGGTCGAATAGGCTTTCTCGACGCTCATTTTGTAATCGAGCCCGGCGCGCTGCAGATATTCGGACATTTCTTTGCGTCCGCCCAGTTCGGCGATGAAGCGCGCATCGAGCCAGGGCTTGTAGATGCGCAGCGCCGGATTCACCAGCAGGCCGTACCGATAGAAGCGTTCGATGTCGTTGCCTTTGTGCGTGCTGCCATCGCCCCAGATATGCACGTCGTCCTCGCGCATGGCGAGCACCAGCGCCGTGCCGGTCACCGCGCGACCGAGCGGCGTGGTGTTGAAGTACGTCGCGCCCGCCGTCGAAACGTGGAACGCGCCGCACTGGAGGGCGGCGATGCCTTCGTCGACGAGCCGCGCGCGGCAATCGACGAGCCGCGCATGAGCGGCACCGAGCGCGAGCGCCCGCTTCGGGATGGCGTCGTAGTCGGTTTCGTCCGGCTGGCCGAGGTTCGCCGTGTACGCACAGGGCAACGCGCCTTGGGTGCGCATCCAATGCACGGCGGCACTGGTGTCGAGGCCGCCCGAAAATGCGATGCCGACGCGTTCACCCGTGGGCAAGGTTTGCAGGATCGTCGCAGTCATCGGCGCGCGTCTCCGTCGGCGGCTGGGGCGCAGGCTTCGCGCCTGGCGTCGGACAAATGTTCGAGCAGATCAAATCCGGCGCGCGTCGCGCGCTGCAAATCTGCCGCGGCGATGGTGTAGATGCCGATGCGCCCGTCCGATGCTCCGCACATCGCCACGCGCATGCGCCCGTCGCGACCGCAACTCGCGGCGCGCACGGGGACGCCGGCACGCGTCAACTCTGCGGCCAGTTGATCGAGGCTTTGGCCACCGCCCTCGCATTGTTTTGAACCGAGGGTTCGATACACATCGAGCGTGGTTACGGCCGTCGGCGGCGTTGCGCTCGGTGGCGCGGCCGTCGCGCAGGCAACCAGCACGGCGGCGAGACCCGCCGCGACGGTGACGTAGCCCAACGATGCGACGCGTGGCGTGCTCATGTCGGGACGATGATATCGCGGCGCGGCGCGCCGGCGGAATCAAACGTCGAGGTTCGCGACCGTCAACGCGTTCTTTTCGATGAACTCGCGCCGCGGCTCCACTTGATCGCCCATGAGCGTGGTGAAGATTTCGTCGGCGGCGACCGCATCATCGATGCGCACCTGCATGAGGCGGCGTGACTCCGGATTGATCGTGGTGTCCCACAATTGATCCGGATTCATCTCGCCGAGACCTTTGTAACGCTGGATCGATTGACCGCGTTTGGCGTGCTCGAACAGCCAGTTGATCGCCTGCTTGAAGCCGGTCACGTCGTGCCGGGCATCACCGCGCGCGACCCACGCACCCTCGCCGATCAACCCGGCGAGCGTACGCGCAAGATCGGCGATGCGCTGGTATTCCGCCGAATCGAAGAAATCGCGCGTGATGTATTTGTCGGTGGCCGAGCCGTGTTCGCGCTTGGCGACGTGCAGTCTCGGCGGCGCGACGCCGTCCGCGGACTCGCGCAAAGAAATGACGTAGCCGCGGGTGTCGTCGTCGCCGGCGTTGAGGCGCGACTCGAGGTCGCGCGCCCAGGCGGCGATCCAGTCACGGCGATCGAAGTCTTCGCGCGTGACGACGGGCACGTACAGCAATTGCTCGAGCAGTCGTTCGTCGTAACGGCGCGCCCAACGGCGAATGATCGCCTGCACCTCGATGTACTGGCGCGCCAGCGT
>Ga0075471_10000835_pt1 | contig 19291 bp, 15 predicted proteins | sample DEB19_08_DNA_2_FD_74787 | JGI IMG/M metagenome (GOLD analysis project Ga0075471, IMG submission 74787) | Aqueous microbial communities from the Delaware River and Bay under freshwater to marine salinity gradient to study organic matter... | ecosystem: Environmental > Aquatic > Marine > Coastal ... | reverse complement strand
GATCGCCGTGGTGTCGGTGCTGCAGGGCTTTTCGGACTCGATCAGCAACCAGTTCTCGGATCTCGGCAGCAATACGCTAACGCTCGCGGCGAAGAACGAGCAGGAAAATTTCCGCACTGGCCAAATCAATCGCCTCACCTTCGAGGACGTCGACGCTCTGCGCTACAAGATCTCGGGCATCGAGCGGGTGGCGCCGATCCTGCGCGCACCGCTAGGCGCCACGCTCTACAAAGGCCGCAGCGTCGCGCCGCAGATCCAAGGCGCGACCGAAGAAGCCCAGGACGTGCTCGGCGTCGACACCTCGATCGGCCGCTTCCTGACGGCCAGCGACGAGAAAAACGGTCGCCGCGTGGCCGTCATCGGTACCGACGTCCGTGACCAATTGCGCATGCCGCCAGACCCGGTCGGCGAATATCTGCTGATCGGTCGCGAGTGGTTTCGCGTCGTCGGCCTGCTCGAAAAGCGCGGCGAAATCTTTGGCTTCAGTCAGGACAATCGGATTTTCATCCCCTTCAGCGTCGCGCGTTCGCTGACCGGCACCTTCGAGCGCAGCTCGATGGAAGTCTCGTTCACCGTCACCAATCTCACCGAGGTGAATCAGGTGCGCGAGCGCACCGAGCGCGCCATTCGTGCCACTCGCAAGCTCCCGCCCGGCAAGGCCGACGACTTCGAGATCAAGGCCGCCGATTCGTTCGTGCGTCAGTTCAACAGCATCACGGCCACCGCCACCGCGGTACTCGCCGGCATCGTCGGCATTTCTTTGTTGGTCGGAGGCATCGGCATCATGAACATCATGCTGGTGTCGGTCACCGAGCGGACCCGAGAAATCGGCATTCTCAAGGCATTGGGCGCCACGCGCCGCGACATCCTCGTGCAGTTTTTGCTCGAAGCCGCCCTGCTTTCGCTGCTTGGCGGCCTGATCGGCATCGTGCTCGGACTGCTCGCGGGCATGGGCATCGCCTCGCTGATCCCGAACTTCCCCCCGGCGCACGTACCCATTTGGGTGATGATTGCCGCGGCCGGGTTCTCGGCCATCGTCGGCGTGGTGTTCGGCATTGCGCCCGCCTCGAAGGCGGCTGCGCTCGATCCGATCGAAGCGCTGCGCTACGAATAGTTCAAGCAGGAAGAGCGCTAGCCGCGAAACTCCGCGAGTCCCGCGACGGCCTTGGGCGCCTGGGTCGCGATGCTGCCCACCTTGTTGCCGCTCGCGAGATCGATCTTGGCCACCTCGCCTGAGAAAAAGCTGCTGATGAAGGCGTGCTGCCCGTCGGCGGCGAGTTCGATGGTCGCCCAACCGAAGCCCTCGAGCGGAATTTGTCGAACGGTGGTGCCGCCTTGATCGACCACGTGAATCGATGCGCCGCGCAACACGTAAAGCGTGCCGTCGCGCCCGTAGGCCATGCCGAAAAACATCGGCGGCGGACCCGGCGGATAGGGTGGCGCGAACGATTGCAGGTCGGGCAGCTGCCGATCGTTGACGAGATCGTAACGCATCAGTCGCGGCCCGGTTTCCGAACAGTAGATGAGCGTATTGCCGTCGGGCGCGAGCGCGGACATGGTCACGCCGAGAAAGCCGCCCATGCCGCCGTGGGTCGCCGTGCCGTATTCTTTGATCAGGCGACCGTCGTTGGCACAGCGAAACACGTGACCGTCACCGAAACGCTCGGCGCCCGGCATGAAAGGAATGCGGGTATGCATGCGCGCTTGCACCTCGGGCCGAATCGAATCGCCGACCACGTGCTCACCGAAGAGCAGCGTGCCATCCGCCGCAAAGTTGACGTGCGAAAAAGCGCGCGCCGGAAACTCCTTGCGACGCTGCACCCTGCCGTCGCGGTGAATGTTGAGCACCACGAACTCCTGACTATCGAAGGCCCAGAGCACTCCCTGCGGATCGAACTTGAGTCCGCCGACGAGATGCGTGGTATCGCTCAGGAACATTTCGCCCTTGGGCTTGAGGTCCGCACCGAACTGCAGAATGCGACCACGACCGGCGTGATCGTCCTGCGGGTTATCGAGTAACGTGGCGGCGACGAACAGATCACCGCTGACGAAGGGCTGCAAGGTGGAACTCATGGATCAGGCCTCGAAGGAATAACGTGAAACGACGTCGCGGCGTGCACCGAACATCATGGCGAGAGCCCTGCCGGCGAGCCGGCCACCCGTCAGCCAGGTGATGTCATTGCCCTGCTTGCGATCGTTCAAGACACGCTCGACGATCCACGGCGTGGTCGTCTCGACGTGCTCGCCGATGAAATTGAGCTGCTTCAGCGCGCGCGCACGCTGCGCCTGCGGGATCGTACGCATCTCGCGCAGCATACCCTCGGTGATGTTGATACCCGGGCTGATGGTACCGATCAAAATCGACTCGTCATGCAGCTCGCGTCTTTCTTTGACCAGACAGTTGGCGAGGTATTTGACCGCACGTTTGGTGGTCGAATAGACCGTCATCCCGGGTACCACGCGACCGCTCGCGCCGCCGCCACCCAAGGTGAGATAGAGCTTGCCGCCGCCCTGACGCGCCATCCCGGCAACGGCAGTCTGCGCGGCGTTGAATGAGCCGATCACGTTGGCCCGCACCATGGCTTCGATTTCTTCGGACGTATTGTCGGCAAACTCGGCGCCGGTGCGCGCATAGCCTGCATTATTGAGCCAGATGTCGATCCGACCGAAGCTCGCGACGCCGTGATCCCAGAGCGCGCGTACCTGCTCGAGCTCCGAGATCTCGCAAGCGAAACCGCTGATACACTGCCGCGCATCGGGAAATTCGCTGCCGAGACGCTCGACCGCCGCCTTGACACGCGCCTCGCCTCGACCGCTGACCACGACCTGGTGGCCGCGCCGCACAAACTCGCGCGCGTAACCGAAGCCCAAGCCCTGCGTGCTGCCCGTGATGACGACTGATTGCGCAGCCATTCGCATACCCCCGTATGCTGCGACCGGATGCAGCGCAGGATACCGGTCGGCTGTCGCGACGCGCAGGGCCACCCCACCATGTCCACACCTCGGACGAGACAACGCCGAGCCGCATGTCGAGCTCGCCTCGCCGGCTGACCACAGCCGCGAATCGCCTAGGATCAAAGTCCATAGGGGGATCACATGAGCACACTCAGCGTCGTCATCACGGGCAGCACTCGCGGTATCGGCAAGGGACTTGCGGCCGAAGTGCTCAAGCGCGGACACAACGTGATCATCAGCGGCCGTACGCGGCAGGCCGTCGATGCCGCCGTAGCCGAACTCTCGCCGCTCGCCACCGCCGGGGCGCGCGTGACGGGGGCACCCTGCGACGTCGCGAATCGCGACCAACTGCAGCAACTGTGGGATGCAGGGGTCGCCGCGTTCGGCCGTGTCGACATCTGGGTGAACAACGCCGGGATTTCGCATCCCCGTCAGCGGGCGGGCGAAATGCGCGAGGCCGACATCAAGGGCGTGCAGCAGATCAACCTGCTCGGCATGATGCTGGCCACGCAGATCGCATTGCACGGCATGCGCAAGCAAGGCGGCGGCACGATCTACAACATGGAGGGCTTCGGCTCTAACGGCATGATCACGCCCGGTATGAGTCTCTACGGCGCAAGCAAGTTCGCGCTGACGTATTTCAACAAAGCCTTGCTCGGCGAGACCCGCAAAGGCCCGGTCAAAATTTGTTACCTGAGCCCCGGTATCGTGATCACCGACCTTCTCAAGCGCGACATGGGCAGCAACAACCCCAAAGATTTGGCGCGTACTCGGCGCGTTTACAACGTGCTCGCCGATCGCGTCGAGACGGTCACGCCTTGGCTCGCCGAACGAATCTTGCAACCCCAGAAAGCAGGCTCACGCATCGCCTGGCTCACCGGCGGCAAGGCCGGCCGGCGCTTTTTCATGTCGTTGTTCCGCAAACGTCAGGTACTGACCGATGCGGATTTCGCCGAGGGCTGATTCGAACGCGGCCGTCGCGCCAAGAGCAGGAACACCGTCACGAACACCACGCTGGTGATGGTGTTGAACAGCGGATATTCCGCCGGATAAAGCCAGTATTCGCGGTACGCACCGAAGTGCGCCGGCATTTCTGCGGAACCCCACAGCACGATGCCCGCCCCGATCCCGTAGCGAATCGAGACTGCGGTTCTGATCTGTTGCGTGCACTTGTAGACGAGATAAAACGCCCATGCGGACCACAACAGATACACGCCCATGATCACGTTGACGCCGGGACCTTTGGTGCCGAAGTAGATCATGTACAGCCAGAACTGATAGCAGAACCAAGTCACGAACAGCACCTCCATCGCCGTGATGCGCGCGAAGCTGCGCTGATTGTCGGGCGTCGGCATGCCGGGCGAGAAGCGCAGGTTGCGATGAAAGAAACGCATGAAGTTGCACTTGGTTTGCAAATTGAAGATGCCGTACAGCAGCAACATCGCAAACATGATGGTGACCGTGGCCTGCAGCATATTGGCCTGCGGTGCGGCCGCGTAACCATCGACCTCGACGGGAAACGCCGGAACCGAGTACAGCTCGGCAAAGAATTTGAACGAATACTCGAACCAACCGATCCAGATCAGCCAGCCACCGAGCATGCCCATCGAAGTTGCCTTGAGTTCATCTTGCTTGAGGCCACGCCAGACGATCAGGAAACCGACGATGCCGACCATGAACGCAGCCGGGTAAACCTGAGCGCCGAAGCCCGTTTCCATGATTTTGTAGACGGTATGCCCAAGCGGTTGCGTCAAGAAACCGATCAGCAAACCGAGCAAACCCACCACCGGCTTACGATAGATCAACTGCGACATCTGACGTTGCCCCCACCTCAGTCCAGCGCGACCGCCTTGCCCTCGCGTCGCGGATCTGCCGCCCCTGCCAAGCGACCGTCTGACATCAGGCGTACTGCGTGCAGACCCGAGCCCTCGCCCTGATTGCGTCCTCCGCGGAAGGTGTGACCCATCGCGGCCAAAACCTCGAGCATTTGCGGGTCGGCGCGCGAAGTCTCCGCCTCGATCGCCCCACGCGCAATCATGTTCGGAAGCTCCACCGCCTGTTGGGGCGAGAGATTCCAGTCGAGCATGCCGATGATCGCCTTGCTGACGTAGGCGATGATCGAGTTGCCTCCGGGCGAGCCGACGGCGAGCTCGAATTTGCCGTCGCGAAACACCAGGGTCGGCGACATCGAGGATCGCGGTTTTTTACCCGGCGCGACCGCATTGGCAATCGCCGCACCGGCATCATCGACGGGCCGGAAACTGAAGTCCGTGAGCTGATTGTTGAGAAAGAAACCACCGGCCATGCGCCGCGACCCGAACAGACCCTCGACCGTGGTGGTCATCGACACCACGTTGCCTTGGCGGTCCACCACGACGAAGTGGCTGGTGCCGGTACCGTTGCCGGTGGCATCACGTCCGCGCGGTTTGGCGCCCGGCGGATTGCCAGGCTCTACCTTGGCCATCGCGCGAGTCGGCTCGATCAGTTGGGCGCGGGAGCGCAGGTAATCTTTGTCGATGAGCCCTGCGAGCGGCACTTCGGTGTAGCGATCGTCGGCGACGTAGGTGTCGCGATCGGCGTACGCGAGACGCTGTGCTTCGATGAAACGATGCCAACCCGCAGCGGTGTTGCCCATGGCGGCGAGATCAAAGTTTTCGACCGTACCCAGCACCGAAAGAACGGCGATGCCACCGGATGACGGCGGTCGCATGCCACAGACCAGATATACCCGATAACTGCCGCAGACGGGCTCGAGTCGGTTCGGCCGGTAAGTGGCCAAATCCTCGAGCGAGAGCGAACCCGGCGTCGGCTCGCGACGCGCGGCGGCCACGATCTCCTCGGCAAGCGGGCCGTCGCGGAAGGCGGCGGCACCGCGCGCCACGATCATGCGTACGGTTTGCGCATAGCGCGGATTGACGAGTTTGCTGCCCACGGCCAGCGGCGTCTTGCCATCGGTGGTCAGATAAGCCGCCGCTTCGGGCGGCAGTCCACCACGCGTCACCGCCGCCGTGATCATTTCATTGAGGCGCGGCGAGACGGCAAAGCCTTGCTCGGCCAAGCGCTCCGCCGCTCGCCACGACCGGCCCCATGGCAGTCGACCGTGTTCGCGGTGAGCCATTTCGAGCATCGCCACGGCGCCTGGCACGCCGATCGAGCGGCCCGAGCGTACGGCCTCGATGAAGCCCATGGGACGTCCGTCCGCCTGCAGGAACATGTCGGGTGTGGCGCCCCGGGGTGCGACCTCGCGACCGTCGTAGGTGATGACGTCACCTGTCATGGCGTCGTAGTGCACCATGAACGCGCCGCCACCGAGACCCGAGGACTGCGGCTCGACTAAACCGAGCACCGCCTGCACCGCAATCGCCGCGTCGACCGCCGAGCCACCCGCTTGCAACACCTCGACGCCCGCATCCACCGCGAGCGGATTGGCAGCGGCGACCATGGCACCCGCGCGCCACGCGCCTGCCGGCTTCGCCTCGATCACGGGCGGGGTGACAGGCTCGGACACCGGCGGGCTCGGCGGCCCGGCACTCGCGCAGCCCGCAAGAACAAACAGCAGCAGCGCGCCACGCATCAGAGCAAGGCCTCGATGTCCTGCGCGAGGCTCTCCGGCTTGTCGTTCGGCGCGTAGCGCTTCACCACCTGGCCATTGCGGTCGATCAAAAATTTGGTGAAATTCCACTTGATGCCCTCGGTACCGAGGATGCCCTTGGCCGAGGTTTTGAGATGCTCGTACAAGGGATGCGCGCCACTGCCATTGACCTCGACCTTGGCGAACATCGGAAAGGTCACGTCGTAACTGAGCGAACAAAAATTACGGATCTCCTCTTCGTTACCCGGCTCCTGATGACCGAATTGGTCGCAGGGAAAACCGAGCACTGCAAAACCGCGCTCTGCATATTTTCGTTGCAGGGCCTCGAGCCCCTTGTATTGCGGCGTGAAGCCGCACTTGCTGGCGACGTTGACGATGAGCAAGGCCTTGCCCTTGAAATCGGCGAGCGCACGCTCTTTACCCTCGATGTCGCGCGCGGAAAAATCGTGAACCGTGGTCATGCTGTTCTCCCGAAAAAGCGGATCGTAGTCGCAACCACCGCGCGCGGCTAGCGCCTAGCGTGGCACCACCGATAAGTACTGCGACGGTAACGACAGTCCTGACTGATCGAGCCAGCCGCGCACACGCCGCGCGACGAGCCGATGGGTAACGCCCGAGTACATCGGGATCACCGGCAAATCGCGTAGCACGATACGCTCGGCTTCGAAGTAGTGCCGAGCACGGGCGGCTGGATCGACTTGCCTCTCCGCGAGCTCGATCAAGCGATCGACCTCGGCGCTCACGTATCCGGAGTAATTGAGAAACGAATCGCTGCGGAAGCGACCGATGAAACTGGTCGCGCTCTGCACCGCCGAGAACGGCCCGTAGTCCATGAGATCGAAGTCGCCCGCATTGAGAGCGAGGCTGTAAGCCCGCGACTCGAGCCCGCGCGCATCGATCCGCACACCGAACGGCGCCCACATGGCATCGAGCGCGAGATAAGTGCGCTGCGTGAGCGGGTTGCTGGAGTAGATCAACACGAGTCGCAGCGGCTTGTCGCGCGCGAGCCCCATGGCTGCCGAGAGTGTGCGCGCTCGCTGCAGACGCTGAGCCAACGACAGTGACGCATGGGCGAGGACGGCGCGACGCGGGTAGTCGTCGACGGCCGTCGGCACCAGACTCTCGCTAACCGTCTCGCCGAGCTGCCGCACCTTCTCGACCAGCACGCGCCGGTCGATGGCAAGCGCGAGCATCTCGCGTAATCTTTGATCGCGCAGCCTAGACCGCCTTACGTTGAGCCCGATCCAGCCACCGCCATAATAGGGTGTCGTGCGCAGCGTAGCGCCCTCCTCGCCTCGGGCGATGGCGTACTGCGCGGGCTCCGAAATCTGCACCACGTCGAGCTCGCCCGTGCGAAACGCCCGCAGCCGCGCCGCATCGTCGATCCCCATCACCCATTCGAGTCGGGGTACGACCCGCGTGCTGCGCGCATCGAACCAACGCGGATTGGCCTCGAGTGTGAGCGTACCGTTCTGTGCCCAGCCGACCGGGCGCCACGGACCGTTGACCACCATCGCCGGAGGTTTCGCCCAGTCGCGGCCCGCGCTGTCGATCGCATGCGTCGGCACGAGGTAAGCCACGGCCAATAATTTGAGCAGATCGGTGTCGGGATGCTCGAGCTCGACGACCAATCGATCGCTACCGACTGCGCGCACGGCGAGCGCCCCTGCCTCGCCCCTGCCCTCGCGCAAAGCGCGTGCACCACGGATCGCATCGTAGCGATAAGCCAACAGCGCACCCGTCGCGGGCGACAACAGGCGCCGCAGACTCGCCGCCGCATCGAGTGCCGTGAGCGGACGTCCGTCCGACCACAGCAAACCCTCGCGCAGGCGGAACTCGTAACGCAGACCGTCGCTGCTGACGGTCCACTCGCGCGCACAACCCGGAACCACCTTGCCGCGCAGATCGGTCGCGACCAGGCCTACGAAAAGATCCGGGGCGATTTCCATGTCGGCGGCCGAGATCGCGCGGTGTGGATCGAGGCTGGTGAGCGTACCGCCTCGCGAGCGACGCAACACGACCGGCGAAGTCGTCTTGTCCGACGCCGCGGCTGGCGGAATCAAACAACGACTGCCGACGAGTCCGCCGCCAAGCTGCAGCGTGCCGACGACGAATTGACGTCGACGCATGCGGCGATCACTCCAAGGTCAAGGTCACGGGCGCATCATCCCGCTGCGGATTTGGCGCGCACCCGACTCAGCAAGACGGCACCGATCACCGCCAGCACCGCAGAGATCACGAAGGGCGCTGCCGGCCCGAGCTTGAAGTACACCGGCCCCGAAAGCGCAGGCCCCACGATGCGCCCTGCACTGCTCGAGGCATTGAACATGCCCATCACCGCACCGCGCGAGCGCGAATCGGCCTCGAAAGACACGAGACTCGTGATCACCGGCAAGAACAAGCCGTTGGCCAGCCCGAACACGCAGATCGCGGCCCACACCATGGCCTCGTTCCGTGCTGTCGCAAACAACAGCAGACCCACGGCTACGCCGCCGATGGCCATCAGCGACAAGCGCTTTTCGCCGAAGCGCTTGACGAGGGGCCCGACGAGCCCCGCCTGCCCGACGGCCGACAGCAATGCGAACACCATGAAGTGCACGCCGATGTCGCGCAGCGAAAAGTTGAAAAGATCGCGGCCCCAGAACTGGAACACCGATTGCATCGCTCCGGCTGCGATCGCGACGAAGAGCGACGACATGACAAGACCAATCAGCACGGGATTCGACAGCATGGCTTTGATCGGCGAGATGCCGGCCTCGATCGCGCCGTGCTCCTTGGCCTTGCCGATCGGCTTGCGCGATTCTTTGGGCAGGCTCTCGGGCAACAAAAAAATGGTGCCGAGAAAGGCTATCGCGGAAAGTGCCGCCGAGGCGATGCCAGGCCAGTGCATGCTCGGAACGCCGCCATCGGTACCGAGCAGACCACCGAGCGGTGGACCCACGGCGAAACCGATACCGAATGCCGAGGCCACGATCCCGAGCCCCTTGGCGCGATTTTTCGGATCCGTCACGTCGGTCGCGTATGCAAATGCGGCTGCCAGGTTGCCGGACATGATGCCGCCGAACGCGCGCGCGATCAGCAAAGATTCGAGCGTCGATGCGTAGGCGAGCCAGGCAAAAGCAAGGATGGTGCCGCCGGTGCTCAAGATCAGAATCGGCTTGCGTCCGTAGGCGTCGCTGAAGCGACCCCAGATCGGTGTCGCGATCAACTGAAAGAGCGAAAACACCCCCGAGCCGCCAAAGGTTTTCCAGAAATCGGAGGCGCCGAGACTCTCGGCGACGAACGGAAACGGGATGGTGGTAATGCCAAAACCCGCGAGGCTGATGAACACGACCAGCCACAACACACCCAGTCTTTTCATGGATTCCGTCCGCGACAGCCGCTGCCGCGGCCAAGATCGATACTCGAGATTATCCGCGTTGACCGCCCTCGCCAACGCCCTCGAACGCCTCGATCAACCGCGAGCCGGTCGCAACTCGCCGGCGTACCGTACTTGGCCGCGACGCAAGTCGATCTCGTGCGTGGCGTTGCGCGGCCATTCGTCGCGATGATGACTGGTCAAAACCACGGCACCGCCTGCCGCGACGAAGCGCTCGATGCGCTCGTGCAGGCTAGCGCGGGTGTCGACGTCGACCCCTGCAAATACCTCATCGAGCAGCAGCAACCGCGGTCGCAGTACGAGGGCGCGGGCCAGCAGCACGCGTCGCGCCTGACCATATGACAACGTGCGCAGCGGATCTGCCGCCCGCTCGCGAAGAGACATCTCGTCCAACATGGCGAGGGCAAGTCGGCGTTCGGTCGGCGTGGTCGGCGCATCGAGGCCGATGCTGCTGCGCAGGCCGCTCACGAGGTTGTCGAGCACCGTTTCGCCAAGCGGCGGGTTGGCCTGCAAATGGGGGCCGACGATGGCGCACCATCGACGAAACTCCTCGAGCGGCACGCCCGGCTCGATGCCCCGCCGTCGAATGCGACCCCCTAGCGCCGCTGGATGATCGCCATAAAGCGTTCGCAACAGCGTGCTCTTGCCCGCGCCATTGCCGCCGTGCACCACCCAGCACTCTCCACCGCGCACCGCGAAATCGAGCCCCTGCAGCACGCGGCGGTAATCGAGATAGACGTCGGCGCGTTCGCATGCGACGAGAATTCCTCGCGTTTTCTTTGAGCGCCTCGGCGCCAACGCGGGCGACACCCTGCGACGTGGCCTGAGATCACGCTCGTCGATGGGTCCTGCGCGCAGCAAGCGTCCTTCGCCAATCTCGGCGAGGTGTGTCGCCGAGCGCGGGATCTCCTCGCTGCGATGCGTCGAGAGCACCCAGGACCCCGGGTGCCGATCGAGGAAACGCAAAGTCTTGCGACGGTGCGACTCGTCGAGCCCGGCGAGCAATTCGTCGAGCAGACACCAAGAGGGCTGCGTGGCGAGCAGCCGCGCCAGCAACACGAGCCGTCGCTCACCGAAGGACAGTTCCAAAAAACGACGCTCGGCGAGTCGCGCGAGACCCACCGCCATCAGCCCCGCGAGCGCCTGCGCAGTTTGCCGCGCTCGCAACGATCCCTGCGGAATGTCGCTGCGCGTCAAACCGGTTCCCACCACCTGCAGGGCAGAGAAATTCCAACCGTGTCGCTCGTGGCGATCCTGGCGCTCGGGCCCGAGATAAGCGATGCGATCGAGAACCTCGACGAGCTCGATACGACGTCGCCGCCAAAAATATCGACGCGCCGAAAGACTTGCGGGATCAGGCCATACGGCGCCCGCAATGACTTTCAAAAGTTGGGTCTTGCCGGCGCCATTGGCGCCGATCAGCACCCAGCGCTCGCCAGGCCGCAGCGTCCAATGGATTTCTTCGAGAACCCTGCGGCCGTCGCGATGCAACGACAGCCCGGAGAGTTCGATCTCGAGGCCGCTCTCAGATCGCGAGGCCAATGCGATTACCCTCCTGCGTCGCCACCAGCAGCGAGCGCGGAGCATGGCAATCGCCGATCGTGTGCACCTCGATCCCGGCAGCGCGCAAGGGCGCCGCGAGTTCGTCGTTCGGCACCCTCGGCATCGCGTGCGCGAGCAATGCGACCTGATCGAGCACCGCGATTTCACGCTCGACGAGCACGCTGTCGAGCACCAACCGACCCTCGGCAATACGCTCGTCGAAGCGCGGTTGCGCGAATCCGTACACCCGCACGCCGAGCTCGACGAGCCGCCGCTGTATGCCCTGACGATTGACCAAAGGCTCTTCCTCGGCGACACCCTCGCGTGGGGTCACGATTGCAACTTCGCTGAATCTGTCGGCGAGTTTCTGCACAGTCGCGTAGGTGAAAGCGCTGTGATCGTGATCGTAGACGACGGCGAGCCCGGGGGTTCGTACCGTCGCCGCTGCCGTGACCGACCGCATGACCAAAGAATTGGCCAGCGTGCGCAAATCGGGAAACAGCTCGGGGTCGCGATGATCCTCGGGCAGCCACTCCGGCCATGCGGGCGTCGCGCCCGTGGCCAGGACCACCACCTCGGGCCGCAGCGCGAGCACGTCGGCCAGATGCGCGCGCGCTCCGAGCGTGAAGCGCACGCCGTAGTCGCGTCCGCGCAGATATTGGTAATCGAATACGCTGCTGAGGTTCTCGCCGCCCGGCAGCAAAGTGTGCAAACGAGTCTTGCCACCGACTTCGGCCGAGCTACCGAACACCGTCACGTCATGACCGCGCGCTGCCGCGACCCAAGCCGCCTCGAGCCCTGCGGGTCCCGCGCCTACCACCACCACACGCCGCGCCGTGCGCGCAGGGGCTGGTTTCCAATCCGCTTCATCGCGCTCGCCGACCCGAGGATTGTTGTCGCAAGCGAGCGTGCCCTGCGAAATGATCGAACCCCAGCAGGTATTGCAAGACACGCAGTAGCGGATCTCTGCCTCGCGGCCCTCTGCCGCCTTGCGCGCCCAGGCGGCATCGGTGAGGAGCGGTCGACCCAGCATGACGAGATCGGCAAGCCCATCGCGCACGATGCGCTCGCCTTCGTTCGGATCGGTGATGAGACCGAGCGCACCGATCGCCACTCCCGGCGCGAGCCTGCCGAGCTCGGCGATGCGCGCCACCCACGGCGAGCGCGGTCCGTGCAGATCGGGCAAGTGCCAGCCGAGATGCCGCGAATGCGACCCCCAGCACCAGGTGAGGTAATCGACGACGCCGGTCGCGTGCACGAGCCGTGTGATGGCCTCGGCCTCGGCAGCGCCGATACCGTCCGCGAGTCCATCTTCGGCCGGCAATTTGACGCCGATCAAAAATTCGTCGCCGCAACGGGCACGCAACTCGAGGCAAAGATCAGTCAAAAGTTTTGCTCGCGCCTCGAGCGCTCCGCCGTAGCGATCGCTGCGCCGATTGGAGCGTGCAGCCAAAAATTGATGGAACAGATGTCCGTGCCCGGCCGAGATCTCGACGCCGGAGAAGCCCGCGTCGCGGAGAATCACGGCACCCGCAGCAAAGTCGCGTGCCAGCGCCGCCACCTCGTCGGTGTCGAGCGCGTGCGGCACAGTCCAGCTGAGATCGTCGGGCAGCGCGGACGGACCGATTGCATCGTGGTTGCGTCCCGCCTGATGACGGCCGCGACCCGGATCCTGAATCTGCCCGATCAGCAAGGCACCGGCCGAACGCACCTCGCGTGCCCAGCGCGCCAGACCCGTCGCATTGTCAGGCTCGAGCACCCGAACTTTTTGCGGATTGCGTTGCCGCGGCAAAAGATTGAGTGGCTCGGTGACCAACATCGCGGCGCCGCCGCGGGCACGATTGACGTGATAGTCGATGAGCTTGTCGGTGACACGACCGTCGGTGACGTAGCGCGTGCTCATCGAGGCATGCACCACGCGATTGCGCAGCGACTGACGACGCAGGGTCAGCGGCGAGAATAGCCGCGGATAGGCGCTGTTCATCCGGCGCCGAACACGTACGAGACGCCGCCGCCCGATTTCACGTGCTCCGCAAACACGCTCTCGGCGGCGAAACCCGCTGCGAGCAACTGCTCACGCATGTCGTATTCGGCGAACGCAGACCAGAAGGGCTCGCCGTTCCAGCGATCTTGCCAGGCGTTCATCACTTGATCGTCGAGACCGAGGCGGTTCGATTGCGTCGCCACATCCGCATGCACGGCAAGCCCGCCCGGCGCGAGCACTCGTCGACACTCGCGCAAAATACGCGGCAGACGCTCGTGGCTCGTCTCGTGAAAAAGAATGTTGGAGATGACGAGATCGAAACTTGCGGCCTCGAACTTGGTGTCGGCTGCATCGCGCTGATGAAAGTGGATGGCCACGCCACGATCTTCGGCGAGCAAGTGCGCGTAGCGCAGCAAACCCGGTGCCACGTCGATGGCGTGATACTCGGCCTCGGGGAATGCAAGGGCGATCGGCTGCGCGTGCAGACCGATGCCGCAGCCGAGATCGAGAATTCGCCGCGGCTTGAACCCGGGACGTCGTTTGGCGATCTCGTCGATCAGCAACTGCCCGCGACCGTCGGTGGCGGCGTGCGTGCGGCCCTTGCCGACGCTGTAGATCAAGGTCGCGCCGTGGTAACGCAGGCCGGGCGCGAGGTCCTCGCCTTGGGCTTGACCCGCATAGCCTTGCGGTTGCCGGTGGATTTCGGTGTCGCTGATCGGTCCCGGTGCCGTCTGATCCGGATCGAGTTCGAGCGAGCCGCGCGTGCGGCCGCCGCGCGCGTCGCGATAGCGACGCTCCGCCTCGGGCACCACTCTGCGCGTGGTGTCTTCGACCGCCTGCCACATCATGGTTTGCGAGTGATGCGTGAATACCGCCCATTGCCGATACGCCAGCGTCTGCGCAAGTGGCGCGGCGACCTCACGCCAGTGTTGCGGCGCTCTGCCGCGGGCGCGACTGACCGCAGGCAGTACTTCGCCGCTCCAGGTCTCGCGGACGCGTTGCTGCACCGGCCCATTGGCGATGCGCTTCAAAGAAAGGACGAAATCCTGACGGGTCTTCTCGGTAAAGTTCGGCGAATAAGGGGATGACTTTTCGGACATCGATCGCTCCTCGCCCGGTCGAATCGCAGTCAGGGACTCACACCGAGCAACCAGCTGAGGTATACGCCACGCGGATTGTCCTTGAAACCGCGTACGCGCTCGGCCACCAGCCTGCGGCCTACGCCAAAATAAATGGGCGCCACCGGCTGATCGGCGAGCGCTATCGCCTCCGCCTCGCGCAAGATCGCCGCTCGGCGGGTGAGATCGACCTCGCGCGCAGCTTGCTCGAGCTTGGCGTCGAACGCCGCATTGCGATAGCCCGAAGTGTTGATACCCACCGAGGTGCCGACCGACAGCAACCGCTCGAGATAGGCGTAGGGGTCGGTGGCCGAGGCCACCCAAACGAAGCGGGCTGCATCGAAATCGCCGACGCCGACTTCCGACACCAGCGCCTTGGTCTCTTTTTGCTGCATCTCGACCTTCACGCCGGCCTGCGACCACATCGCTGCGATCGCCACGGCGACCTTGCGGTTGAGATCGGTGTTCGGAAAACCGAGTCGCATCTTGAGCGGCGTGGCGGGGCCGTATCCCGCTGCGCTCAACAATTTCGCCGCCGCGGCGCGTCGCTCTGCTGATGACCAAGAGGCGAAGTCCGGTTTCGCGGCCGAGCCGTAGTTGGGGACACCGGGAGCCACGAACGACCATGCCCCCACTCCTTCGACACCGATCACGTTGCGCGCGATCACCTCGCGATCGATCAGCATCGACAGCGCACGCCGCACCCGCACGTCCGCGGCAGGCCCCTTGCGGGTGTTGAAGACCAGCACTTCGTTCACGTAGCCGCGCATCACGTGCACCACCTTCGGATTGCGCTTGCGCAATTCTTCGGCGCGCTCGGGCGGCACGGTCATCACGAAGTCGAGTTCGCCCGCCTCGAAACGTCGCACCTGCGTGGTCGGATTGCCGAGTGGATAGTGGTAAACGCCGTCGAGCTGCACGCGCGAGGCGCCCCAAAAATTGGGATTGCGCTGCAGACGCACGTAACCGTTCGGCCGCCACTCATCGAGCACGAAGGCGCCGTTGCTGACGAAGTTTTCCGGACGGATCCACGCTGAGCCGAATTTTTCGATCACGTGGCGCGGCGCCGGCATCGCCGCCGACATGATGATGTCGGTGAAGTAGGGCGTGGGATTTTCGAGCTCGATCTTGAGCGTGCGCGCATCGACCGCCGACACCCCGAGCGCCGTCACCGGCATCTGCCCCGTGGCCACCGCGCGCGCGTTGCGAATGGGAAAGAGTCGCGAGGCGAGCGGATAAGCGGTTTTCGGATCGAGCATGCGCCGGAACGACCACACCCAGTCCTCGGCCGGCAGCGGCCGGCCGTCAGACCAGCGCAGCTTGGGCCGCAGCTTGAACAGATAGGTCTTGCCGTCGGCGCTCACGGTCCACGATTCCGCGCAGCCCGGGGTCGGCTTGCCCGCCATGTCAGGCGTCGTCAGGCTCATGAAGAGGTCGAAGACGATCAGCTGTTCGCCCGGGACCGCGACGCGGTGTGGATCGACGGTGGACGGATCGTCGGTGCCGACCCGATGGAAGATGCGATCGGCGGCCGACCCGACGAGCGGCAAAGCCGCGAGCCAAGCCAGTAAAAACAGCCCGGAAACAATGCGCCGCCGGCGCCGGCTGTATTGCATCGCTCCGAACCCCCGCTGCGTTCCACGCCGTCGAAATGGCGCGCCCGGAGAGATTCGAACTCCCGACCCTCAGGTTCGAAGCCTGATGCTCTATCCAACTGAGCTACGGGCGCGTGGGCGGCAGTCTAGCACCCGGCACCTGCCCCCCTTAAGATACGACGACGGCGCCATCGCCGACCGATTCATGAGCTTGTCCGGAGAACCGACATGAAGACGCTGCTTTCCCTCGCCGTGGTTGCCGCCCTCGGGGCCGGCCCTGCCTTCGCCGCCTGCACTTATCCCAAGGCCCCGGAAAGCATTCCGGACGGCAGCACCTCGACGCTCGAGCAGATGCTCGCGGGCCAGCGTGCCGTGAAGGCCTTCGATGCCGCCATCACCGAATACCAGACCTGCCTCGAAGGCGAACACAACGCCGCGCTCGCCGCGAATCCCCAGCTCACCGACGAGCAGAAAGCCGAGCGCATGAAGATCCTCGCGCAGAAGCAGAACGCCGCCGTCGACGAGGCGCAGGGTCTCGCCGATCGCCTGAACGCGCAGATCCGCGTTTACAAGGAAAAGAACGCCAAGAAGTGACGGCGCCCGCCACCGTGCGGGTTGCCGACCAGACGTGCCGGGATACACTCCCGGCATGATCTCCCCCGCCGAAGCTGACGCCCTCATCGGCGAGCAGCTCACTTGTCTGCCCATCGAATCGCTGCCGCTCGTGCAATGCACGGGAGCCGTGCTGCGCGAGAACGTCTACGCGGAACGTGATCAGCCGCCCTTCGATCGCGTGGCGATGGATGGCATCGCCTTGGCGAGCGCGGCCGTGGCGGGCGGTCGACGCCATCTGCAGATTCAAGCGCTGCAGGCCGCCGGCGACCTGCCCCTCAGCCTCGCGAGCGACGATCAGGCGATCGAAATCATGACGGGCGCCGTGCTGCCCGGGGGCTGCGATGCGATCGTGCCTGTCGAGCAGCTCGATCTTCAGGATGGCCACGCGCTGCTCAAAGATCAGGTCAAAGTAATCGCCGGACAAAACGTGCATCGTCGTGGCTCGGATACCGCGCAGGGCACGCTGCTGCTCGCGGCCGGCATGCATCTCGGGCCGCCCGAGATCGCGGTTGCAGCGGGCGCCGGCATGCCGCGCATTCGCGTCAGCGCACAACCGACGATCATCGTCGTCTCGACCGGCAACGAACTCGTCGAACCGGGCGATCCGATCGAGGCGCACCAAGTGCGCCGCTCCAACGCGTACGGTATCGTCGCAGCGCTGCGCCAACGTGGCTTTCAGCGCATCGCCGACGATCATCTGCCCGATGATCTCGAGGCGCTGCGGCGCCGCTTGCGCGTGCACCTCGACACGCACGACGTGCTGATCCTCTCGGGCGGCGTCTCGATGGGCAAACTCGATCTCGTGCCGCGCGCCCTCGCCGAGCTCGGTGTGCGCGAAGTGTTTCACAAGATTTCGCAGCGGCCCGGCAAACCGATGTGGTTCGGCATCGGCCCGACCGGCACTGCCGTTTTCGCCCTGCCGGGCAATCCCGTCTCGACGCTGGTCTGTCTCGCGCGGTACGTCGTGCCCGGTCTCTACGCGGCCATGGGCGAAACGCCGCGGGCAGCCGAGAAGATCGCCATCGCCGCGCCCGTCGAGGTGAAGGTTGCGCTCACGAGCTTCATGCCCGTTCGCTTGCAGAATGACGAGTGGGGCCGGAACTGGGCCCATCCCTGCCCGACCAACGGCTCGGGAGATTTCGCCGCACTGACCGGTACCGATGGTTTCGTCGAACTGCCGCCCGGTCCCAACATCTATGCCAAGGGTTTCGTGACCCGGCTCTATCGCTGGTAAGCAGACCAAAGAAATCATGCGCGAACTGCAATCACCTCGCGATCGTCTTGGCCGTCCGCTGCGCGACCTGCGCATCTCGGTGATGGATCGCTGCAATTTCCGCTGCCCCTACTGCATGCCGCAGCACACGTTTCACGAGGGCTATCGTTTTCTGAAGTCGACCGAGCGACTCTCGTTCGACGAGATCATCCGCCTCGCACGCCTCGCCGCGATGCTCGGCGTGCGCAAGCTGCGCATCACGGGTGGCGAGCCGCTGCTGCGACCCAACCTCACAGATCTCGTCGGCGACCTCTCGACCCTGCCGGGTATCGAAGATGTCGCCCTCACCACCAATGGCATGTTGCTCGCCAAGTACGCCACCGAACTGAAGGCGGCCGGACTCAAGCGCATCACGGTGAGTCTCGACAGCCTCGACCCGGAAGTCTTCGCAAAAATGAGCGGCGGTTTCGGCGGTGTGGACGAAGTGCTCACGGGCATCGAGGCGGCGCGTCTCGCCGGACTCGCGCCCATCAAGGTGAACGCCGTGATCCAGCGTGGCGTCAACGATCACACCGCGCTGCAACTCGTCGAGCGTTTTCGCGGCACGGGCGTGATCGTCCGCTTCATCGAATACATGGATGTCGGCAACCGCAACGAATGGAAGGCCGACCGTGTCGTGCCCTCGCGCGAACTGGCGACTGCGATCGCCGCGCGCTGGCCGATGACGCCGCGCGAGCGCAACTATCACGGCGAAGTCGCCGAACGTTACGCATTCGATGACGGCGAGGGCGAGATCGGTTTCATTTCTTCGGTGTCGCAACCCTTCTGCAGCGACTGCTCGCGAGCGCGCCTGTCCTCCGATGGGACGCTATACACCTGCCTCTTTGCGACACTCGGCACGGACCTGCGCGCGCCCCTGCGCGCCGGCGCCAGCGACGACGAACTGCTCGATCTGCTGCGCGGCCTCTGGCGGCGCCGCGACGATCGCTACAGCGAACTGCGCGGTGCGCTCGCCGAACCGGGTCGCAAGGTCGAAATGTTCCACATCGGCGGTTGAGGCTGACGATGAAACAGCGCAAATCGACGGCAGGTGCAGGCAAAGTCAAGAGTCGCCGAGGCGCCGGCGGGCTGACCCACCTCGATGCCGCGCGCCGACCCACCATGGTGGACGTCGGTGCCAAAGAAATCACCTCGCGCGAAGCGACCGCCGAGGCGCGTCTTCGTTTGCCGAGCGCAGTCGCCCGAGCGCTCGCGGCCACCGGTCATCGGACGCGCAAGGGCCCGGTGTTCGACACCGC
>Ga0075471_10000832_pt1 | contig 19348 bp, 19 predicted proteins | sample DEB19_08_DNA_2_FD_74787 | JGI IMG/M metagenome (GOLD analysis project Ga0075471, IMG submission 74787) | Aqueous microbial communities from the Delaware River and Bay under freshwater to marine salinity gradient to study organic matter... | ecosystem: Environmental > Aquatic > Marine > Coastal ... | reverse complement strand
CTGTCCCATCAGCGACAGGACTGTCGAGCAGGAAGCAAGGCACGTCTGAACCGATCTGAGCGGCAAGTTCCAGTAGTTGCGGCAGGGTTAGCAGGTTGCCGGAAAGCTCATTGGCTGCACGGAGAATCGTGGCGGCATTGCTGCTGCCGCCGCCTAGACCAGCACCATGTGGAATGCGCTTCTCCAAATGAATGCGCCACGAGGAAGAGTGCCCGGTGCGGCTCTCGAAAGCTCGGAGAGCTTTCAAGGCAAGGTTGGATTCATCGCTTGGAACGGTGGCATCTGAACAACTGAAACTCACGGTGGTGCCTGCACCTAGGCGCTCGATTTCTACCGTGTCGCCAAATGCCAAACGAACGAGGCGTGTCTCAATCTGGTGGAAGCCATCCGTCCGTTTTCCGAGGATGCGCAGGCTGAGGTTGATCTTGGCGGGTGAGAGCAGCATGATGAGAGGGATCAGGCAAGTCGGCCAAGCATGGCCAACATGCGGCCGGTGCGGCCTTTTTCGAGGCGATAAGAGTAGAAGCGGTTCCTGTCAGAGGTGGTGCAGATGCCACAATCATGAACCTGGGTCGATGGGATGCCAAAATCGAGAGCATCTTGACAGATCTGGGCCGCAAAATCCACCTCATAGGCCGGTGGGCGGATGCATGGCGCGAGCTGCACGTGCAAATCCTCGGGCCGCGAACCGAATCGCTCAGCCATCAGATGCAAGGCATGGGCTGTGATGCCCAGTTCACTGCCTTTTTTGCCCGAATGAAGCAGTCCGCATGCTTTCGTGCGCGCATCCACGATGAAAACCGCGCCGCAATCCGCTACATAAATGCCCAGAACGAGTCCTATAACTTGGGTGAGAAGCCCATCGGTGTTTGGCACTGGGATGGATGGCATGCTGTCAATTACAGCCACGTGTTTGCCATGAACTTGATCAGCGAGGCAAAGTTGGGTCGGGGCGAATCCCATTTCCGTCGCTTGCTGACGATGCCAAGGCTCGAGGCGTGAAATCACTTTCGGGCGCTCGTCATTCACGTCAATCTCCGGATGCCGGTGAGTGAAGCGATGGGAGATGCCTTTGGTGCGTAGAGCATCAAGGGCAGGAAAGGTCATGCAAGGCATGACGGTTTTTATCCCGGAAAACATCAAGGGCGCAAACGGAGAATCCGCTGCGCCCTCAAGGGTTTGATGAGTGTGGAGGCGACTCGTTACTTCAGCGTGCCAACGAAGTGTCCAAGCTACGATAGGAGGAAATGAATGAAGCCGCATCTGGCGCGGCGGTCTCGCTCATGGCAGCGGCCACTTGATTCTGCAGTTCCTCTCGGAGGCGGGAGACAAGCTGAAGCCCTTGTGAGGTGATGCGAACCAGCACTTTCCGGCGGTCGTCGATTGCATGGGTGCGTTCCATATAACCCAGTTTTTCGAGTCGGTCTACGAGTCCGGTTGCTGCTGCCGTTGAGTGACCCATTTTGCGGGCAATGTCCGTCATCGTCAACTCGGGCGAGGTAGCGAGATGCCCCAGAAGAAAGAACTGAGCGAAAGAAATATTGTCCTTGTTGAGCTCGCGGGAAAGGTTGAGGAGAAACTCACGCTGGCTGAACAGAATGAAATCTGCCAGTTGGGCATGGTCTTGGGCTGGAATCGTAGTGCCTTGGGTCATGAGATGGTTTCCTTAAAGCTATATTTTTTAAAAATCTAACCAAGATTGAAAATATAGGCCAGCCTAAATGTAAAAGCAAGATGAATTCTATACATTTCATAGACTTTTCGCCCATCCCTCGACATTTTTTAATAAAAAAGCTCACTTTGCCCTTTCAACACCCGCGGTGACATTTAAATCGAGGCGGCATCCGGCGACTACCCGACCTTCCATCGAGAGCTCTCCTCAATCCGTTTGGCCAGATCGAAATCGAGCTTCGTAAGAGCTCCCACACGATGGGTTTTAGCACGAAAGACTACGCGCCTCCAAGATAGTGTCAGGTCGGGATGATGGTTCATTTTTTCGGCGTGTTCGGCCACGAGGACCGCAAAACGCACTCCCTCGAGGTAAGTGGCAAAATGAAACTCTTTCGTCAGCTCACCTTTTTCGATCCGCCAGCCACCCCAATTTTTCAGGGATGCCATTTCAGCCTCAGCTTGGTTTTCGCTCAATTTGTCGATCTTCATATCGCGTAGGCTCGGGTAGGCGGCCGGCGGCCGCAAGCTTCCTGCGTTGCATTCACCATGGCTCTGGCCTAGATACGCGCCCTTTTTCCCACCCCGGACGGCATGCCCATCGAAAATACCCGCAACTTCTCCATTATTGCACACATCGACCACGGGAAGACCACGCTCTCAGATCGCCTCCTCGAGTTCACGAAAACCATCACCGTGCGAGAGCAGCAGGATCAACTCCTCGATGCCATGGATCTGGAGAGGGAACGAGGCATCACCATCAAAGCACACCCTGTGTGCATGAATTATAAGGCCCGTAACGGCCAAATGTATAAATTAAATCTTCTCGATACGCCCGGGCACGTGGATTTCAGTTATGAGGTCAGCCGCTCACTCGCTGCCTGCGAAGGTGCCTTGCTGCTGATTGACGCTTCCCAAGGAGTCGAGGCTCAGACGGTGGCCAATTTGAATCTCGCGATGCAGCAAAACCTGCATGTGATCCCCGTCATCAACAAAGTCGATCTGCCCAGCGCCGATATCGAGAAGTGCAAGCGTCAGCTTGAGGACATCCTGCAGCTGCCAGCCGATGAAGCCGTGCCTGCCAGCGCGAAGATGGGTATTGGTATCGAAGATATCCTGGAAGCCATCGTCGCCCATGTGCCGCAGCCCAAAGATCCCGGTGACGGCTACCTGCGTGCCTCTGTTTTTGATTCCGTTTTCGACGCTTATCGTGGCGTTGTTAGTTATGTGCGAGTGGTCAGCGGCACCATCGTGCGCGGGCAGAAGATCCGCATGATGTCCACTGGGCTGGATTATGAAATCAAGGACGTTGGCATCTTTCGTCCGAAGATGACCACCTGCGAGAAGCTTGAACCTGGCGACGTGGGCTACCTCATCGCCAACGTGAAGACCACAGCCGATGTGAAAATCGGTGATACCATCACGGAGAGCAGGAAGCCATCTCCTCAGCCGCTGCCTGGCTTTAAAGAGATTCACCCGCTTGTCTTCAGCGGCATCTACCCCGTCAGCACAGATGACTTTGAGGCTCTGAAGCTGGCCGTAGGTAAGCTCCAGATCAATGATGCCGCCTTTACCTTCCAGTCTGAGAGCTCCGCTGCGCTCGGTTTTGGTTTCCGCTGCGGCTTTCTCGGTCTCCTGCACATGGAAATCGTGCAGGAACGCCTACGCCGCGAGTTCAACATGGACGTTATCTCGACCTACCCGTCCGTGATTTATGAGGTTCGCAAAACCAATGGTGAGGAGCTCATGGTGGACAATCCCACTTTCCTCCCGAGTGCCCAAGAGATCGACGAAATCCGCGAGCCGATGGTCAAGGTGAACATCATGATCCCCAATGAATACATCGGTGACATGATGCAGCTCGTCATGGACAAACGGGGCCAAGTCAACAATACCGAGACTCTCGACGACCGGCGCGTGCTTCTGCATACCGTTATGCCGCTCAATGAGATCCTTGTGGACTTCAATGACAAGCTCAAGTCCATCACCCGCGGTTACGGTAGCATGGACTACGAGCATGCCGGCTATCAGGCTGCTGAGCTTGTCAAAATGGACATTCTCATCGCAGGCGACCCAGTTGATGCTTTCTCATGTATCGTGCACCGCTCGAAGGCTGAATTCCGCGGCCGTCAGCTCTGTGGCAAGCTCAAGGAAGTCATCCCGCAGCAGCTTTTCGTCGTGGCGATCCAAGCTGCCATTGGTGGCAAAATCATTGCCCGCGAAAGCATCAGTGCCCTGCGCAAAGATGTGACCGCCAAGTGCTATGGCGGCGATATCACACGCAAACGCAAGCTTCTAGAAAAGCAGAAAGAGGGTAAGAAGAAGATGAAGGCCATCGGTAAGGTGAATATCCCACAAGAGGCTTTCATTGAGGTGCTCAAAAATAACTGATGCCAATTGCTGGAGGGGCAGGGGGGGGCGTCTCGCTTTCCCCATCCTCGTGGGATGCGGGTTTGCATTGTCTGCCAAACTGGCTGATAAACCGAGCTTCCATCTTTCCCGACTACCGCTTGTGACCTCTACGCGACGCCCAGAACACGCCCCGAAAAAAAAATCTCTCCTCAGCCGCATCAAATCCGGTCTGAAAAAGGTGCTGCGCCTCGGTAAAGGCAAAAAAAGCGAATCGAAGCCCGCAGTTGTGCCACACGCGCACGATCATCCGGCCACAATTCATGCTCATAAGCGGCCGTCTGACTCGCATCGTGGAGATCACAAGCCAAGGGGTGAACGCTCAGAGAAACGTGATGAGCCCCGCCGCGACCGTGGAGATCGACGCGAGCGTGGTGGACGTGATCGTGGAGAACGTCGCGAACGTGGTCCACGTGAGGAAAAGCCCAAGCCGGTTCGTGAAAACCACACGCCTGTCCCCCCTCCTCCTCCGCCACCTGTGCCGGATGGGCCTTATCCGGAGAACTGGCAAGTCCTCGGCCTCTCGCCAGCCGTTCTAGCCGCCGTGCGAGAGACTGGCTACGAAAAGCCCACCACGATCCAGGAGAAATCGATTCCCATCATTTTGACCGGCAAGGATGTTGTCGGAGCCTCGCAAACTGGCACTGGCAAAACTGCTGCCTTCGCGTTGCCGACCATTACGCGCCTTGGCCCGCCCGGTAAGTTTCGTTGCCTTGTCCTTGAGCCGGTCCGCGAGCTCGCTGCGCAAGTCGTCGAGCAGTTTGAGAAATATGGCAAGCACACGGGTCTCCGTGTTCTGCTTGTTCATGGTGGTGTGGGTTATGAAAAGCAGCGTAAAGGCCTGCAGCAGGGCGTGGATGTCGTCGTCGCCACTCCGGGACGTCTTCTCGACTTCATGCAGGAAGGGGTAGCTGATCTCAGCGATATTGAGGTGCTCGTTCTTGATGAGGTCGATCGCATGTTGGACATGGGATTCCTGCCAGATGTGCGTCGTATTGTCGAAAAAACGCCCAAGTCTCGCCAAACGCTCTTCTTCAGCGCCACGATGCCGCCGCAGATCAAAAGCCTCGCAGATTTTGCCTTGAAGGAACCCGAGAGTGTCGAGGTCGGCATTCGTTTCTCAGCTGCGGAGACTGTCAGTCATTACATGTATCCTGTTGCTAGTGATCAGCGTGAGGAGCTTCTCTTGGCTATCTTGAAGCAGACGCACTTCGACAGCATGATGATTTTTACCCGCACCAAAGTGCAGGCTGACAAGCTTTTCGCTGCCATCATGCAGACTGGCGAATACAAGGCTGCTGTCATGCACAGCGATATCAGCCAGAAGGACCGCGAAAAAGCTCTTCAAGGTTTCCGCAGTGGTGAATATGAAATCATTGTTGCCACAGATCTCGCCGCCCGAGGTCTCGACGTGAGTGGTGTCACGCATGTTATCAACTACATGGTCCCCGAGCATAGTGAGGATTACGTTCACCGAATCGGCCGCACCGGCCGCGCACAGAAGGAGGGCGATGCTTTCACGTTGTTCGCCGCTGATGAGATCATGAATGTGGCTTCGATTGAGCGTCTCATCAGTCAGAAAATCCCGAGACGGAAGCTCGAAGGTTTTCCCTACAAATACACCACGGTTCTCGATGACGAAGATCGTGCTAGGGGTATCATGACGGGTCGTAAAAAGAAGCGGCGCTGATCCGGTTTTCTCCGCTGTATTTCAGTTAAGCTGCGAAGTCATCGCCGTGGGCTCAAGGTAATGACTTGATCTTCATCCCGTGGATCAATCCATGTGTCCATTTTTTGTGATGTGTTGTCTAAATAGACCGCAACTGCGCCACTTCGTTTTTCGTCAATTCCCTCCATTTGCCTCTCGGCAGATTCCCGAGATTCAGTGGCCCCGTTTTGACACGAATGAGACGGATGACTTCGATGCCTAGGGCTTGCAATAGGCGGCGAATATGGCGATTGCGACCTTCGTCGAGGGTGAATTCAAGCCAACTGTTCTTTTCACCGGTGCGGAGAATCTTCACGGCTTTGGCACTGAGCAGGCCGACCTCCTCATCTTGAATCCCGCGTCGCAGACGTGTGAGCTGCGTCTCATCGAGATAACCTTCAACCTGGACGTGGTAGGTCTTGTCGAGATGTGTGGCGGGGTTGGTGATGTGATCGGCCCACACGTTGTCATTGGTGAAGAGCAACAGACCCTCGCTGGCTTTATCGAGGCGGCCCACTGGAGACAGGTGTGGCAGCTTTGTGCCTTCAAAGCAGGTGAAAACGGTGTCACGTCCCTGTTCGTCGGAGGCTGTCGTCACAAGGCCACGCGGCTTGTTCAGCATGAGATACACCTGCTTCGCCGGATTGATGCTCTCGTCATCCATGACGAGGATGTCCCTGCCTAAGACAACAGGGAACTCGGGGTTTTTCCGAATCACGCGGTTCACGCTCACCTTGCCCATGCGAATGAGTTCGGAGGCACGGCTGCGCGAGCAGAAGCCGAGCTTTGATAAGGCGCGGGCCAGATCGGTGCGGGTGAGGGGAGGAGGTGGCATGAGGTCCAATAGCTTAAAAGAGTTCCAGTTGCCCGCTCGGATCCATTGGACGGCGAAAATGCTCGTTTGTGGGATCGGGGCGACGATGTAGCAGCCCAGCGCGACGCAGGCTGGTCTTGAACAACGTACTAATCTGCTGACTCCAGATGCCCTCACCTTTCAACCGTGTGCCAAAGTCGCCATGCGACATTGTCTTGCCCTGAGTCTCAGCAATGCGGCCGAGGATTTTGTTCTTCGAGCCGGGGAAGTGCTCATCGAGCCACGCGGCAAAGATATCCTTCACGGCGAAGGGCAGCCGCACGACGGTATAACCTGCAAACTGTGCTCCCGCGGCCGCTGCGGCCTCAATGATCTTTGGGATTTCACTGTCATTCAGGCCAGGGATGATCGGCGCAGGACTGACGCCCACCGGAATCCCTGCTGCATGCAGCGAGCGAATGGCGTCCAGCCTCATCGCTGGGCTCGAGGCTCGTGGTTCGAGTTTCCTCGCCAGCTCGGGATCGAGTGTGGTGATGGAGATGTAAACCGCGGTGGCATTGAAACGTGCCAACTCGCTCAACAAGTCGGCATCACGTGTGACCAGATGATTCTTCGTGATGAGCACGACGGGATGCCGAGCTTCCGACAATACTTCCAAACAGCCCCGTGTGATGCGCAGACGCTTCTCCACAGGTTGGTAGGGATCCGTCACGCCACTGAGCGAGAGCGTGATGGGCTTGTAGCCTGGCTTCAGCAGCTCGGTGCGTAGCAGGGAAGGGGCGTTTTCTTTTACCATGATGCGGCTTTCGAAATCGATGCCTGAGGAAAAGCCTAAATACTCATGTGTGGGGCGGGCGTAGCAGTAGGCGCAGCCATGCTCGCAGCCTCGATAGGGATTCAAGCTGGCTGCAAAAGGCAAATCCGGGCTGCTGTGGCGCGAGAGGATCTTGCTCGAATGGTCGATGAAGAACTTTGTTGCGACGCGTTCCGGTGCTTCGCCTTCCTCATACTCCAGATGCAGGCTGTTGAAGCGCTGCTCCGGATTCAAAGCAGCGCCGCGGCCTCGCGGTGCAGTGGGTGTGGCATCGGCCATGGCACCGATCAGGCGGAGAGCCAGTTTCGAAGGGTGGCAATGTCACGCACATGTGCCTCGCGGAAGATTTTCAGCACCTTAGGATCCTTCGCGTTGCCCTCCAGATACTCGACATGAAGTGAGATGGGGCCGCTATAGCCTGTCCTCAGGAGCATCTTCGCGTATTCGGGATCGACTTGACCCTCGCCGAGCGGGCAGGTGACCATCTTGCGGCCCTCCCACTTAAAGTCTTTGAAGTAGGCCGCACCGAGATGATCCCGCACGAGGTTGAACTCCAGTGGCCAAGACTTCCCGCCCTCGCATGTTGCGTGCAAAATGTCGAAGCAGAAGCTGAAGTCCATCGCCGGATACTCGCGCATGATGGAGTAGATGTCCCAAACTGGCGCGCCGAAGTAATCCTTCCCGCTGTGGTTTTGAAACAGCGGCTGGATGCCGATCTCTTGGCAAAGCGCCACGAGGTCTTTGATCTTTGGCCGCACGGCTTGGAGTTGGTCCCAAATCGGCTGCTTCAGGTCGTATTTGAAGTAGCTCATGCGGAATCGCTTTACGCCAAGTTTCGCCGCTGTGCGCAACACCTCCTCTGTGCGTTGCTCCTTGCTCACCTCATTGATGCCAGAGGTCAGGATCGTCATTTCGAGGTCCTGTTTTTTGAGCGAGTCGATGAACTTTGGCAGCTCATCGACCACTTTTTCGGGCTCGATGTGACCTTTTGGACGGATCGGCGCCTCGATCCCATCCACGCCCATCTCGGCGCTGATGCTTGCGATCTCGTCATAGCTCAACCCTTGTAGATGCTTCGTGAAGTAGCAGATCGTATTTTTGCCCTTCTTCGGTGTTTCCGCCAACAATGGAGCGGTAAAAGCCAAAGCGGACAGGTTGTGGACGAAGGCGCGGCGGGTGTTCATGAGTGGTTCGTTCAACGTTCCTTATTCGACATTCTTCATTCTTGATTCGACATTCGACCTATGAACTCTCTTTCAGGGCACAACATCATTATCATGGGCGGGACCACTGGCCTAGGGCTATCCGCGGCGAAAAAACTCGTCGCGCTCGGGGCGAATATCGTGATCACCAGTCGCCATCAGGCAAATGTGGATGCTGCATTGGCTCAACTCGGCCCTCAGGCAAAAGGTTTCGCAGCTGATGCAGCTACGCCTGATGCAGCTGAGCATGCGGTGGCGATGTTTGAGCGGCTTGATGCACTTTACCACGTCGCTGGTGGTAGTGGGCGTTCAAAAGGTGATGGAGCCCTGCATGAACTTACCGATGATGGCATCGACTACACCCTCGATCTCAATCTGAAGTCTGTGATGCTTTCGAATCGGGCCGCCGTCCGCCAATTCATGAAACAAGGTGTTGGCGGCGTCATTCTGAACATGGCTAGTGTGCTTGGTTGGTCGCCATCGCCGCAGTATTTCGCCTCGCATGCCTACGCTGCCGCGAAAGCGGGCATCATCGGCTTCAGCAAATCCATCGCGGCCTATTACGCGCCACACAACATCCGCGTGAATGTGATCGCGCCGGCTTTGGTTGAAACGCCGATGTCGAAACGCGCAGCGGAAAGCGACGAGATCATGACTTTCATCAAGACGAAGCAACCTCTTGATGGCGGTCGGATTGGTCTTGCCGAAGACTGTGATGCCGCCGCTCTCATGCTGCTGAGCCCAGATTCAAAATTCATCACTGGCCAAGTGCTTGCCGTGGATGGTGGCTGGACAGTTTCGTGATCTTGGCTCAGTCCCGTGAGCCCGGCGTGATCTTCAACTCGACGCTTTTGCCGCTGCGCTGCACGGTGATGCTGGTCTCCTTGCCGATCTTGAGATCTCCCATCACATAAGTGTAATCGTAGATGTTTGCGATGTCTTTGCCCCCAAGCTTGATGATGATGTCACCGGCTTTCACGCCTGCCTTGGCGGCCGGGCCGATAGGTGATACCCCGCTGAGTTTGACACCTTTGGTGTCGCCTTGGGCATAGTCCGGGATGGTTCCCAGATACGCACGCAACCCCGTCCGCACACCAGAGTTCTTCGGCGCTTCCATGGCGATGTAATCCGGCGCAGCGTCCGCTGTGGCGATGCCGCGTGCGATCAGCCCCATGAGCTTCGCGATCTTGGCGGTATTTGCATAGTCGATTTTGTCAGCGGTGTCGCTTGGCATGTGGTAATCGGCATGCGAGCCGGTGAAGGCGTTCAACGTGGGGATGCCCTTCAAATAGAATGCGGTGCTGTCGGTTGGCAGGTGGGCATCGTTTTGTGTGGTGATGGGTAGGCCAATGGGGGCGTTGCGTTTTTCGATCTCCTTGGTCCACAGCGAGCTGCTGCCCAAGCCTTGAAGCACGAGTGCTTTCTGGAAACGGCCGATCATATCCATGTTCAGGCATGCGGCAAACATGCCGGTGAGCTTCGCGTTGGCATCGCCTTTGATCATCTTAGCGTAGGCTTCGACGAAGTGATTGCTGCCGAGCAATCCGAGTTCCTCGCCACTCCATGCGGCAAAGATGATGTCGCGTTTCAGCGTGAGCTTGCCCTGCTTCTTCAAATCGGCCAGCCACTGGGCGATTTCGAGTACACCGCTGACGCCGCTGGCATTGTCATCGGCACCATGGTGGATTTTGTTGACCTCATCGCCCTTTGCACGCGAGTTTGAGCCGCCAGCGCTGCCAAGGTGGTCGATGTGCGCTCCGACAATGAGCGGCGCGACGTGCGGATCAGGCTGCTGGCCATAAGGCAATGCCGCGAGCACATTGCGGCCTTTTTTCTTTTCCTGTTGAATCACGATGTTGGCCGCGAGCGCGCCTTTGCAATCGATGCCGCCCATCAAGTCGCCGTTGTCGAGCTTGTCCTGAAGTTCTTTGAGCGTCTTGCCGGTTCCAGCGAGCAATTTGTCACCCACCGCATCGGTCACGCTGATGGCCGCGATGCCGCTGGAGGCTAGCGAGGCATCAAAGGTCATCGGCGCAAGTTGCTGCACGACTTTCGAGTTGGGTCCGCTGACCACGATGAGGCCACGTGCACCCTTTTGGCGAGCGGTGAGGGCCTTGTAGCGCAGGCTGGAGTAACGACTGAGTTCATTCCGCCGCTCCTGAGTGATACCTTCAGGTAGGTAGCGGAACACGAGAACCCATTTGTCCTTCACATCGAGATGAGCGTAACTCGAATAAGTCTCGATTGAGGCTGATTCAGGTGTCTCGATGCCGTAACCGGCAAAGACGATCTTGGCAGGCTTTACCTCGCCGTTTTGAGAGAAGGACAGAGGCTTCCAGTCTTGCTCTACGTTTAAATCCAAGCCGCTGAGAGTCAGTTTGTTGCCATCGCCGAGAGCTACACCGGCAGTGAAGTCAAAGTTGTCGAAGTAGGTGTTGTCATCGCCAAACGGAGCGAGGCCGATCTGCTTCGCTATATCGGCGAAATACTGTGTAGCGAGCTTTTCGCCCTCGGTGCCCGTCATGCGGCCACCGAGCTCGTCGGAGGCCAGATAAGAGATATGCTGCTTCAAGTCTGCTTCCGCGATTTCTGCTCCGGTGGCAGCAAAATCTGGCGTTTTGATCTTTGGTTCTTCATTTTGAATCTTTTTCTCCAGTCCAAGCGCCACACGCGCATGATCATGATGCCAATCCGCGATGAAAATCTGGCTTTGACCGCCGCTCGTGCGGCCGCTGGTCCAAGAGAGTTTTTTGCCATCGGGTGAAAAGACCGGAAGGCCGTCGAAACCATCGGTATTTGTCACACGCACTGGATCGTGTTTGCCAGCGGTATCGACAATGTAGAGCTCGAAATTGGCGAAGCCGTTGAGGTTCGTTGTGAAGATCAGGTACTCACCGCTGGGATGAAAATACGGCGCCCAGCTCATGGCGCCGAGTTTGGTGAGCGGTTTTGGCTCGCTGCCATCGGCGTTCATGGTCCAAACTTCAGCCACATCGCCCTTCGGGGTGAAGCGCCGCCAGCAGATTCTCTGGCCATCAGCGCTGAAAAATGGTCCACCATCGTATCCGGGCGTGTTGGTGAGACGTTTCACGTTCGAGCCATCTGCATCGGCCGTGTAAATCTCCATGAAGTATTGTTTGTCGATCTTCAGACGTTCCTGGTCTTCCTTGCTGAGCTTGCTTTCGTAGGCTTGGCGATTGGAGGCAAAAACGAGTTTTTTTCCATCCGGCGACCAGCCGCCTTCGGCATCATAGCCGCGGGTCTTAGTGAGGTTTTGGAGCTTCTTATCGGCGAGCGTGTATTCCCAGATCTCGTACTGTTCATCGTAGTCCCACGAGTATTTGCGCACCTTGGAGGTCTTTCGCTCCTCATACTCGGCCTGTTGGAGTTTTTTGGACTCGGGATCGGTGTGTGTGCTGGCAAAAAGCACGCGCTTGCCGTCCGGATGAATCCACGCGCAGGTTGTTTTGCCTATGCCGGGTGAAATGCGTTCTTGATCACCCGTTTCGAGGTCCATCAGGTAAATCTGGTAGAAGGGGTTCCCCTCCTCCCGCTCGGACTGGAAGATTAGCTTTGTGCCATCGGCATTAAAATAGCCTTCTCCGGCCCGGCGACCTTCGAAAGTCAGTTGGCGCGGGTTGGTGATAAAATCCGCCTCGTTTTGAGCGAGGGCGGCAGCTGAAAAGAGTGCAAGACACAGGAGGCGCATGGATGTGGTCTATACGTACGACAATGGTGAACAGCTTCTGAAAGTTCGTTTCGCGTGAGTGGACTTTCGTGGTGGCCGTTTGGAGGGGCTGAGAAGGAGATTTGCCGAAATGCTTTTTTGAAGGTGGGCATACCCGTCAGACGGGCAATAGGGAACGCCATTGATTGCTATGCTGTGAGAATCCCACTCAAAGGGGGCCTAGTTCGCTGGTGTAATGATCAGAGTGATCTTGGTCTCTTCTGCGGGTATGTTCGAAGGCATGCTGATCCACAGGTCGTCACGGTGGTTGCCTTTGGCGGCAGAGTTGATGATGGCTTGACGGTCTACGTAGGTGGAAATGATGGAGCCTGTCATCTCGGCATTAAAGCCGTCTTTGTCGATGATGGAACCGTTGAAGATCCAAGTATCAAGATCTGGCGGTGTTCGCCGTTTGTCACTATCTTGAATGAAGTCGGATAGTGGGACTTTTCTGAGTCGGCCTCCTTCAGTCCATTCACAGTGGATAGCAAGGCGGTTGGCACCGGGAGAGGCTGGCTCGGTGTCCTTGGGGTAGGGGCGTTCTTGATTGGCATCGAGCTTTTCGAGAATGCCCTTGGTGCCAGGTTGATAATTCGCTAATAAAAGGGCCAGTTGGATCTCGATTGGGCGAACGGTCGTCTGCAAGATGGTTTCATGAACCTTTTCCCCAGCTTCGTGACAGAGAGCATATTCGATGGGCAGCTTTTGGTGCAGCACGCTACAGGGAATGCGCAGCTCACGGGTGGTGGCATGAATCTGAATGCCATTGAGATCGAATTGGCCGGGTGCGACTTCCTTGAGTAGTTTCTTTGCCTCGGCGAGTTGTACAGCAGCGTCTTTGCGGGGCGGTGAGGCGTCCTGCGCATGGGTGAGGATGGCTGGCACGAGCAGAAAGGCGGTGGCTTGAAACAGATTCATGGTGTCGCAAGCTACGGGTCGATGCTCGAAGGGCAAATGCTGGAGCGCAGCATTTGTTTCCCCGGAGCCATTTTTGTCCGCAGGGTTGCGCCGCAAGGCATCTCCGGTAAAGAAAAGAGCCGACTTACTCCCATGGCCTCTCTTTTTGACTGGATTGCCGCCGCCCGCCCGAAAACCCTCGGAGCCGCTATCGCGCCTGTGCTGGTTGGTTGGGCGCTTGCTGCCAAGGTGAAAGGAAGCGCCGATGTGAAGCTGGCGCTATGCACGCTGGGAAGTTGCATGGCTTTGCAGATCGCTACCAATTTCTTCAATGATGCCCTCGATTCATTGAAAGGTGCGGACACAAGGTCACGCATCGGTCCGAGGCGGATCACAGCCAGTGGCCAAGCTTCCGCTGGCATGGTAAAGTTCGCAGCAGTGCTGATGCTCGGAGTCGCCGCAGTGCTTGCGCTGCCATTGTTTGAACTGCGAGGCCTGCCCATTCTTTGGATCGGTATTCCATCTCTGTACTTTTGCTTTGGTTACACTGGTGGTCCTGTTCCTCTGGCCTATCGTGGACTCGGAGAGCTCTTTGTGATTCTTTTCTTCGGTTTGGTGGCGGTCACTGGCACGGTTTTTGTGCTGACAGGTGAATGGCTGGTCAGCAGTCTGCTGGCCGGCTGGCAAATTGGCTGCCTCAGCACGGTGTTAATTGCGATCAACAACCTGCGTGATGTGAAAGAAGACACCCAGACTGGCAAGAAAACGCTCGCGGTGCGCTTTGGCATCACTTTCGCCCGGGCAGAGATCGTGCTACTCATTGCCGCAGCGCATGTTAGCGGCCTTTATTGGCTTCAGCAGGGATGGGAGCAGGCTTTTACCATGCCACTCGTCACCTTGCCGGCAGGCTTGTTCATGGCTTGGCGCATTCTAGTGGAAGAGCCCGGCCGTGGTCACAACCGGCTGCTCGGAATCAGTGGGCTGCAGTTGCTCACTTTTGCCGCCATGCTCAGCTGGGGTATACATCGTTCGGCGGAGGTGATGCGATGAAGGAAATGAGCTGTGTCGCCAAAGACCTCAATCGATACTAAGAACCCCTGCCTCCTCATGCAGCAAACAGACGCCATTCTGATCGGTCGGCAACAGCATACAGAGACGAGTTTGATCGTCGAGTGGTGCTGCGCAGAGCTTGGCATTTTCAAAACAATCGCCAAGGGGGCATTGAGGCCAAAATCGCCCTTCGTTGGGCTTTTGGATCTGTTTGTGAGCTGCGAGTTGCGTTTGGTGTCCGGTAAATCGACAGACCTGGGCATCTTGTCTGAGGCACGCTGGACAAATCCTAGACTTGGCCTGCGAACCAGCTACGGCCGTATACTGGCCGCCACTTATCTGGTAAAGTTGCTCGCACTTGTCGCAGAGCGTCATGCGCCGCTGCCAGAAGTGCATCCATTGCTTGTGAAGGCATTGGATTACCTTTGCGAAAAAGATCCAAGCCCGGCCTTGGTACTGCGTTTCGAACAGCGGCTCGCCGAGGCGCTAGGCCTCATTCCAGAGGGTGATCGCGCACTCGCCGCAGATGCCATTGAAGACGTTTTCCACAAAAGGCTGCCTGTGCAGCGGCAGCAGCTCTTTGAGTGGATGAAGCAGCATCGGTGAAGTTCAGCGTCGGCGTGCGCTGAACAAGCCGTAACGTGGACTGAAGATGTAGGCGATTACGAAGAAGCCACCCAGCACGACAATGATCGTAGCGCTGACGCTCCAACCGAGTGGATAAGACAGGAAAAAAGCTGCCACAGAGCCGAGGCCACCGATGATGCCGCCACCCCAGAAGAGCGTGCGGGCGTTGTTGGTGAGCAGATAGACGGTTGCTGCCGGAGCGACCATCAAACCCACGCTCAGAATGCAGCCGACGGCTTGGAGTGAGGAGATAAGTACGAGGATGGTGATCCCAAACAACGCATAGCTCAGCAGCCGAACGGGCACGCCGAGGCTGGCGGCGATGTTGGGCTCGAAAAGGTAGATCAATAGCGGTCTTTGCAGCGCGATCAGGGAGATTACCGCAACAGCACTGATCCCAAAAGCAATCCATAAGTCACTGTCTGCCATGCCAACAATGCTGCCGAAAAGCCATTCATCAAGTTGCTGGCGAATGTCGAGCTTGGTGAGGATGAGCAGCCCTGCTGCAAAAGCAGTGGTGTAAAGAATTCCCATGGCCGTGTCCTGATCGAGTCGTGAGGTGCGTGAAAGAAACAATGAACCTAGGCCAACCATCAACGCGGCGAACACTGCGCCCGCCAGTGCGCTCCACTGCGTTAAACCAGCAACCAATACTGCGAGTGCTATGCCCGGAAGCAATGCATGCGAGAGTGTCCCGATTTTCAGCGCTGACTTTTGCAGCACCACAAAAGCGCTCACAAACCCGTTCGCGAAGCCGATCATCAAGCATGCGAGCAATGCTCGCTGGGCGATGGGCTCGGCGAGGCAGTCGGAAAGCGTGGTGGCTAGAATCATTTGCTGGTTGGGCGCTTGGGAGCTTGTTTCATCATTCGTCATTTTTCTCCGTAGGCGCTCGCGATGGCCTCCGGTGTAAACGCTTCATTCATCGTTCCAAAAGTGATTTGGCTTCGGTTGATCAAAAGGAGTCCGTCGAAAATTTTCGGCGCGGTTTGAAGGTCGTGGTGGCTAGCGATGAGAAGGCGCCCTTCACGTGTCAGTTCGCGAAACAGCTTCGACAAGTTTTCTTGGGCTGGCTTGTCGAGGCCGGTGAAGGGTTCGTCGAGCAGAAGCACATGTGCCTCCTGAGCGAGAGCACGGGCGATGAAAGTGCGTTGTTGTTGTCCGCCACTCAGTGCGCTGATTTGTCGGTCCTGAATATCGTGGAGATTCATTGCCGCCAGCGCACGCTCCACAATCTCATTGTCGTGGCTGGAAAAAGAGCGCCACCAGCCAAGGTTTGGGTAGCGGCCCATCTCAACGAGACCACGCACGGTGATGGGGAAGTTCCAATCGATGTCGCCACGCTGCGGTAGGTAGGCGATCTCATGGCTGCTGCGAGTGAGCGGCTTGCCTCGCCAGAGAATGCTGCCGCTATCCGCCGGGATGAGGCCAGCCAGCGATTTAAGCAACGTGCTCTTGCCAGCGCCATTCGGGCCGATGAGGGCGATGCTGCGGCCGCATTCCGTGGCGAAACCAATGTGATCAAGCGCGAGCACCTCGCGGTAGGTGACACGGAGGTTCGATACCTCGAGTCTATGGTGATGCGTAGATGCATCGCCTCCACCACCCCAGCAAACATGGCCGTCGGGGTGGGTATGGCCACAGGTGTGGGAGACTGAATCGTGCGATTGGCTTACCATTGGAAGTGATAGACTTCGTTGAGGTTGCCTGCCGTGGACCAGTTGGTTTCGCGCTTCGTGTCCTGACCATCGGGTTCAATTTCGATGGTAAGGGCCTGATCAGGCGCTCCGTAGGCCCAGTTGGCGTCCACAAGCAGGTCGAAGCTCAAAGGCAGCATGGCGTCGAATTCGACCGCATTGTCACTCCAAGCTCCTTTTTGGAGCAGTTCTCGTTCTCCCAGCTTCAGGCTGAGCTTCTCGGGCTTATGAACGAAACGAACGCGGACCACTGACTTGGCTTCGTTGGGTTTCGCGGCGGCTTTTGCAGCTTTGGGGTGATCTGCAGACGCATTTCCCGTGAGGTGCGCCAACGGGATCGCCAACATGACAAAGGCGAACACAAGTAAAAAGAGCTGAATCGGCGGCGAACCTCGCATGACGTTTATTTTTGGGTGCCGAGTGCCTTCACGATCGCCCGGACATTGTGCGCGATCATGGTTTCGAAAGTGTGAGCATGCTTGGCTGTGCCGTCAGCCACGAGCGGATCACCCATCTTCACGCCGGTGCTGCGCACGATCTCCGACAGCACCTTCGGATTGGCCTGATCCTCAGGAAAAGCGGCCTTGATGCCGTGTTCGCGAATGGTGGCGATGGATGCCGTGACATGCTTCAGACTCGAATCATCGCTCCGGGATACACCAAGGATCGAAATAGGCTCGAAACCGAATTCCTTGCAAAAGTATCCAAAGGCATTGTGTGCCGTGACGAGCTTGCGATCCGCTCGGTCAATTTTGGAGATTTCGATCTTGGCCCAAGTTTTAAGTTCACCAAAGCGCTTAGAAGCTGCTTTGGCATTGGCAGTGTAGGTGGATTCATTGGCCGGATCTGCTTCGGCGAAGGCATTGGAGACAATGCGTGCTGCTCGCTGCATGTTCTCGGCGCTGTGCCACCAGTGCGGGTCGAACTCTCCGTGGTGATGATCGTGCTCTTCAGAGTGATCGTGATCGCAGACGTAAGGGATGGAGGGCACTTTTTCGCCCACTTCGACCAAGATCACACCAGCTCCGAGGCTATCGCGGAGTTTATCGAGGTAAGTTTCGAGGCCTTTGCCGGAAGCCAGCACAAGTTTCGCGCCTCGCATAGCGGCGATATCCTTCGTGGCGGGTTCAAAGTGATGCACATCGCCGCCGGGCTTGAGGATTTCGATGATATCCACATGGGTGCCCCCGACTTGGCGGGCCAGATCGGCGACGATAGGATGCAATGTCGCAACCTTCAAGACCGCAAGGGCTTGGGAGGTCAGGAAAAGAAGAACGAGGATAGTTTTCATGCAAACAAGTAGCACTTGGTAAACGTCGCTACAACGCTGATCTTGACTATGAATGCGCTTGTATCACATCAGAGGGTTCCGGCAGCCTTTACATCTAGATACTGGTTCGCCAGCGCCACAGGAAGCATCTGCGCGGACTCGTCCACAGTGAGCACGCGTTTGGCACGCAGGTTTTCAAGCAGCAGCCGGCGCTCGGCAAAGTAATGGGTCATGGCGCCGAATTCGAGCGCATCGGAAAGGTTTTGCACCGGCGTGGAGGCGCGAGTCTCAAGCTCCGCTTCCCGCAGCGTGGCGAGTAGCACTAGATGGCGTTTTTGCATCAAGTGCACAGCCGTTGCCAAGGTGGTGCTGTCCTCGCTGCGCAGGTTGGTGAGCAGGATGACGAGAGCTCGGCGCTTCTGGCGGGCCATGACTTGTTCTGCGGCCTCGATGAAGTCACTGGGTTCACTGCTGGCTTCATAGTCATAAAGGTGGTTGAGCAGCCGGGGCATGCTGTGGGTGCCTTTGACCGGGGGTAGCCACTTCCGCACACCACCAAAACCACAAACGCCGACATCGTCGCCCTGTCGCAGGGCAATGAAGGAAATCAGCAGCATGGCATTTAGGCAATGATCGAACTGACTGAGCGATCCATCGAGCGCCCGCATGCGACGGCCGCAGTCCGGCACTAACAGAACGGTCTGGTTCCTCACCTCATCGAAGTCACGGCTGATGAGGCTCAGACGGCGGCTGGTAGCCTTCCAATCGACGCGCGAAAGAACGTCGCCTTCTTGGTAATCACGCAGTTGGTGGAAATCGAGTGAAGCACCGATTCGGCGGCGACGGATGATGCCCATCTGTTCCACGCGGTTGGCCATGGCGAGCAGGGCAAAGCGCACGACCGGCTCGTAGTTCGGATAGGCGCGTGTCTGCTGCGTTTCGCCGATGCGGTAAAGACGCTGCCAAAAGCCGAGTAGCGAGGAGGCGAGCACGTGTGCGGGCATGAAAGTGTGTTGGCCGCGCTCAGTGAACATAGTTTCGTAAGTCATTGCAGAAAAATGACCCGCCGGAACGATGACCGTGTGAGGTAGCGTTGGAGCCGTTGCGGCAGTGGGGATGCCGTCAAAGACTTGCAGTGTAAGCTGACGGCTCAGTTTGTGCGAGATCGTTAGCGTGACGTAGGATGGAACACCGAGCGCGAAACGGCTAGGAAGAGAGCGTTCGGCAATCAGGAAGTTTTTTTTCGGTAGTGTAAAGGCATCGATTCCTATCACAAGGACCCATGTCACAACGGCTATTTGCCACAGCAGTCCAAACTGCACCCACACGGCCGCGGCCACGGCAAGCCCGAGCAGTGCGGTGAGGGGTTTGAGGAGCGTGGGCGTGGGGCGCATCAGTGAGATCTTGAATGCGTGATCTTAGGCTCGTGGCGCCTCGACCGTGCGTAGGACAGCGTTCAACATAT
>Ga0075471_10000831_pt1 | contig 19351 bp, 18 predicted proteins | sample DEB19_08_DNA_2_FD_74787 | JGI IMG/M metagenome (GOLD analysis project Ga0075471, IMG submission 74787) | Aqueous microbial communities from the Delaware River and Bay under freshwater to marine salinity gradient to study organic matter... | ecosystem: Environmental > Aquatic > Marine > Coastal ... | reverse complement strand
TCTGGAGACCGTTGCCGCCCTCTGGCACCAGACCAAATCGAAGCAGCGCTTCTCCATCGCGGACTGGTTTTCCACCGACGAGAGCAAGCAGCGACACGGCGTGCTCCTGCTCGGGCATCGTCCCAAGTACCTTGAATCGCTCAACCCCATCAACGGCCTCCTGCTGCGGATGATTTCCGACGAACTCCAGGCCTGGGCCGACGTCTCCCAACCGCACACGTGGATTGTCCTCGATGAGTTCCGCTGGATGAAGGAGGTCGACTGCATGGCCGAACTCCTCGGCGTAGGCCGCAGCAAGGGAGCCTCCATCCTTCTGGGGATTCAGGATGTCAGCGGGATGCGGGCCGCCTACGGGCCCGACCGCACCGACGAAATCCTGGGCCTCTGTGAGAACAAGACCTTCCTGCGGGTGGGCAACGCCGCCACGGCCGAGTGGGCCTCCAAGTACTTCGGTGACCGTGAGGCCACCGAGACCAAAATCAGCCACACCTACGGGAAGGAGAACAGTGTCACTCACGCCAAGGACGTGGTGACCCGACCCCTGTTCCTGAATGGCGAGTTCCTGAACCTCGAAGCGCCCGAGAATCGGCCCGGCAGTCGGATTCAGGGCATTCATCATGTCCCGGATGTCGGCGACCCGTACTCCACCGACGAGGACGCTCAGGTGGTCTACGCGATGAACCGCAAGCCCTCGAAGGAGCACATCGCCAAGTATCCGAACCAGAAGAACCGGCCCATGGGGGACCAGAGCCTCCACCCGTGGACCCCTTCGGAGGAGGAATCCATCCTGGGACCTCTGCCCGAGCAACCGAAGGAGCAGCCCGAACCGGCCGACCGGAAGCCCCGAGCCAAGAGGGGCCGTCCAAAGCAGGCCGCTGCCGATGGGGCAGGGGACTCTGCACCGCCTGAACCGAAGGGGAACCCGCCTGCGGACTCCGACCCCACCGACCAGGCTCCGCCTTACAAGAAGACCAAATCCACTTTCGGCGACTTCATGCGCCGGACCCTCGACCCATGAACCTCACGACACTCAACCAAACCCAACACCGAAACCGGCAACGCGGCGGCATCTCCGTCGGTGGCCTCCTCATGGTCTGCGTCGTCATCCTCTTGGCGGCACTCGGGACCGTGGGATACCTCCTCTACCAAAGCCACAGCGGGAAGATGGAGGCGGAATCGAAGCGGCTCGCGGCCGAGAAGCTGCTCGAAGAGGAGAAGGCACGGGCCACCAAGGCGGAAGCCGACAAGACCAAGCAGGAGCGCGAGAACCGCCTGGCCATCGCTCAAAGTCTCCGGGACTCCTTCGCAGGTCGGGCTGGAGTTGTTACAAATAACCTCCACGGGCTGCTCGAACGCATCCCCCAGGTTGAGCGCGAGCTGACGGACTTCCGGAAGGGGTCTGCGGGTGTACCCGTCACCCAGTTTCCGGACTTGGTCGAGGCCTGCTCGACGTTCCTCTCAGCCAAGCTGAATGTTCCCAAACGCAGCATCGGTGTGACCCACCTCGAAGGCGTCCGCCGAATCCTCATCCGCAACGCGGAGAACCGTGGCACAGAGACCCAACCGTCACCTGAAGCCGAAAAGGTCATCGACGAAGCTCGTTCGTGGGCCGATTCCGCCGACGCCGACCTGACCAAAGTGTCCGCCTTCATCAAGAGCATGTTGGAGGAGGCTCAAGCGAAAGTGCCCGAGGCGAACGCCAAATCCGCTGCCTCGCTGGATGACGCGATCCAAGCCATGCGAATCAGGAATGCTCGGGCCATCGCCAAAGATGAGACCGACGCCAAGAAGACCGCCCAACAGCTCGAAGAAGACGCCAAAAACAAGGGCATCGTCGACGACGGCAAGCGGAAGGCGCAGCAGTTGATTGAGGAAGGGGAACGCAAGAAACGCGAGGCGGCGGCCGCACTCGCCAAGCAGAAGCTCATCGAGGAGGCCCAGTCCTCCTCCATCCAGAACCTCCTCGCCCCCGTCATCACTCCGGGTCGAATCGACTGCGATGGCAGGCTTCTCGAAGAGAAGGGCCCCATGTCCTGGGGCAAGCTCAGTGGCTTCATTTCAGGGGACCGCGGAATCCAGGTCCTCCACCAAATCACGTTCAGCAACCTCGACAAGGACCGCCCCCGACTTCCCCGGTCCGACCTCAAGCGAGATGCCGCCACCTACGACCGCGTCGTCGAGATGCGCCGGGCGCTCCAGCGCCTTGGGCCGACCCTGGTCGAGCTGAAGATGCTGAATCCGTAAATACGACAAATGAAACAGCAAAGTCGCCACCGCGATATAAACCTGTTATTGTGAAAAAATGGACCAAAACCGCCTGAACCAGTGCATTCAAGCCCTCAATTCAAAGGGGGTTAAGAATCCGTGCCCTCGATGTGGGAACCACAAGTTTTCCATTCTTGGTGAATCGTTGATATCAATACAATCAGACCCTGGAGTAATATCACTAGGTGGTCCTGGCGTACCTACCATAATAGTAGCGTGCGAAAACTGTGGTTATGTTACTCAGCACGCTCAAGCCCCTCTCGGGTTGATGGGGGGGCAGAAAAATGGGTAATCTTGAATACAACAATCAACCGGTCTCAGAGAGCGCTTTTTTGCGTGCTAAGGAGATGGACCATGATTCTGGATGTCTCGGAAAGATATATGGTTCAACGAAAAACGCCCCTTTCAACATATCTGGCACGGTTATTTTTCTTTTAATTGCATCTGCAATCGTAATTACGATTTGGCCACCAAAAGATGTGAAACCGTTGGATTTCTGGCAGATTATTCTGCCAGTTGTGACGCTTGGGTTGGGGTATTTATTTGGAAAGAAAGCCTGATTACTAGAAGACTATGTGGAAATAAATCTAGGGTTCTGAGTCTCACTTCTCTCTCTCCGCATCTTGGAAGAGAGGGAATGGACCCTCTCGCCGCAAAGGAGAACCCGTCATGAACAACAAGCCCGTCCACGAAATCCGCCTTGGCTCGGTCAAAGCCGCGGTCTGGATGAACAGCTCTGCCACCGGCACTTGGCACTCGGTCACGTTCGGCCGCCTCTACAAGGACGCCGACGATTCCTGGAAAACCACCGACAGCTTTGGTCGCGATGACCTGCCCCTCGTGGAGAAGGTCGCCGACCTGGTCCACCGATGGATTCACGCCAACGGACGACAAGAACCCGTCAGCGAGTAGAACGACAGCCGCCCATCGACCGGGCGGCTTTTCCTTTTTCAGGAGGCCCCATGAAACCCGAAGCGACCAAAACCCAAATTTCCCTTGGACGAACCGTCATCACGGCCAATGCGATGGCCACCTTGGACCAAAACAGCGTTCAGGAAGCCCTTCGCCGCCATGCCACCGGTGACTGGGGAGACCTGTCGCTGGAAGACCGACAGGAGAACGACCTTTCGGCCCGCGAAGGATTCCGGATTCTGTCCGCGTACACCGACACTCAAGGAACCAAGTTCTGGATCATCACTGAGGCGGACCGAAGCGCGACCACAGTTCTTCTTCCCGAAGACTACTGATTCAACAAGGCCACCGGAGACCGGGACCCACTCGCACGGAAAGGGCCGCGACCGATGGTCGCTTCGCTTCGGCCCTTTCCGGCTCTAGCAAGTTCCGGAACACACCTTCCGGAAACGTTCAGGGTCTGGCATCGGCTCCAAATACCCCGCCCGCTCCAACTCCACGATGCCCACGCGCAACTTTCGTTTGAGGCTGGCCGCATCGTAACCGCGCGATAGGCCGACGTGATTCCAACTCAGCTCCTTCAGGTCGAACTCCCAGTGACGGCGGTGGAAGAACCGCTTGTCGAGGAACCGATACAGCCGCTTCGCGATGGCGCTCTGGAGCCTCTTAAAGAACTCGAAGTCGATGGCCTTGAGGTTGCCCCCTTGGAAGCTCCGAAAGAGAACCTCGTTCCAGACGAAGGCCGATTGCGGTGCCCCGGGTCCAACGTCGGGCCGGGTGTCATGCCGATGACAAAGCCACACGTTGTCGATGACGTGGAATTTCTCGTCCACCCAGCATCCTCGCCGCTTGTCCCACCACGCGTTCCGGTAGTAGAGCGTCACGCCGGTCCATCGATTCAGCGATTCCTCCAACCGGTCGTAGGTCTTGGTGTCGTCCCGCCAACCGAGGAGTCGGATCAACTGGTAGCGAGTGAACGAAACCCTGCGGTCGGCGAAACAGTGCTGGCGGCTGAGCTGAATCAGGCCAAGCAGCACCTCGTCGTCCAGCGCGGTGGGCAGTCCGAAGGCATCCGATCCGGTGACAGTCAGTTGGCGGGTGACGTGCTCGCCCCGACCCTTGTCCCAGATCCGGTCCTCAAAGCGCAGCGTCTTCCGCTCCGCCGGGAGCCGGTGCGCCAGCGCGCACAACGGAAACTCCGCCAAGTTCAGTTCATCCCGTCCATCCCCGTTTCCCGCTCCCATCGACTCCAGTTCGATGCACTTTCTCTTCCCCACGATTTCACCTCCGCAACAACACGCCCGGTTGTTGTTCATTCAAAGTTTGAGAACAGAGTTCGAGGTTGGGCCTCCGATTCCCCAATGGTTTCAGGAACCTGCGCCACAATTCCCGCTCCGGATCACGGTGGTTCCGTCCTCAACTCCCGGTGGGGCCTGTCCCGGTTCCCGGTAAACCCAGTCCCAACTCCCGGCTCTGACGCTGTCTCGAATCCCGGTGTAGCACGGGCCGGGCTCGTCTCGGTAGCCCCTCACTTCATTCGCCGAGCAAGGGTGCGACATGGACGTGAGGGAGGCTGGGAAGCAAACAAGCACGCATGCTTGCATCCATGTAAACAAGCCCACTTGTGGGAATGATTGGTGACGTGTTACGACCGAACCATGGGGTGTTGGAGGCATCGGTCATGATTGTGGCACTGACGAATTCGAAGGGCGGCGTGGGCAAATCCACCCTGGCGGTGCATCTCGCCGCGTGGTGGAAGGAAATGGGGTCGAACGTCGCACTGGTGGATGCCGACGTGCAGGGTTCGTCATCACTATGGCTGAAGGAGACGGGGATCGAGATTCCGGTCTTCCGGCTTCAGTCCGCCGACGAGGTGCTCGACCGCATTCCGGAAATCAGCCGGTCTTTCCAGCACGTTGTGGTGGATGGACCTGCCGGGCTATCCGAGGTGACCCGAGCCATTCTGCTCGTGGCGAATCTGGCCCTGCTGCCGTGCGGTCCCTCAGTGCTCGACCTCCGGGCCGCCACCGAAGCGATCCGGGTGGTGAAGCAGGCGCAGGCCATTCGGAGCGGCCGACCGGACGCGGTGCTGATTCCGAACAAACTTCAGGTCCACTACCGGCTCAGCCGAGAGCTGCTGGAAACGACGAAGGACATGGCGGTGGCTTCAACGGCCGGACTTCGGTTGCGGCAGGCCTACGCCGAGGCCGCCGGTCAGGGGACTGTTGTGTGGCGATTGGGAGCGCGCGGCGAGATGGCTGGCAATGAAATCAGGGAGTTGTGGCATGGACTATTCAGGACGGACTCGGAGAACGATGGGGGAAGCGTTGCAGACGGAAGGGTTTAGCCGGGATGCACTCGCCTTTGTCAGCGGGGAGGCAAGCACGGCGACGACGGGCCCGGCCGTTGTTGCATGCGCTGAGACCCCTCCGCGAAAACGAACGCCACCAGCGAACATTCGCCCCGCCCGGAACCGGGCAATTCAGCCCGCCGCGTCCGACACGACGGTGTCGATGACGTTCCGCCTGCCTGCGGATCTGCCCAGCCGATTGATTCAAATCTCGGCCGAACGCAAGGTGCGCCGCGAAACGCCCTTCAGCCAGCAGGACATTGTGGCTGAGGCATTGCGTGAATGGCTTGCCACACACGCGTCATGCGCCTGAGCCTGCCATTACCCTTCGCTTACACGGCGCCAGCTCTCAGCAGTACGGCCCTATTGCGGGCAATCCGCATTTGTCAGGCTGAGAATTTCGCCGTGCCTGGGAGCCGCGTCGAGGTCCTTTGCCGAGATGACCCTCTTTGCTCCAGAACTGGAGGGTGGCGGCGGCCATTTCGGTCGGTTTGCGTATGCATCAACTCACGATTCTGCCTCCGCGATTACGCGCCGTTGACCCACACCACTTTCGTCACGAACGGTCTTCCGAAAAGCGGCCTGCGGTAGTGAACAACGGCCCTCGTGCCGTTCTTGAGTTCCTCCGCCGGAGCGAAGTGCCAGTTGTGAACGAATTTCGTCCGACTAGTCAGGGCGAGTTCGGTCGGCGCTTCGCCATTCCCAGGTGCGAACCGCAAGGTGCGGGCCGCCACGTCGAGACTTTCCACCACGCCACACGCGGGACGTGAGCGGACAGTGTCTGCCGACGCCATGGTGGTAGAGAACAAAGCGAAGCCCAGCACCACCGGGCCATACCTAATTGCACTCGAGATCTTCATTTTTGGTCCTTTGTCCTGACCCGCCGCGCGGAGTAAGGCAGTCGCACGAGGGGCTCTCTATTGGATGATCAATGCTCGCAGATGCACGCATACTCCGCGCGCTTGCATTCTCCGCAGGTGCTCATGTCTAGCTTGAAACGGAGGTTGACCGGTTTGGCGTCGGCGGCCTGCTTGAACTGCACGACGACGTTGTAGCCGTCTCCGTCCGGCAGCTTCGCCTTGCTCACGAGCGAGTCACCCTTCTTCTCGAACTGAAGGGTGGCCTTCCCGCTCTTGGCATCGGCAATGGCGGTGATGGTTTGCGTCGTCACCGGCACGGCCTTCATCTCTTCGTTGTAGAAGTTTATGGTGACGGTGCGGTCCTTCTCGACCACGAACTCGGCGTGCGGCTCGGTTTTATCGAGCAGGCGACCGCCCTTTGGCGTGGCCTTATGAGCGTGGTCATGTTTGTCGGCGGCGAAGGCGGTGAACAGACCGACGCACAGGGCGGCGGCCAACGTGAGGATGCGGATGTGTGTTTTCATGGTTCTTTCGTTATGCGGACGATGCGGGCGCAGTGTCGGGAGAAGGTCCACCTTCACCAGAAGGTGTCTCCACCGGCGCGTCGTCCGCAGGTTTCTTTTGTCTCTCCAACCATTCGTAGAGCGTGGGAAGCAGCACGAGCGTCAGGAAAGTGGAACTCAGGATGCCGCCGATGACGACGGTGGCCAGCGGCCGTTGAACTTCCGCGCCTGCGCCGCTAGCAATCGCCATCGGGACGAAGCCGAGCGAGGCCACGAGCGCAGTCATGAGCTTTGGACGTAGCCGAAGCAGGGAGCCATCCCAGACGGCGGTGCGCACGTCCGCGCCACGTTCGCGCAACTGGTTGAAGAACGTGATGATCATGAGTCCGTTGAGCACGGCGATGCCGGAGAGTGCGATGAAGCCGACGCCCGCCGAAATGCTGAACGGCAGGTCGCGCGCCCACAGCGCGAACACACCGCCAGTCACCGCGAGCGGAACGGCCAGAAACACCAGCAGCGATTGCCGGAGGCTTTGCAGCGCCATGAAGATGAGGACGAAAATCAGTGCCAGGGCGGCCGGAACAACAAACATAAGTCGACGGCGGGCTTCCTGGAGATTCTTGAACTGTCCGCCGAACTCGATGGTGTAGCCGTCGGGCAGCTTGATTTGTTCGGCGATCTTTTTCTGCGCTTCGCGGACGAAACTCTCCACGTCGCGTCCGCGCAGGTTTACCATGATGGCCGCCCGTCGCTGGCTGTATTCCCGCGAGATGGCTGCGACCTGCTCGACGACCTTGAAGTCGGCGACCTGGCCGAGTGTGAGCAGCCCGCCGTCGTCCACTCGGACGGGCAGGCGTTTGAGGTCGTCAATCTTCTCCCGCAAGTCCTCACTTAGGCGCACCACGATGTCGAAGCGGCGATTGCCTTCGATGAGCTTGCCGACTTCCTGCCCAGCCAGCGCAGTGTTGACCACGCGGTTCAACTCGGCGGCGTGTAGGTTGTATTTGCCCATCGCCTCGCGATTGGGAACGATTTCGAGCAAGGGTGATTTGCCGAGTGCGTCAAACTCCACGTCGGAAGCGCCGCGAACGCCTTCGAGGATCTCCCGCGCCTCGCTCGCAATCTTCTCAATCACGGCGAAGTCCTCGCCGAAGACTTTCACCGCGATGTCCGCACGGGTGCCTTCGAGGATTTCGTTGAAGCGCATCTCAATGGGCTGACTGAAGAGGTGTCCCTCGCCGGGAAGATGCTTGCCCAGTTCCTCGGTCATCAAACTGGCCAGAGCCTCCTTGCCAATGGGTTTGCCATCCACTTGGCGCCACTTGTCCGGTGGACTGAACATGATGTAGGTATCCGCGACATTCACGCCCATCGGGTCGCTCGCGATTTCTGCCGTGCCCAGGCGGCTGAACGTGTAGGCAACCTCCGGGAACTTCTCCAGCAGCAGCTTTTCGCCGCGCTTCTGCATGTCCACGCTAGCGTCAATGCCGATGCTCGTGGTGCGGATCATGTGCGTGGCAAAGGAGCCTTCGTCCAGTTGCGGGACAAACTCCGCCCCGAGCCGGTTGAATACAACGACCGCCAAAACGAACAGTGCCACCGCCGCGCCCGTGACAACCCAGCGAAAGCCCAGCGCGAAACGGAGAATCGGGGTGTAGGCCACCTTGGCCAAGGTAACTAGGAAGCTGTCCTTCTCCTTGATGTTGCCACCGAGTAGATACGAGCAGAGCGCGGGCATGAGCGTCAGCGCCAGTGCCATCGATCCGACCAGTGCGAAGATGACCGTGATGGCCATCGGCCTGAACATCTTCCCTTCGATGCCGGTCAGCGCGAGGATCGGGAAATAGACCACGGTGATGATGCACACGCCGAAGAACATCGGGCTGGCAACTTCTTTGGCCGCCACGAGCACTTCATGCGAGCGCTCTGTCGCGGTGAGGCGACGTTTGAGCTTGTGCTGTCGCTCCGCGAGGTGACGGATGATGTTCTCCACCATCACCACAGCACCATCCACGATGAGGCCGAAGTCGATCGCGCCCAGGCTCATCAGGTTACCGGAGACGCCGCTCTGCACCATTCCGGTCATGGCGAACAGCAGCGATAACGGGATGGCCAGCGCGACGATGAGCGCTGCGCGCCAGTTGCCGAGCATGACAAGCAGCACGACGACGACGAGAATCGCGCCCTCGAACAGACTCGTCTCGACCGTGCGGATGGTGCGATCCACCAGCACGGTGCGGTCATAGACGGGAATAATCGTCACGCCCGCCGGAAGCTTGGGCTGAATCTCCTTGAGCTTTTCATCCACCCGCTTGGCAACGAGGCGGCTGTTCTCCCCCGCGAGCATCAGCGCTGCGCCCAGCAATGCTTCTTCACCGTTGTAGGTCGCCGTGCCGGTGCGGACGGCCTTGCCAATGCCCACATCCGCCAAGTCGCGCACGCGCAACGGTGTGGCCCGCGAGCCGAACTTCAGCGGCAATCGTTCAATCTCCTCCACGGTCTGCACGCGACCGGCGGCGCGCACCGTCAACGTTTCCCCTCCAAGTTGGATGACGCTGCCGCCCGCATTCTCGACATTCTCGCCGATTGCTTCCGCGATCTCGCTGAACGACATGCCGACGCTCTTGAGCTTGTCCGGATTGGGTTGAATGACAATTTGCTTCTCGTAGCCGCCGCTCGCGTTGACCTCGGCGAGACCGGGCGTCGAACGCAGGCGGGGCTTGATGACGTAATCGTGGATCAGCTTCAACTCCATCAACTGCGCCTCGCGCGTGTGCGGCAGGTTGGTCGCACCCTTTTCGTATTCGACCACGTAGTAATAGATCTCGCCCAACCCCGTGCTGATGGGCGCGAGCTTGGGCGTGAGGCCCACCGGCAGTTCATCAATCACCGTCTGCAACCGTTCGCTGACGAGTTGCCTTGAACGGTAGATGTCCGTGCCGTCCTCGAAAATGAGGTTGATCTGTGACAGTCCAAACTTGGACAGGGAGCGCAACTCCGTGAGGCCGGGAATGCCCGCCATTTCGTTCTCGATGGGGAAGGTGACGAGTTTCTCAATTTCCTCCGGCGCGAAGGCGGGGACGGCGGTATTGATCTGCACCTGGACATTGGTGATGTCCGGCACCGCATCAATCGGCAGCCGCAATGCAGACCAGACACCGATGCCGACAAGCACGAGCGTCGCGAGTAGCACGAAAACGCGCTGGCGGACCGAAAACTCAAGGAGACGGTTCAGCATAGGTTCAAATGGGAGTTCCTGGCGCAGTCGCTTCGGGTGATTTCAACAGCCGCAACGCGTTGGCGATGACAACGAGCGTGGCACCGGTGTCCGCGAGAATCGCCAGCCAGAGACTCGTGTAACCGAGAAAGGCGAGGACGAGGAAAACTGCCTTCACTGCCAGCGCGAAAATGATGTTCACCTGAATCACGCGCATGGCGCGGCGACCTAGATGAATCGCCTCGGCAACTTTGCTGAGGTCGTCCTGCATGAGCGCCATGTCGGCGGTTTCGATGGCGGTGTCGGTGCCTGCCGCGCCCATCGCGATGCCCACGCTCGCGGCAGCCATCGCCGGGGCGTCGTTCACGCCGTCGCCAATCATCCCGACGTGCGTGTGCTCCGCGAGCAGGGCGCGCACCCGCTCAATCTTCTGGTCGGGCAGTAGGTCACCGTGGGCTTCGTCAATGCCGACCTGCTTCGCGATGGCGTCCACGGCCCGCTGATTGTCGCCACTGAGCATCACGACCTTGCGGATGCCCGCCGCGTGCAGGGCGCGAATGGCTTTGGCGGCGTTGGCCCGCACGGTGTCGCCCACGGCCAGCACGCCAAGCACTTCGCCCGCGCAGTCGGCGTGCGGACGATGCCCTACTACCACGACGGACAACGCCTGCGCTTCAATCGCCGCAAGCCCTTGCTCCAAGTCATCGGAGCAGACGCCTAGCTCGTGCGCGAAGCGGTGGTTGCCGACGAAATAGGAGTGGCCGTCCACGTCGCCTTCCGCGCCTTTGCCAGTGCGGGCCTGATAATTTGTGGCGCGAGTGAAGGAGACGTTGCGTTGCTGCGCTGCTTCCACAACGGCCTTGGCCAGCGGATGCTCTGAGTGCGCGTCAATCGCCGCGGCGACGCGTAGTAGTTCGCTTTCAGCCTTAGCCGCCCGCAGAAGAATTTGCGTCACACGCGGACGGCCTTCGGTGATGGTGCCAGTCTTGTCCACGGCCAGCACGCGCAGTTTGCCAACGGCTTCAAGGTGCGCCCCGCCCTTGATGAGCACGCCGCGCCGGGCCAGCGCCGTGAGTCCCGACACGATAGACACCGGCGTCGAGATGACCAAGGCGCACGGGCAGGCGATGACCAGCAGCACCAGCGCCCGATACGTCCATACGGCCCATGCGCCCGCGAACAACAGCGGCGGCACCAGCCACACCAGCAGCGCGACTACGAACACCGCAGGGGTGTAGTATCGGGCGAAGGTGTCCACGAACCGTTGAGACGGCGCTTTCTGCGACTGCGCTTCGCTGACAAGATGGATGATGCGGGCGAGCGTGGAATCGCTCGCTGGCTTGGTCACGCGCACGTCAAGCGAACCTTCGCCGTTGATGCTGCCCGCGAACACGCCGTCGCCCGGCTTCTTTTCCACTGGCATGGACTCGCCGGTGATGGGCGCCTGGTTGACCGCAGAGCCACCCGCCACGACTTCGCCATCGAGCGGAACCCGTGCGCCGGACTTCACGGCGATGACACTGCCGACGGCAACTTCCGCGACCGCGACCTCGCGCACGGATTCCCCTTCCTTCACCAGCGCCGTCTCCGGCGTGAGTTCCATCAACGACTGGATGGCCCGTCGCGCCCGCGCCACGCTGAACGCTTCGAGCAGTTCCGAGAGCGCAAACAGGAACACGACCGCCGCGCCTTCGCCCCATTCACCAATGGCCATCGCGCCTGCGACCGCCACTGTCATCAGCACGTTCATGTCGAGCGACCGGCGGCGCAGCGCACCGAGCGCCTTGGGCGCGATGAACCAGCCGCCCGCGATGATGGCGACGCCGAACGCCGCGAGCTTCAGAACAGCCGGTTCGACGTGAAGCCATTGCAGCGCCAGTCCCAACCCGGTGAACGCGCCGGACAGCGCGACGGAAATGATGCGACCGTGCTGCGCCTCCGATGCCATCGCCGGGCGCTCGTGGACGTTTGCTACTGTGGCGCGGAGTCCGTTGCGTCCCAGCGCCTCGACCAACGACTCCGGTGAGACTTCGGCGGTGTGCGCCACGGTGACGGTGCCCGCCATCAGATTGACCTGCACGTCGCGCACGCCGGGCAGCGGCTTTAAGGCGCGGTTCACCACCTCCACTTCATCCGCGCAATCCATCCCGGCAACGCGCAGCAACGTCTGTGGACCGGTGAGCGGCGTAATCGGCGGGGCGACCGGAGCCGGAGCAGCGCAGCAGTCGGTCGCGCAGGCGGACGATGATTTGGCAGGTTGGCTCATGGCACGTCTCAGTGCGAGTGACCGCCACCCTTGGTCGCGCGAAGTTCGATCAGCCAGAGGGTCTGTACCGGCTTGGTCACGACGGCATCGCCCGCCAGCAGCCCGTCCGTAATTTCTACCCAGCCGTCCGCCTCCGCGCCGACCTTGACCGCCGTGCGGAAGAAGGCGTCGCCATTGACGGCATACACGAACGTGCCTTCGGTCGTGCGAAGCAGTGCGGGTTGGGGGATCACCGTGACCGCCTCCTCGCGCGGGAGACTGATGCGTGCCAAGACAAAGTCGCCAGCCTTGAGCGTAGCCGTGGCATTCGACACGCCGATGACGATTTCTGATTCGCCAAGTGCCAGGGCCCTTTGCACCGAGAGCACGACGCCACCGAGCGGGGCGTTGGTGTTCTTGAACAACTCCACCGCTTGGCCGGTTTTCACGATGACAGCGGTGTTGGTGGAGACGAAGCCCGCCCCATGCACGTCGCAGCCGGTGTGGTCCTCGGGATTCAGCAGGTGATGGTGCTTCTCGCCGAAAACCTGGACGGTGAAGCGGACTTGGTTCGGCAGTTTCCGCTCCGACACGTCGACGACTTCAATACCGAGCAGCTTCTTGGTCTCCTCGGTAACGATGACGCCTTTGCCCGCCTTGAACGAGGCGCCAGAAGGCGATTCCTCGCCGTGCCCGTGTCCGTCGTCTTTGCCGTGGGACTCCTCCTTGGCGTGATCATGGCCGTCGCCCTCCTTGTGGCCACAACTGACGAAGAGCGAGGACGCCAAGAGCAGCGCCGGAACAATTGCGATGGCGCGGAGTGGACTCATTTCGGCTCCTCCGTGGTGGTGCGCGCAAGCGGCAGCGGCAAGCCCGTGAGCAACTCCAGTTGGGCAGCTGCTTCGAGTGCCTCCTTCTTGGTGTCGAGCAGGCCTTCGACGGCATCGAGGTATTGCTTCTGCAACTCGACGTAGGTGGAAATCGGGACTGCGCCGAGCCGGTAATGGCGGTCGGCCACTTCGGCCGCTTCCCGGAAATGCTGCACCGAGTCGGGCCGCCACTTGGCCATCTCCCGCAGTTTCGTTTCGTAGACAAGCGCGGCTTCGAGGACCTTTCGCTGAATTTCCCGTTCCGTGGCGTTGAGTGAAACCTCCGCCTGCATCTGGCGCGCGGCGGCGGCCTCGATGTTGCCCTTGTTCCGATTCCACAACGGCAACGGCAGCGAGATGCCGACGCCGATGATGCGTTGCTCCTCCGAGCCTGCCTTTTGGTCCGAGTAGCTTGGCCCAACGCTGATGGTCGGATAGCGCTCGTTCTTCGCCAGAGCCACGCGGAAACCCTGCTGCGCGATTTCCAAAGCGCGGGCTTTCAACTCAAAGTTGTTCGTGCGAGCCAGCCTGAGCAATGCGCCTTTGTCCTCTGGCGGGCTAAACACGAGCCGCATCTGACTCACGGACAGGCCCGTGTCCGGCGCGACGCCGCGTAGCTGGTTCAACTCCAACAAAGCCGCTTGCGTGGCCAACGCCGCCTCACTGGCCTTCCGCTGCGCGTTCAACTCGGTCGCTTCGATGACGCGCGTTTCCAGCAACGGCGTCAGGCCTGCGGGATCGCGTTGCACCAAAACTTCACGCAACGCCTTGAATCGCTCGGCCACTTCCGCGGCGGCGGCGGATTTCTCCTGCGCGGCGAACAGGCCGTAAGCCAGCGCCCGCACGCGGCTCGCAAGCGCAATCTTGAACCGCTCGTAGCCGAATTGCGCGAGTTCGATGTCATGGTTGGCGATGGCCTTGCGCAACCCGATGCGGCCGGGCCACTCAAAGGGTTGCAGGACCGAGACGGACCAGGCAACGCCCTCGCCGCTCAGGCCACCAAACTTCTGGGCGTTGTGCCCTACATCGCCACTGAGCTGTGGATTGCCAAGCAGCCCGGCGGTCTTGCGCCCCGCCTTCGCCGCAATGATCTCCGCCTCGTAGAACCTGAGTTCGGGATTCTTCGCGAGCGCTTCATCAACAAGCTCGGAGACGGTGAGCGTCGCAACGGGCTCAAGTTCGGCGGTCCACCCCACCAAGGAGGCGGTGAGATAGGACGCCAATATGACAAGGATTCGGGCAGAAATCGGACGTGATTTGGGAAAGTGCATGGTCAGGACAGAGAACGACGTGACGGGAGGAACCCGGGCGCGAGAAAGCGCCCGGCAAACGGAACTACCTGCTCGACGCAGGCTTAAGCGAGGAAGGAGGGAGCGCGCGGCGGCAAGGCCGTGCGTTCAGCGAACTGCCACCGTTTCGGTGGACAGTCTTGGTCACTGCGTGTGACTGGGGTCGTGTTGAGGCACTGCTCAACGATCAACTCGGTGGCGACAGGTTGCCAAAGGGGAATGACGGCAACAAAACCAGGCACCGACAACTTAACTACAGAAGTGACTACCCCCCCCGACTCTATCGTCTCGCAGAACGTGCAGTGGTCGCAGTCGTCCGCGGGGGCTTGCTGAGCATGGCTTTGCCCGCCCTGTTGCGGCAACTCGATGCCGAGGGCGTGCGCTATTTCGCAGGAATGCACCATTGGCATCCAAGCGAGCGCAAGCAGCAGCCCGAAGATTTGTCGCCACAACTTCAACTTCCTCCTTGATAGGGGACGACACCGGATTGTTCAAACTTTATTCGGGCGGCTGTGGGGGGCTCGCGGTGTCTCGCGTGCTCAACGGGCTAATAGGCGGAATTTGGATTGGCCCAACGGAGACATTCTGGGCCCAAGAGCGAACTGGACCATGTCGCTGATTGGAAATCGGTGTCCTTCCAGATTCAGACTTTTGGACTCCTCCCCCTAGGGCGTGTCTTCAAATTGGAACGGCATAGCACATGCTATGCATCCCGTTGTCAGCGATGAGGTTCCAATGGAAACAAACCTGAGATATCAGATCCCAGAACCGCTTTGGAAGCGGTTCAAAAACGCCCTCGACCGGGTCGGAGCAGAAACCGCCAGGGCCGAGGCCCTCGCGGCGCAGGGGCCGTCCTCCCAAGGATGACCGCCAAATGATCGAGGGGATGCTCTACGTCCTCCGTGTCGCTTGCCCTTGGAGGGATCTGCCTCCGCACTTCGGGCCTTGGTCCTCTGTCTACACGCGGTGGCGACGATGGAATCGGAGCGGGCTTTGGGCTCGTCTGCTGAAGGTAGTCGCCGCGGAGCCTCAAGGCGTTCTGGTCCACCTCGATGCGACCCACGTGAAAGCCCATCAGGACGGCACCAATCCCTGCGGTGGTCAGGCGTCCCAGGCCATTGGACGCGCCCGTGGCGGCCTCAACACCAAGGTCACCGCACTGGTGGATTCCAAGGGTCGGGCCCTCCAGCTCGTCGTGGATTCCGGCAATCAGGCCGACATCCGATGCGCGGACCGGATCGAGATTCCTTCAGGCCACCGGTTGGTAGCCGACAAGGGCTACGATTCCACCGCCCTCCGTGACCGGATCTGGGATGCCGGGCGCTGCCCTTGTATCCCCACCTTGAAGAACCGCAAGAATCCGGCCCGTTGGCACCGAGGCTTCTACAAGCTACGCCACCGCGTGGAGAACTTTTTCCAACGCATCAAACGTCTCCGCCGCGTCGGCACACGCTACGAGAAGCTCTCCCTCCACTTCCTCGCATTCGTCCAACTCGCCGCCTTCCTCGATTGGCTCAAGTCCTCAGTTTGAAGACACGCCCTAGCAGGCCGTTGAAAAACCCAGCAACCGCAGTGAAGAGGCGTGCCGTTGCTTCGTCCGACTGGAATGCGTGGAGCTGTGGATCCTCAGGCCGACATGTTCTGCCTGATTTCTCCTGAAAGCCGGGTTCCGAAGGATCATCCGTTGCGCCGGATCAAGGTGCTGGTCGACGCCGCCCTCAGGGACCTTTCCCCGCTCTTCGACGAGATGTACGCCAAGGAGGGCCGTCCCTCGATCCCGCCGGAGCGGTTGCTCAAGGCCAAGGTGCTCCAGGCCCTCTACACCGTCCGCAGCGAGACCCTCCTGATCGAGGCGCTGGAGTACAACCTCCTCTTCCGCTGGTTCCTGGACTTCAACCTCATGGATTCCGTCTGGGATCACAGCACCTTTTCCAAGAACCAGGAGCGCCTTCTGGCGCACAACGCGGCCGAGCTGTTCTTCGCCCGGGTGGTCGCCATGGCCCGGGAGAACGGCTGGACCAGCGAGGCGCACTTCACGGTGGACGGAACCCTGATCGACGCGTGGGCGAGCCTGAAGAGCTTCCAGCCCAAGGACGGCCCGAAGAACCCGAACGACGGGGACCCGGGCAATCCGAACGTCGACTTCCACGGCCAGAAGCGACGCAATGCAACCCACCAGAGCACCACGGATCCGCAGGCCCAGCTGGCCCGCAAGGGCAATGGCCGCGAGGCCCGCCTGAGCTTCGGGCTCCATGCCCTCATGGAGAACCGCAACGGTCTGTGCGTGCAGGCCACGGTGACGACGGCCCATGGCACGACCGAAGGCAAGGGAGCGACGGAACTTCTGGGGCGGCAGATCGACCAGTCCGAGCAGGCGCCCGAGACACTGGCCGCGGACAAGGGCTATCACAGTGCCGAGGTGGTGGGATTCTGCCGGGACAACGGGATCAAGCCGCACGTGGCCCAGCAAAAGGGGCGTCGAGTCGAGGGGCTGGACGGGCGCACCACGCGAAGTCTTGGCTATCAAACGAGCCAGAAGCTGCGGAAGCGGATCGAAGAGATTTTCGGATGGTGCAAAGAGTTCGGTGGACTGCGTCGAACCCGGAAGCGGGGAACCGATCGGGTCGGGCTCAGCACGATGCTGATCCTGACAACCTATAACCTGGTTCGGATGGGCAAGCTGCTTGGGAGTCCGCCCGCGAGCGGACCGGCGACCGCGTAAGCGGGACGCCGCAGCCTGCGGTGTGTCGGGAGACTGGGAAATTGGAACCCAGTCAGCCCCGCACCGCCTGGCAACCCCCTTGCCAAACCCGTTTTTCGGCCCATTCAAAAATCCGAAGAGAAAATCGCCACGCAAATCAGGGTTTTTTCAACGGCCTGCTAGCCCAGTCTCCGACGGCACAAGGAATCATGGGCCCACTGCGGCGGTGACCGTGCCGTTGCTCACCCTCGCCAATTCCTGCTGAAACGCTCTTGGGTAGTAGTCCCGGACCCTCAACCACTCCTCCTGAACGGCGGGGAGCGACAGGATGGCTTCGATGTCCCGACAACAGGCTTCCCAGTCGCCCGCGTCGAGCATTCCGCTTCGCCAGCACTTCCAGACGACCACGACGTGGTTCAGCCAGAGCTGGATGAACCGATCCCGGCGGAAGCCTTCATGGCCGGAACGTGGCTCGGCAATCTGCATGGCCTCCCACAATTCCGGCCGCTCGATGGCGATGGCTGCAAACCTCCGGCTGGAATCAGCGATTCGGATCAAGGCGTCCAGGCGGATTTGGCGCACCAAAAGACGCACCTGAAACGTGTTCGTTCCCAGTCCCACAAGAGCCACGAGGAAGCCGAAGACGGCCACGATGTCGGTCAGGGAAATGGGGTAGGGCCAGAGCGCATCCACAATCGTGTTTCCGTAAACACAGAAATACGCCGACGGGAACTGGCCCGGTCGGCGTTTGAAGGACCCTTCGGCAGGAAGGGCAGGGGACCTTGAGGGTCCGGAGCGCTTTTAGCGCCGGAGGAACTGGCTCAACAGGTCGTCGAAGACTTCCCGTGGAATCTCGACGACGTCCTCGTGCCCGGGGACGGTCAGTTGGGCCTTGTCCACCTTGGGCAGCACATGGCCCTGGACGAGCACGGTGTTGCGATCGGTGACGATAATTCCGGGGCACATGCCATTGCCGCAGCCCCGCGGAGAGTAGTGGTCGATGACTTTCATCACCCCACACTTCCGCATCTATTTCGGGGGTCCGTCCAATCTATTTCAGGAAAGTTGCCGACCCTGGACATTGGCACAAAACCTCAAGGTCCGTCAGGTCCCGGAGGGCTCAAAACGCTTCACGTCCTTGAACCGGTCGAAGTCCCGGTCAAACGAGGCGATGGGTACACCTTGGTGGGCCGCGATGGCAGCCACCAAGGCATCGGGGAAGTCGACCGGCTGGGACTTGAACCGCTCCAAAGCGTCCAGCGTGACCTCTTCCAAGGGCACCTTGAGGCGACACCCAGTGATGAGGTCACGGATGGCGTCCGCCACCTCCGCCTGGTCCTGCTTGTAGAAGCTGGTCAGGACGAACGCGGTCTCAGCGACAATCGTCGGTTCGAGGTGCAGCTCGACCTTTCCCGAGGCGCTCTGGAGGAAAAGGTCGGCGGCCGCCGAACTCATCGTCGGATGGTCGTTCTTGAGAAAACGGACCAGCAGGTTCGTGTCGAGGATGTAGCGTTTCATCCTCGGCGATGCTTGGTGGCGTAGTGGCTGGCCCGGCTAGCGGCGACCGCGGCCTTCTCGGCCTCGATGCCAGGGAATGCCACATCCGACTTCAGGCAGCCGCGCAATTCACTCACGCCCCGGACGCGTCGGGCCACGAGCGTTTCTCCTTCGACCGACCAAGAGAGTCGAGACCCCGCCTGAACGGGGAAGATGCGGCGGACCTCCTCAGGAATGGTTACCTGCATCTTCGTGGTTACGGTGGTGATGGTGCTTGCCATGATTCCCAGTATACTAGACGTCCAAGTAATGCTCAAGCGGCTCGAAATACCTCTTGCCATACAGTCCGATAAAATGGATTATCAGACCCGAAGCGGTCAGGGAAGGGGGCTGAAAACCCTCTGGGAAAGGACAGCGGTTGTCCTACCTCATCAGGTACGATTTCCTCCCGCGAGATTCCCGTACGCTACATGGCCACGTCTTCCATCCATCTTGTCCGGGCCCGGTGCCCGAGGACCGGCGGCGACTACTTCGCCGCCCACGAGGGCTTCGTCGCATTCCTTTCCGAGGACGGGCCACTGCACCGTTCCCGGGCCAGGTTCGCTGTCCGTCAGTTTCCGGATGCCGCCTCCGCCGCCCAGTT
>Ga0075471_10000829_pt1 | contig 19362 bp, 29 predicted proteins | sample DEB19_08_DNA_2_FD_74787 | JGI IMG/M metagenome (GOLD analysis project Ga0075471, IMG submission 74787) | Aqueous microbial communities from the Delaware River and Bay under freshwater to marine salinity gradient to study organic matter... | ecosystem: Environmental > Aquatic > Marine > Coastal ... | reverse complement strand
CATGGAGGTCGGAGCCTAAATTATGCCAGTTCCATTTTACAACCTAGCCGAAGCCGTGGCCCTGTCCTGTCCTGGTGCTAAGTTTAGTCTCAACCCTGAAACCTACGCCGGGCTGACAATGCTCGACGGCACTTCAAAGCCTACCGAGGCAGCAATTGAAGCCGCTTGGGCAAACAGGCCTACCCCTGCAACTGAACCGGTTCGTGTCACTCTTGCTGCTCTTAAGATCGTCCTTGGCTACAACCTTTGTGTTCAAATCGGTGCTTGGATCAACTCGATTCAGGATGTCGAGGAAAAGTTCAGGGCTGTGACCTGGTGGAAAGAATCTTCCACGGTTCGCCGCAATCATCCCACTGTCGAAACCTTCCGGCAGGCCATGGGAAAGACTCATGCAGAGGTTGACGCCTGGTTTGCAGAAGCCAAAGTTATAGACGAGCAATGAGCAATCTTGTGAAGATCAATTCAGCCTGGCTAACAGTTGTCTTGTCGGCAATCAGCACGGCTGCATATATTACCTGGCTGGCAAGCGCCAAGGCTTCAGCGATTGAAGATGCTCAGAAGGATATTGTTGAACTGCAAGGCTCCGACAAACAACAAAGTGCCATTCTAAACCGTCTTGATGAAAGAACGGTGATGATTCTCGAAACGCTAAAATCCATCGCAAAGAAATAACCCATGAAAACCCTACTCTCTAAACTCCGCGAGAAATCCACCTGGCTGGGCATTGCCACAATTCTTACCGCCTTTGGCGTTCCCATGCCTCCTGAAATTGCCAACGTGGTTGGTGACCTCGTTCAGGCTGCTGCCGGTGTTGCCCTGGTCGCTATCACTCCGAAAAAGTGACTCAATACGGCATCAAGCGCATTCAGGAAAAGATTGGCACCGAGCCTGACGGCTTCTGGGGGCCGAAGTCCATTGCTGCATGCCAGCAATACCTGCGCAGCCTGATGCCAGCACTCAACCCTTGGCCGAAAAGCGACCAGAAAAGCCTAACTGCTTTTTATGGGCAGGCTGGCGATGATTCCCAGCTTGCCGTCCTGGACGTTTCCGGCCTTGGTGTGAAATATGAGGGGATGGCAGTTCATAGCATCAGGTGTCACAAGAAGGTGGCAGCTTCGCTGAAGCGTGTTCTGCAAAGCCTTAAAGAGACGAATCCCGAGGTTCTGGCCGAATACGCTGGCTGCTATAATAACCGCTCGATGAGAGGCGGAAGCCTGCCCAGCTTGCACGCCAGAGGTGCCGCCATTGACCTGATGCCAGACCAGAACGCCAATCATACGCCATGGCCTAGCGCAGCAACAATGCCACTGGAAGTCATGGAAGCATTCGCCAGGGAAGGATGGCTTTCTGCCGGCGCATTCTGGGGCAGAGATGCCATGCACTTCCAGGCTACGTCTTGAACCAGCGCAAATTTAGAGCACGTTAGCCAATGCCGAACACACCTTATCAAACTGATGGAGACTCTGGATTCATCGGCATGGCAAGCCGTGATAATCCAGTCAACATTCAGCCAGGATTCGTCCAGTATGCGCAGAACATGCGAATGGACAGGGGAAATGCTGCCGTCAGATCTGGGTGCCGTGATTTGACGCTTCCCAGCATGGTGACGGGCAATGTCAGCTTTCGCACCAGTTGCACATTCCTAGACACAGCAGGAACAGAATACATCATTCTGGTTGCTTCTGACGGTCTTTACACCTACAACACCAGCACTGGAAACACTTCATCAAAATACGATTTCCCTTCGAGGACGATCAGCGGAACAACCTACAAGGCAGACATTGACGCAGGCGATCCATGTGACGTTTTCCAAGCTGCCGATAATATTTACATCCTTCGTGGATATGCCCGTAATACTGAATATGTCATTACAGGATCACCGGCAGTTAGCCGGATTGGAGACACGGTAACGCTTGACTTCGGAGGGACTAACCACGGATACAGTGTAGGAGATGAAATCATCGTTTATGTTCCAAGCCATCAAGATCTATCAGGAGCTTACTTTGTTGAAAGCGTTCCAGGTGCAACGTCTTTGACTTATGTAACAGCAACTTCAAGCAACAAAACACACACAACTTTTACCTGCACCAAGGCAAAGGCTCCTTTGGTCTGGAATGGCAGCACGGTCAGCGTAGTCGAGCAGGCTACGGCGACGCAGTATCCATATTTGCAAGGCGGTGATGCAGTCTGCATGCCTCCTGCTGATTTTGGAATGTATTTCCAGGGTCGCATCGTGCTTTGTGTGAGTCGAGATGAGATTGCAGCCTCGAATTACTATGAGCCAAACGTCTTTGACGTAACACTTGACCAGTTCAAGATAAACACTGGTGCCAATGATTACATCGTTGGCTTCACGCCATTCCAGGAGGACAAGTTCCTCATCTTCCAGCGCAATAGCATTTACTATGCCTATCTGCCGCCTCCTGCCATTGCTGCCAGCATTGACCGAGGAATCAGCGCAGATTCGTTCATCCAGACACTAACCGCTCAGTTTGGGTGCTCTGCAAGGCGCTCAATCCAGCTTGCAGGCCAGCAGGTGTTCTTCCTGTCTGACCGTGGCATTTATCAGCTTTCTCATACACTAGATCTTAAGCTCATTGGCGATCAAAGACCGCTTTCTGAGCCTATCAGCGACATCATCAACAGGATTAATGCAACAGCATCGAGCACATCATGCGGCCTGTTCTGGAATAACAGATATTATCTGGCCGTTCCTCTGGATTCTAGCACTGCGAACAATGCCATTCTGGTTTATTCTCTGCTGAATCAAGCCTGGGAGTCTGTGGACACTTACCCCGTCCAGATGCATCCCAAGAATCTTGTTCAAGCGCTGTTTGAGAACAGCAAACGCATGTATGCGGTCTGCCTGAACAATTATTTCCTTCTTGAGCAGGAAGATATTGACGTTGTAAACGATGGCACGGGAACGCCAATCTTGGGAACTGCCCAGCTTGGATCAACGACACCAGGTATTTCTGCCGTGTTTACGGAAGGATCAGCAAACATTCCTATGGACGGGCAGCTTTTGACCCGCAGGTTCAACTTCAAGACCTTCGATGAGAAGCGGTTCAGTGGGCTGCAATCTGACTTTGTGCTGTCCGCAGGGGATGACGTGACTGTTTCGGCAGTTGTGACTAACCCAGACTCAACGACGCAGCTTATTCGCTTTGAATCAGCAGCAAATGAGGACAAAACATTGCGAACCAGGATTGCCAAACGTGGCTATTCTGTTGACCTTCTTTTCCAAAGCAACGCAGGCAGGCCGGTCTTGCGTTCTTATGCACTTGACGCTACTGTTTCCGGCAGGAATCTCGTAACCGCTGAATAATCATGGCAAGACTTCAATCGGGCGTTTCGCCTTTCACCACTGGACAGACGCTTACGGCATCTGATCTTAATAACCATGTAACAGGAGCTTCACCGCTGCCTGACTTTATTGGATTACAGACAGAGCTTTCAACTCCTGCTTCAGATGATGAATTTCTCATCAATGATGTTAATGGAGCGGCAGTCAAAAAGGTTACGCTGGCAACTATTGCTTCAAAACTGCCTGATACCACAGTTTCATCTTTGATCGTTAGCACTAACGCCACGATCACGGGCAATGCCACGATCAACGGCAATACGATCATCGGAGATGCCAGCAGCGACACTGTGACCCTGAATGCCGCTTCCTCTTTTGGAGCTACGGCAACCTTTAACAAGCCTGCGCTGTTTAACGACAATGCAACTCTTGGCAAAGCTGTTATCACAGGCACTTACTCAAGGTCAACGACAACTGTTACGGTAACCAAAACTGACCATGGTCTGACGACTGGAAACACTCGCTGGTTGAACTTTGAGAATAACACAGCGCTTTCTGGCTCGTATTCCGTTACAGTTACGGCATCCAATACGTTTACGGTTACTGTTGCTGATAGCGGTGCAACATCTGGGAACGTATCCTGGTATGAAACCACGACAACGATTCAATCAACTCTGGACGGGCCAATTCAGGGTGATGTCACTATCAATGTCCCTCAGGTTAATGTTGCTAACGGTGACCAGTTTCTTGTCAAAGATGCGTCTGATTCTAACAAGCTGAAAACTGTTCCATTTGTCGCTTTTCCTCGCTTGTATGGGATTGTTTCAATTAAATCTGGTGATACCACAACAGTGGGTGCCACTATCTTTAGGCTGGGAAGCACAGTTGCCACAATTGACAAAAATGACCATGGCTTGAAGGTTGGAGATGCCCTGTATCTTAATATGACGGGAGCAGGAACCTTTACTGATGGATGGTATCAGATTCAAACAGTTCCTAATGCCCATCAATTCACCATTCAGACAACAAGCACAAACACGCTCTCAAGCGTAGCCATTGAATGGTATGCATTGAGCGTAATTAATGCTCTGGGAATCTCGTCCGCATTTAAGGCATCTCTAGCTGGTGGAGATGTTGTGTTCAATTTAACCACAGCGATGGCTAATAGCAATTATGTCATTCTTGCTACGCCATATCGCAATGATGCCTCTCTATACGCTCCTGCCATTGCTAACATCCAAGGAGCAACAGGCTTTGACCGAACCGTTAATCAGTTCAGCTTGACTATGAGTTACTCAACTACTGAGTTTTCTGGCGGGTCAATCATGTTCACTCTTTTTGGCGATGTCTGATGAAACCCTGGCAAAAGGCTGCAAATTGGTTCTCTAGGTTCTCCAATGGAGACACCTTTGAGCAGCTTCTTGCCGAGTATTTCAAGAATGGTTATGTTTGGTCATCCCCGCTTTCATTCATGCTTTTCCGTCCTGTTTTCTGGGATGGAAAGGACATTTACCTGGAAACAGACAGCCATAACGCCTGGTTTCTTCACCTTGCCGCAGGTGATATGCGGGATATGTTCAGAGCAGCACCGTTTCCGCTTGAGTATCTGGTGTTTCAGAGGCACGCACAGGACTCCTTTCGTGCATACAAGTTTCAAACTCTACAATCAAAACTAAATGGGATCGAAAGCTAGTTCTCCAAAAGTGCCTTCATATTCGTCGCAGATGATTTCTGCCCTGAATGCACAGGCCAAAATTGCGCCAAAACTGATTGCGCTTGAGAAACAGTATCAGCCTGAACTGACTTCGCTGAACCTTCAGGGAATGCAGAATGCCCTGTTTGGTGCTGGCGATCAGCAGGGATACTTGCAGACCTTGCAGCAACTTGCGCCTGAATATCGCCAGTTTGAGGCACAGGACACCGCTGCACTTCGTGCTGAAGAGCTTAAACAGCTTGGGCAGTTCGCTCCTGACTACGTGCAGTCCTACCGTCAGGCTGCTGGCTCCCAGGGCTTGCTTTCCGGTCTGCAATCTCAGGCACAGCAGGAACTTGCGGCTGGAACCAACCTGACGCCCGAAGAAACCAGGCAGGCACAGCAGGCCAGCAGAGCCGCTTTTGCCGGTCGGGGACTTGGCTTGACCAACAGGGCAATCGGTGCGGAAATCCTGAACCAGTATGGACTAGGCCAGGAAAGGCTTCAGCAGCGCAGGCAGTTTGCCGGCCAAACGGCAGCACAGCTTGAGCAGTCTGGAATGCCTCAATACTACCAGTCAATGATGGGCGGCGGAAGCCTTCAGAGCCTCATGGGACTGTCAGGAGCAGCCCAGCAGTATAGTGGCAGCGGCTTTTTCAATCCTGAATCACAGATGGCCATGGACATCTCAGCGCAAAAGAGCCAGGGCCAGGCCGCAGCTAGTGCTGCGAATGCCTCTAACAAGAGCGCAATGATTGGAGCCGGTGCCGGTGCTGTTGCTGTGGTGGGTGCTGTGCTGATCTAATGGACAAGCTATCCCAGACAAAAGCCCTCATTGAACGAGGCTTTAAAGCCTTCCCGAATGGCCTGATTTGCTGGTCAGGTGGGAAAGACAGCATGGCGCTGCTTCATATTATGCGGAGCATGGGAATCAATCTGCCGTTGATCTTCTTCCGTGAGCCTTGGCAACCCTGGAAATACGAGTTCCATGACCGGATCATTCGAGACTGGCAACTTCTAGTTCACACCTGGCATCCCCAGGAATCGGCGTTTCAGCAGGCCGGTGACGATTTTGAAGTGCAGAACCTTTATCAGGTCAACGGAACGAAGCTGACATGTCCCACGGGCATCGTTGAACCTGTTGCAGATGTTCCTTCAACTTGTGCGCTGGACATCCTGAACCGGCCAAAGCAGGTTTTGCTGGAAATGCAGCCTTTTCAGGCGCTCTGGATCGGGCATAAGGGCTGCGATTCAGACCCTATTCTAGGAGGTGACGCAGGAACCAGAATCGAGGCTCGATTTGTGCCAGGGCAAGCCACCATGATGTTCCCTCTTCGTGACTGGACTCATGCTGACGTTTGGGAATACCTGGAAAGTAACGGTGTCCCATACGACGAAGGACGCTATGAAAAGACAGGATCAGGCTGGCAGGAGAAGCAGGACAAGAAACATAATGTTGATTATGTTCATGCTTGCACTCGTTGCCTTGATAGGCGCGAAAATGCAGCTAAGTTTGTGGCGTGTCCGAAACTAGGCATGACCGTTGAAAACATCTCTCACATGGTGCCTTGGGCCAACCAGGAAAAAATCAGTTACATGAAGGACTAAATACTATGCAATCACCCTTTGGAGCTTATCGAGGCGGTTATAACGCAATGCCAGCCGGTTACATGGATGCCTGGCGCAGTGTTGGAGACAACTATGCCAAAGCTATCAGCAGCGTGGGAAACACTGTTGCTGGTGGAATCATGGCCTATCGTGCTGGCAAGGAAATGCAAGAGCAGGGTCAGCAGTCTGCGCCGACAAATATGTCGCAATATCAGCAGCTTGCACAAGCCACTGGTCAGCAGGTTGATCCGACTATTCTTCAGCGATACCAGGGACTTAGCGAGATGAGCGGACCGCAGGTTCAGCAGTTCAACAAGGATATTCAGGCTGCACAACAGCAGGCCATTACTCTTGCCAACATCCAGCGGCAGCAGCAGCAGTTCCAGTTGCAGCAGCAGGCTGCGCAGAGGGCTATGCAGCAGCAGGCTTTGCAGCAGGAGCGCTCCTCTATCATGCAGGGATGGGGAATGGGTCTGCCTTCTGGCAACGGAACCATTAATCCGATGTTGTTTCCTGGCGCAGGTCAATACTAACAAGTTATGGCAACTCCTCTTTCACCCGAAGCTCTGAGCTACTATGCCCAGATGGGCATTGCTGTTCCACAGCAGGCACAGCCTGATGTTTCTGCCTATGCTCCACAGCCTAGGCAGCAGCAGCCGCTTCGTCCATCTCCTGCACGTCAGGAATACGTTGGATTGATTCAAAACAGGATGAATGAATTGATTCAGCAGGCAGGAGGCGCTGAACGAGTTTCAAGGGCTGGATTAATGGATATTGCACGCCAGAAAGCCATGGAGGATATTGCCATGCTGTATGGACCTGCTCCTACGATTGAGCAGCCGCAGAAGCCTCTTCAGGTTCAGCCAATCCCAGGAACAGAGAAAGTGATGGTTTATGGTGCTGGCATGCAATCGCCGCAGTTCATCGAAGCTGCAAAGCCTGCTCAACCTGCACAGATGCAACCCATCTTTGACGCACAGGGCCAGCCCATCCCAGGCATGGGAATGCTGAATGGAGAGGTGAAAACCTTTGAAGCACCTCAAAAGGCTGCTGAAGCGAAAGCAAAGGCTGCATCTGAAAACATTGGCCTTGCCGCTGACGTGGTTTCCACCGTGGACAATCTGCTTGCTGATGAAAACGCCCTTCAATGGGCTGGCGGCATGACCGGTTCTGTGCTTGGCAAGTTCCCAGGAACAACGAGCGGCATCAGGCAAAAGATTGAGCAGCTTCGTGACCAGATTGGCCTGTTTGGACGCAAGGCTATTGTTGGACAGGGCCAAGGCAGTATTTCTGACGCTGAACAGAAGATGGCGAAAGAAGCTCTTGCTCAGGTCATCACTGAAGGCACCGACGAGCAATTGATCGGAAGCCTGAAAGCAGTTCGACAGAAGTTCGGCGGCATCCTTGACAGGCTTCAGTCGGAAGCGCAGGGAATGCCAGCAGCAACGACACAGCCATCAGCAGCACCACAGAAAAGAGTTTTCGTTCCAGGTAAAGGTTTTCAATAATATGCCAATCACAGTTTCTCTTCCGTCACGAAATGTCGAGCTTGAATTTCCCGACTCCATGACGGAGCAGGAGATTCAGTCTGCCATCGAAAATGAATATCCTCGTTCTGGTGAGGATGTTGCATACGAGGTTGAGCAGGCCAAGAATACTTCCATCGAAGGCGGGAACCTGGTGAATCCATTCCTGGATATGTCCAGGGATGATTATGTCCTGTATCGTCAGCATCTTGCCAACAAGAAAACAAGCCTTGGTGATGCTCTTGGCATTGCTGGTGATGTATTTGGCAACATCGTGAGTGAGGTTGGCAATTCTCTTGCTGCGACCGGTGAAGCTGCTCTTGCCGGTCAGTTTGGTCCTGCTGCTCAATCTGCTGGGGAAGGCATCGTTGCTGGAACGGTTGGACTTGCTGACATTGCCAGCAAAGTGCTTGAACCCGCTCAGAAGATTCCGAGCAAGGAAGAGTTTCTAAAGTCTACCAAAGATCAGCCAGCGGAAACTATCGCTGACGAGACTTTCCCGTTCTCCTTTGGACGCAAACAAGCGCCAAATACGGAAGCAGATTACAATGCGCTGATTGATAATGAAAAGCAGCGCGATGCTGATGCCGTTAATAGGATTTATGCCATTGAATCCACTCTTCGCGGTGCTCCAATCGAGGACATTGCCAGAGGTGCTCAGTATATTGACCCGACAATGCTGGCGAGCCTTGGAAGCTCTGCCCTTGCCAAATTCGCAGGCCAAAGCCTGTTCAAGACTGCCGCTGCAACTGGCATTAAAAGCACTACAAAAGGCGCAGCAGCACAGACTGCTCTGCGAGGTATTGAGAAGGCCGCAAAAGGTGTTGAAACTATTGCTTCGCTTCCTGGAAAGGTTGTTCAGGGTGTCAAGAATGTTGCGGAAACAGTAGCTCCTGGGACTGGTGCCGCCATGCAGGGCGGAGCAGTTGCAACAGCGCTAATGTCTGATGCCGGGCTAACTGCTGGCGTGCTTGGTGGTGCTACAACGGCAGAAAAAGCCGCTGAAGTAGCTGGTGCTGCTGCCCGTGCTGCCCGTCAGGAAGCGTCCAGGGTTGGCCTGTTGGAACGAGCCGCACAAGACGCCACTATCTCACCGGCTGCGCAAAAGCTAGCCGCTGGCCTAGCTCAGATTCAACCTGCCATTTCCGCCGCAGGAAGGGTGTCTGCTCAAGCTCTGAAAGAAGCTGGTGCTGGCGCTGCTGTTGGTGCCGGTCTTGGATATCTGGCCGAACGCAACATCGAAGGTGCCGCTGCTGGGGCCGGCGCTGGTGCTGCAATCGGCGGCATGTCGGGATCACTGCGAAGCGGTTTCGATCTTGGCAAGGAAGTTCTTGGATACTCAACAAGCAGGACACAACAGAAAGCCATTGGCGACCTCAATACCTTCCTAGGTGAGCGTCCAGACGTTGAGCAGGCTGCATGGGGAAACACGCTGAACAGGCTTGTCCAGCAGGTTGGCCCAGAAAAGGCAGCATCGCAAATTGACGCTCTAAAGGTGGCAGAAGCCAATGGAGCAAAGATCAGGGTGGCAACACCCGATGAAATCAAGCAGTGGCAGAATCCGGGCTGGCTGAACGTGGACACCAACGAAGTTGTCCTGAACCCGACCAAGATTAAAGGAGATACGGCAGCGCATGAAACGTCTCATGTTCTGTTCTCATCTGTCATCAATCGAGCCTTCCGGCCTGAGATTGAATCCGCTATCTTTGGCCTGGCTGATCCTGTCACTGGTGAAATCGTTCGCCCTGGCCTGTTTAACGACGTTGAACTTGCAAGAGTGGCAGAACAAATCCGCGACTCTTACGGGAAAGGCACAGATGGCGCTAATGCCTTTGAAGGCTACGCCAACACGCTGAAGAACAGCACTGACCCTAATGCCCTGCAAAACGCTAGGTCAATGATTGCGGATGAGATGGCAGCATCTTACACGGGCAACCTGTTTAACCGTATTCGCCCAGGTCGCTTTAATCCTGACCGTTTGCCGCTTGTTTACCGTAAGGCGCTGAATGCCCTTGAGGACAGCATTCTTGACAAATTCCGCACAGTTCTCTTTGAGAAAGGCATGGAACTTGGCTTTGATGCTCCTAGCAGGACGTTCAGAGATACCAAAGGTAAGCCAATTCGAGTTCCTGAGCTTGATGCAATCGTCAAGCGTGCTTTTGAGAACAAGAAGAAGCGAGCAACTGAGGCTCAGGCGAAGCCTGATCTGATCCCAGCAAAGCCTGCTGATCGTGTCATCTGGGCCAAGTCTTATGGTGGCGCCAGGGGCATCCTAAACGATGATGGCACGCCAAAGAGCGAACAGCAGATTAATGCTGAAGCCATGGCTCGATGGCAGGACATGACGCAAAGGCTTGCAGCATTGCCGGAGAATGAGCGTAAAGGCATCGAATTTAACCGAGACAAGACCGGGAAAACGGTGATGACCGCCAAGGGGCAAATCAGCCCGACTGCTGCAAATGCCATTCTGGATAGCGGAACGCTTGACCAGTCTGCAAAGGCTGTGTTGCGCGATGTCCTGATGTCACTGCAAAACCCGAATAAATCCACGTTCGACACCCGTTATTACGGCGTTTATACCCGTGGCAAAGGCAAGGGGAAGATGGTGGCAGGTGTGAAGTCTGCAAGCCAGAACGAGATTCTTCCTTACTCGGTCGAGATGAACAGCAAGGATGGCGTTCTGATCCGTGCCGTTGACATGACAAAGGTGCGTGACCGCCTTGTGACCTCGCTGGCAAAGCCGCAGTTTAAGCAGCTTTACAGCAATCCTGCTGATGCCCTGAAGGACTTGGGCCGTTACATGGAGAACATCACGCAAATCAACCCGATTGATTCCGCGACTCTCCTGGGTGGTGGCGAGAAAGGGGCAAAGAAGCGTAACCTCTTTTACGAGACTCTTGGCTTCCGCCTGCGCAACGGTGAAAGCCTGGTCAATGCTCCTGAATCCATCATTAACAAGTCACAGGACACCATCAAAAGCTATCGTGCTGAACGCTTCGCCAAACTGGTCAACAGTGGTCATGCCTTCGCCTTCGAAGAGGCTACGACCTATGAGCGAGCGATGCGGAACTTCCAGCCTGATGCCTTCACCAAGGAGACGCTTCCGGCAGGAGAAACGCTGACTAATCCTGACGGTTACCGCATCCTGAAGAAAACAGGCAGCAAGCTCTTCAGGGTCTACGATGACAAGGGTGAATTGATTGGCACGACTTCAACAGAACAATCTGCGATGATGAAAGGCCAGGCTGATTTCATCAAGAAATCTGCCAAGGAAGAGAAGCGCTTTCAGCCTGATAAATTGACTGCTTCTGAAATTGAGGCTGCTAAGAAAATAGCACGATCTCCATCAGTTGGGCTTTTTGGAAAAATACCATCTGTTGTTTTCCGTGGTGAAACTGAAAAAAGCGGAACAAATGCATTTCTTCTAGGGAAGGGTCTTTATACAACAACAAGCAAAAAACAGGCAAAGGAATATGGTATTGTAAGGTCTATTGCATCAACAGATGCAGTTCCATCTGCACCTTTGTTTTTTGATTCAATGTCTTCTTTTGAATCGTTTCTTAACTTTTTGAAGTATGATGTTTTGGGATTAAAGAGAGCGAGCGAATTTGAGCAAAAATATGGCAGTGATATTGCTATTGTTTTGAAACAGATATATCCAAATTCTGATGGCGTTCAAATTGGGTCTGGAAATGGAGCGTTTTTTGTTAAATGGCTAAATCAAGATCAAACACGCTTTCAGCCTGATCCTGCATCACCGAATATCCTTGTTGACTCCAAGGGAAACCGCATCATTAAGTCTGCTTCGGGCAAGTATCGTGTCTACAACATGGCCGGTGCTCTGCTTGGAGTAAGAGAAAGTGAACAATCAGCGATCAAGCTGGCAACCAAATAACCTAATGCCCCTCAAAAAAGGATACAGCGCCAAGACGTTCAGCAAAAACGTCAAAACCGAGATGAAGTCTGGCAAACCCCAGAAGCAGGCCGTTGCAATCGCGTATGCCACCAAAAAGGCTGCGATGCGTAAAGCAGGCAAGTGCTAATCATCTCATCTATGAAGAGGTTCATCTTCGCCACTGATCTTCATGGAGACAGACAGAACCTGGCCGCAGTGCAGGTCTTGAAAGACTTCACAAAGGACTTCAAGCCTGAATTGCGTGTTTTCGGTGGCGACCTTTTTGACCTTCGTCCGCTTCGCCGTGGAGCGTCAGCAGAGGAGCAATGTGAGACGATGCAGGATGACTGGAATGCCGGAATGGACTTCATTCACTCCTGGAAGCCTTCGCATTTCCTCATGGGAAACCACGATGACCGGCTTTTTGAGCTTGCAGAGAATACCACGGCAGGAATCAAAGCTGACTATGCTCGCAAGCTCTGCGGAGAGCTAGAGAACCAGCTTCGCAAGCTCCACTGTGACTGGAAGCCATATCATAAGAGACATGGCGTTCTGTCCTTCGGTCAGTTGAAAATGCTGCACGGTTTTCACCACGGAATCAATGCCGCCAAACAACACGCCCAGATTTATGGCTCATGCCTGTTCGGCCACATTCATGCGTTTGACAGTTGCACGTTTGGTGCCATTGATGGCCGCAGAACTGCCCATTCTTCAGGCGCTCTGATGAATGTGGATCAGGAATACAACAAACGGCATACATCAACACTACGACATGAAAACGGATTCCTCTACGGCGCAATCTTTCAAGACGGTTCTTTCGTCGTCAACGAAGCCAAAGAAATCAACGGAATCTGGTGGATGCCAACCAGCTTTAGACGTTACGGGATGGCTTAATGCCTTGTCAGTTAACGCGATTGCAGAGGAACCTGGACCTGAATGGTTAAGCGTGTCGCAGATTCAAGAGTTGATTGGAAGAAAGCGAGCAGCTACACAAGAGTATCTGCTAAAGGCCATTGAGGCTGGCAAGGTGGAGACAAAGCGCTTCGGAACGAGGCGATCAGATGGGGTTAGGATGCACGCCAACCTTTACCGCATTAAGGTCTAAAAAAGCGTTTGACGGCTGAAAAAAACTCGCTCTAGGTGCCGAGCCGCAAGGCATTCACACACATGAACACACTAGTCCGCCGCATTGGTCGCAATACTGACCGTATCACCGACCACACCACGGCCTTCCAACAGGCCATGATCGAACGTAGCAAGCAGCAGCAGGCTATTCCTGCTGACTATGACGCAGAGAATCGCCAGAAAGCACTAGCTAAAAGTGCAGCCATGAAGAAGATGCACGACCTCGCAGAAGCCTTTCTAGCCTGCGTTGTCTGCCTCGTTATCGGTGCAGGTCTTGCCTGCATGTTCCTGTAATCTCAACCACACACTCACATGTTCAAGAAAGCAACCAAAAGCCAAGCAAAGGCTAGGCTTCTCTTCTCCGGTGCCAGCGGTTCTGGCAAGACTACGGCAGCGCTTACCGTTGCCAGCCAGCTTGGCAAGCGTATCGCCTTCATTGACACTGAGGCTGGCTCTGCAAGTCTCTACGCTGACCGCTTCGACTTTGACGTTCTGGAACTGTCGCCGCCGTATGCTCCTGAGCGCTTCACTGAGGCCATTGAGGCAGCAGAACAGGCAGGATATGAGGTCATCATCATTGATTCCATCACCCATGAATGGAGCGGTCCTGGTGGCTGCTTGGACATCAAGACAAAGCTCGGTGACCGGTTCCAGGATTGGGCCAAAGTGACGCCACGACATGACCGGTTTATCCAGTCCATGATGCGGTCTAAGGCTCACATCATCGCCACGGTGAGAGCCAAGCAGGGTTACAGCATGGACGAACGTGGCAAAGTCCAGAAGAGCGGCATGGACCCGCAGCAGCGTGACGGCATTGATTTTGAGTTTACGGTCTGCTGGAATATCAACGCGCAGCACATGGCTGAAGCGCAGAAAGACCGCACAAGGCTTTTTGACGGCAAGCCGGAAGTAATCACGGCTGAGTCGGGCAAGCGTCTCGCTGAATGGCTTTCTGCCGGCGAAGCTCCTGCTCCTGTTGTCGAGCCTGAGCCTGTTGACCTCAAGACGGCAATTCGTCAGCACAAGCTGGCAAAGGCTACGGTCCCAGGGCTGCTGCTGAAGCTCAACAAGGCTAATCTTGATGAGTGCGACGACGCTGAACTGACCCGCATCAAAAACTACCTGGAAGCTAAGGAGGTGGAAGCATGAATGAGCTTATCCCACAGATGGAGGCTGCGGCCTATCACAGCAGTGCTGGCATTTCCAAACATGGCCTTGATCTAATTCGGCACGCTCCCTCTCTCTACCTTCACAGGAAGAACAACCCAGAGGAGCAGACACCAGCGATGCGCTGGGGAACGCTTGCGCATACAGTCATCTTGGAGCCTGACAAGTTCGATGATGAGGTCTTTGTCCTTCCTCCCTGTGACCGCAGGACGAAGGAAGGCAAAGAAACATATGCCCAGGCGATGCGTGAAGCAGCAGGACGAACCATCATCACGCTGGACGAGGCGCAGCAGCTAGAGGGCATGAAGGATGCTTTTTATGCTGACAAAGCCTGCCGAAACGCAGTCCAGAATATCGAGTATGTTGAAGCATCGTTATATTGGATTGACCAGGTTCAAGATGTGCAGTGCCGGGCCAGGATGGACGCAATCAGGAAGGATGGTGTTATCGTGGACTACAAGACCACGGACAACGCAAGTCCTGCGGCATTCCTGCGATCTGTGATGAGCTTCCGCTATCATGTCCAGGCTGCATTCTACCTGGACTCGCTGAAGGCGGTCACCGGCCAGGACGGCACGTTCCTGCTTGTCGCTCAGGAGAAAAAGCCGCCATATCTTCCCTGCGTTTATATAGTGGGGCAGGACATGGTGGAACAGGGACGGCGTGAATACATGCAAGACCTCAAAACATATCGCCGCTGTTTCGACACTGGCGACTGGCCTGGGATCAGTGCATATCCGATGGAACTCAACCTTCCCAAATGGGCAGCTAAAGAGGACTGATATGGGCCAACAAGTAGCAGAGTGGGATTTCTGGTGTGACCCCGTGAGAGGGCAGGAAAACCGTCTCTGCTGGCTTTACGTCGAAATTATCAAGGTGTCAGTCCAGGATGCTGTTAAGGGGATTCTGGCTGGCATCGTTGATCCTGTGACCCTTCAGCCTATTTATTCACCTCTAAAGGAGGACATGATTGATTGGCAAGGTGGAGCAACCTGGCTAAAGAGTGCAGCTTGTGCTGATCTCTGTCACCGGCTGAATGCTTGGAGTGATGGAGCGCTAACGATCACGCCCGAAACATTTGTTCGGGTGGTTAAGAAAACGGTTAAGGAAATCAAAACTAGAAAGAAACCAGATGAAAGAATACGATAACACGAACAGCGGAACAATCTTTGATAATGACCGCAAGGAAAAGGACACCCATCCTGACTTTACCGGAACGCTGAATGTCGAGGGGAAGGATTACTGGATCAGCGCCTGGAAGAAAACCAGCAAGGGAGGCAAGCGCTTCATTTCGCTAGCCGTGAAGCCCAAAGATGGCGCAGGCAAGCCTGCTTCCAAGAAGGCTGACCCAGAAGATGAGATTCCCTGGTAACTAACCCTTTGGGCTGCTTCACCATGATTTCCAGCGGCTTTTTGTGGCCTGTGTCCATGGTGCTGGGCAGGACTGGATAGCCAAGACAGCACTCAGTGAAGCAGCCCTCTTTTTCACACACTATGCAAGACGAACCAACAAACGCAGAGCTTCTGGTCCGCATCCAGGAGCTAGAACAAGAGATAAAGAACCTCCATGAAAAGCTGAAGGTAAAGACCAAGCTGGAAGAACCAGCGCAGAATAAGTGGGACAAGGTAGCCAAAAGCCTCTATAACGCACTGACATGAATATCACCTTTGAACTTAGCGAAACGCCATTCACGAAGGCTGTAATCACTATCCATGAGGACAGCAACATCACAGAAGTTGCTGATGCTCTCAGGGCCGGTCTGCTAGCTATTGGCTATCATATTGATAGCATCATGGAAGCGTTGCCTGCTCGTTCTGAATACACTTTAAACGAGGCGGAGCTAACCACGGAGGATTACTGATATGGCAGGCAAGGGCGACTCTCCAAGGCCGGTTAACCTAGCCGCATACGAAACAAACTACGACACCATTTTTCGCAAATGCCAATCAACAGCAGAGCAAAGGGAGCCAGAGGAGAACGAGAATGGCGCGACCAGTTGCGCAACGAGGGATTTGACGCCCGCAGAGGTCAGCAGTTCGCCGGCGGAGCAGACAGCCCAGACGTAATATGCGAATCACTCCCAGGGATACACTGGGAGGTTAAGCGAGTCGAGGCAGGCAATCCCTATGTCTGGATGGAACAAGCACAGCGTGACGCTGGGGATGCAAAAATGCCTGTCGTAGCTCACAAGCGGAACGGCAAGGAATGGCTCTGCATTTTGCGTGCAGAGGACTTTTTCACGCTGCTGCGCGAAACAAATCAACCACTCATCACAACACATGCTCAGGACGAACAAGGAAACGGTAAAGGCTCACATAAACCTCATCATGGGGCACCTGCTGGACGACTGGCAGGCTAACCGTAAGGTCATAAATTCGCTGCAATATGCGCTAAAAGCAGTTGACGCATACGATCCCCGCAAAAGCCCGCTGAAAGAGCGGGTTTTTCATCCCCAGATATCGCAGGAATGAGGTTTTTTTGCCCTCAGAATCAACGATTTACAACTTTGCCAAATAAAAGTATTTGCCAAATACGCGATTCTTGCCAAATATCCCGTCGTCAGCGAAACACTCCACACACACAACACTATGATTATCGCAGCCTGCAAAAACTCCCCGACAAGCACGATTTTTGACGTGATTAAAGAAACGGAAAAAGCCGTGCAACTGCGCAACAAAGACATTGAACAGCGCCACGCTTTTCCGGTTTGGGTTCCAAAGTCCATGATTGCCGTGGATAAGTTTGAGGTTGAAGCTTTTGGTGACGCTCCGGCGGTTACAGTTGAGCGTGCTTATTTCAAGCCTGTTTTATGGAAGTTGTTGAGCAAGCCTTGGCAACGTGTCGCCCTTGGCTTGTCTTGTTACTAATCTCTCAGGGGGCCGCGCATCCTACACGCGGAGAACACACACTATGCAAACATCACAAATCAAAATCAACGACCGCTCCTTGGTGAAGGAGTATGTGGCAGAGGCAAAGCGAACGGCCAGCATTGAGCCTACACCAGACTACCTGGTCGGATTCCTTCAGGAAACGCTGATAATGCTGGTCAGCGACCACCCTGCGGTTAAGTCCCGAATCAAGGGACTAGTTGAGCACATGATCCTGGAACCAAGCCGCCCATGACCAACGCAGAACGATATAAAGCATGGCGTAAACAGTGCCTTGCTGACCGACGCTGCACAAGGTGTGGCAAAGCGCTAGAGGCTGAAGAACTTCGCAAGGATTGCAAGCCTTGCAGGACGCAACGCAAACAACACAGAGACAATGCAAAAACTAACACACATTGAAATTCAGAGCTTGATTGACAAGCTGGAACAACGAGCCAGGGAACTCGAACTGGAAAGCGTAGCCAAGCGCTACGCGCAACATAGGGAACGCCAGGCTGAAGCTATTGCAGCAGCACAAGCGGCAGTCATCACAAGGAACCAGATTCAGGAACTTTCATCACTTCTTCACTAACACACCATGAACATCCCACAATATACACTCCAACAAGTTGCTGACGCTGCGTTTGCCGAACCCTTTGAGCCTTGGCTTTCCGCCAGAGCCTACCACCTGCCGGATTGGAAAAATCAAGAATACGCACGCCGCGCCGTCATCCAGCACGCCTTGTCTAACCCGGCCCTCGTGCCGTTCTTGTCTCGCGGGATCGGTGAATACACGGATGAGGAAATCAAGGCCGCAGCGATGGATACTTATACAACATACGGCATTGTGATCAATTCGACATGGCTTCGCTCCTTCCTGGCCGCCCTACCCGCCGCCGAGCCCACGCCACCAGCCGATCCCGAGCCTGCCGCCCAGGTGCCGCTGGGGCCGGAGGACGTGAAGCCTAACGCTTGGTTCAAAATGCTGGATGGCAGCATCAAGCCGCTTGAATTTGCTACACCTTTTGGCGTGGCAATAAAAGGACAAAGAGAGATATTCACCTTCGGCTATCTGAAAGACAGCGGAATTAAAATGAATGAAAGCCTCTCCGGCACAGGACGCTGGGACGCAAACGCCTGGCGGCCATGCAGCAAGCCAGCCGGGAAGGAGGTGGCGAAGTGAGCACAGAGAGCTACAAAGAGTTTAAAGACAGGAAATGGTTTTGGATGATGTCTTTTTGCCGAAAGAAAGGCATATCCCCAGCAGACTCTTTTAACTGGATACGTGCCGAAAAGGAATTTCATATCGAAGCCGTCCAGCGCGGCTTCGCCACCTGGGTCAGCGACGAGAACGGAAACACTCATTTTGAATGGAAGGAACCGACACCATGAGCTTTTTCGATGTCAACAGAATCAAATCATGTCGCAAACAGACACGCTGCTACTGGTGCCGTGAGATGATCGAGATCGGCCAGCCAAAGACAACCACGGCAACGGTCTTTGAAGGTGATTTTCAATCCAACAATTTCCACCCTGAGTGCTTTGACGCACTGGAACTCTGGCAGGCCAATAATCCAGAGGAAGAACTTTGGCCTGATTGTGGGTCAATGAAACGAGGATCAACCGAAGAAAAGTAACCACGAAAGGAACCAACACCATGAACGACGATAACCAAACGACACCCGCTAAACCTTGGTGGGGCTACAAAGGCATGTCCGCCATCGAATACGCCGCCATCCACACAGGCCAGCCCTGCTCCGGCACGCCATGGCTTGACGAGATGATCCGAGCACAGCGCCGCGAACGGCTGGCCGGGCAGGCTTTGGCCGGGGTGCTGGCAGGTGAGCCCATAGGCTGGACTGAAAAAGAGGTTGCTGAAGACGCTATTGCCCACGCCGACGCCCTGATCGCCGCGCTGGAAGGAGGTGCAAAGTGACACGCAAACAACTCGAAGCGCTTATGGCATGGGTGAACGCCAAGTTTGAGGACGCCAAGTTTGATGATCTTCAAACCGGAATACAACTTATAGAAGCAGAAGAGCGGTTGTTGTCGCTCTTTAACGAAGAGGAAGGAGGTGCCAAGTGAAAACACCACGCACTGATGCCCACAGCAACAAGATGGACAACGTGGATTTCGACGTTGAGCTTGCGTTGACCTACGATCTTGCCCGCCAGCT
>Ga0075471_10000826_pt1 | contig 19381 bp, 23 predicted proteins | sample DEB19_08_DNA_2_FD_74787 | JGI IMG/M metagenome (GOLD analysis project Ga0075471, IMG submission 74787) | Aqueous microbial communities from the Delaware River and Bay under freshwater to marine salinity gradient to study organic matter... | ecosystem: Environmental > Aquatic > Marine > Coastal ... | reverse complement strand
ATCGGGGACCTGTTCCAGCACCGTCGCCCAAGGAAGGTCAACGACGACGTAGGTGAAGGTCGACCCCGCGATCTGCTGCCCCTGCTTGTCGCGGAGGACGACGGAACGGGACCCCGTCGTCCCAGGGGGAGTGACGGCAGTCACCACCGTCGCCGAGACGACGTCGAACTGGGGCGCAAGCACTCCGTCGATGGTCACTGACGCGGTGTTGCCGAGATCGACCCCGACGATGGCGATGGCCGTGCCGCCCTGAGTGGGTCCGGTCGGGGGGTAGACCCCGCTGATCGTCGGATTTGCCTGGCAGACGCCCCAGTTCGCGAGCACCTCCGCGAGGTCGACTCCGTTCACCGCGCCGTCACCGCTGATGTCGGCGTTGCAGTTCGTCTGCGCCGAGGCGGCGGAACAGAGGATGAGCGACGCAACGGCGGCTGGCAGCTTGGAGAGGGTGCGCTTCAGAGACGACAGGTGGTGCTTGCTATGCATGCTGATCTCCTCCGTGCTGTTCACTTGAAGGCCACGCCGCCGGCGAGGTTGCCGAGGTCGAGGCAGGGGTAGGTTGCATCAGGCTCGCAGCCGCCTTGCTGGCCCCAGGCATTCAGCACGAAGGACAGGTCGGAGCCGTCGACGAGGCGGTCACCATTGATGTCCGTGCGGCAGGCGAATCCGTTGCCGCCGGGGGGTGGCGGAACTTCGATCCAGTCGCTCATCTCGGATATCAATCCGCAGGGTGGATTGCAGTGATAGCGATACTCGAGGCGTCCATCAGACCAAAGTCTGAAGAACTTGAGACCACCGCGTGTCTGGCTGTTGACATAGGCGATCTCAGTAACTCCAAACCACACCACCGTCGGCCCAGCCTGAGCCGTGGCAGCCGAGGCGACTGCCGCGGCAGCCGAAGCCGAGGGCGATGAGGGAGCGGCAGTCGCCTGAGCGACGAGCCCCGAGACGAGTGGGTGCAGCGCGATGCCGAGGCCGAGCACGACGAGGCCGGCGCCGGTCGAGATGTTCTTCATGGTGTTCTCCTCCTGTGGGTCAGGGGTTGATGAGGTTCAGCGGGCAGTCCGACGGCGGGAACGGCACGCGCGGAGCATCGCCCCAGTTGCTGAGCACAGAGGCGAGGTCGGCGCCATCTACGAGCTCGTCGGCGTTGATGTCGCCTGCGGCGCGATATCCCTCCGTCGGTGAGCTAATCGTGAACCACGCTCCAATGCACGTCGACCCGTTGTAGCAGTAGCTTTGGTCTCCCAGGCGCCAGTTACGAGCCTCGATGGTGCCGTCGGACCACGCCCTGAGGATCACATTTCCGCCGCTATACCACTGGTAGGCGTCGTACCACACCACCGTCGGCCCCGCCTGCGCATTCGCCGCACTCGCCACCGCCGCAGCCGCCGGCATCACGCCGCCAGCCGCATGCGCCTGCCCTCCCGACTGCATCAGCAGCGCGCCGCCGATCATGCACAGACCAACGCCGCACAGCGTGACCGCTCCTGCCATCGCGTTCTTGTTCATCGTGTTCTCCTTTGCGTCGCGGTTCAATTCATGTCGACCGCGCGGCTCAAAATGTACTTTCGAAACGACCCGATGGAAGCAACTTGCTTCATTCGGAGCACATGAACGGAGCAGGGGGCCTGCTTTCGCGTCCGACGGATCGGCAGTGACCTCGGGCGTAAGTGCAGCTCAAGACAGTCGATGGCCCATCAGCTTGCGTCCACGCCGTTCCCAGCGAGGATTGCCTGCCGGTCCCGCAGTAGCCTTGGATAGGAGGAGCGCCACAAGCCGGTTTGGATCCTCGACCCGGTCTTAGATGAAGCCCCGACAAGCCGAGGGCGACCGACATGCTGGAAGGCCAGGAGAAGAGAGTCCCAATTGAACGAATGCGCGGTCTCTATACACTTGCCGCACGGGTACAGACGAAGGTGAGCTTGAGCGCGCCCCGTTGTTTCTGCATCGCGCGATCACGACCATGCAGCGCAGAGTTCAGCTGCCCATGCGAATTGAGGATCACCAACTTCACCTCGCAGTAGCTAGAGGCGATCTCAGTGTCGTGCTGTCCTCCATCCAAGCGGGTGAAAATGTCGGCGTGCGCGGTCAAGGAGGCGCTACGCCGCTGCATCTCGCCAACTCCCCGGAACTCGTCGCCGCGTTGCTCCAAGCAGGCGCCGGGGTAAATGCTCGTGACGAGGAGGGGAAGACACCGCTGCACTGCGTACAAGACGCTGAAGTCGCCGAATTGCTCTTGTCGGCGGGCGCATCCGTGAAGTCCAAGGACCGCGATGGTCGAACGGCACTGCACTATTCCCGATCTGAGGCGATTGCATCCGTGCTACTGGCATCGAGTGTTCGACGTTTTCCTGGCATAAGCCTTTCATTCCAAGTCGCCGGTGCGGATCCGAATGCCAAAGATAGTCGTGGAAACACGGCCCTCCACCTGACAGAGTCGCCCGCGATTGCTTCGCTGCTGGTTCGAAGCGGATCAGATGTCAACGCGAAGAACAAGGCCGGCCGGACGCCACTTCACGGAGCCGTCAGCCCCGACATTGCATCGGTTCTTCTTCGGGCGGGCGCGCGAGTCGACGACCTTGATGATTGCGGGTTTGCACCGCTGCACCTGGCGAGGTCGGTGGAGATCGCTCGACTGCTCCTCGGCGCGGGTGCAGATCCGAACACGCCAAGCTTCGTCGGCTGGAAGCCGTTGATTCTTGCCTCTTGCCCAGAGATTGTCGATTGCCTTCTTACAGCAGGCGCAACTATCACGTCCGCCGATGTCCGCGTCAGGGACGAGCGGGGAATGTCTGCGCTTCACCTCGCGGAGACCGAGAGTGTTGCAGAGTTGCTCTTGCTCGCGGGTGCTGATGTGGCGCTGAAAACGGGTACTGGAATGACCGCACTGCACCTTGCGGCAGGTCGGAGCAATCTAGAAGTTGTGCGCGTGCTCCTAAAGCACGGCGCGGATGTGCATGCGAGGTCGGATGCCGGGCGATGTGCGCTGTCTCATGCGAGGAATCCGGAGGTCGTGGTAACGCTCCTTGATGCCGGCGCCGATCCGCGCTCCGTTGCGAACGACGGTTCGACGCCGTTGCATCACGCGGTGCGTGCGGAGGCGGCGGAAGCCTTGCTTCGCCATGGTGCGGAGCCGAATGCGCGCGACCATCTTCAACGAACGCCGCTCCACGTTGTCCGAGGCAATGAAGTCGCTGAGTGCCTGATTCGTTCGGGCGCGGACGTAAATGCAAAGGACATAGATGGCGCGACGCCACTTCACTTCCCCCTTCGTCAGACTCCCGAAGATCGCCTAATCTCTGAGTTTCTTGAGCTAGATGCAGAGGTCGCTTCAGCGCTGATCGCGGCGGGCGCGGACGTTCATGTCCGATCATGGACAGGTGACACCCCGCTGCACCGTGCTCCGAGTTCCACCGTAGCCAAAGCACTTTGCGCGAGTGGTGCGGATCCAAACGCAAAGGGAGCCGGCGGCCGAACTCCGTTGCACAATGCACCGGGACATAGATGCGCGGCGGTCTTGCTTGGCGCAGGTGCGGCGCCTAATGCCGTTGACGACGCGGGCGACACCCCGCTTCATGTCGTCGCGAGGCAAGGCGATCCGGCGTGGGTGAAGTTGCTGATTGCGGCTGGCGCGGACCGGTGCATTCTCAACGGTCGGGGCGAGAGGGCGGAGGACGTCGCGTCTTCCAGCCTTCGTCGGACGCTAGCACTACGTGCGAGCGAGAGAGGTGTAGCGCTCCGGAGTGCGGTCGCGGCAGATGATCGCGAGCGGGTTCGTACAGAGGTTGCGCGAGGTGCGGATGTGAATTCATCCAGCAGTGACGGTGTGACATCACTGCATCTCGTCCGGAGCGTCGAAGTGGCGGAATTCTTGCTCAGCGCGGGTGCGAAGGTCAATGTGAAGGACGACGAGGGAAATGGGCCTCTGCACACCGTTGTTGGCGGCGATGTCGCGCGGCGGCTACTCGCGGCGGGAGCAAGGACGACGGGTAGGAATGAGAATGGCGATACCACACTCCTAAGTGCGCTCGACCGGGGGTGCGGTGATGTTGCGTTGGCGCTACTGGAGGCCGGTGCGGCTGCCAATGTGAAGAACCAACGCGGATGCACGCCGCTCCATATCGCAGTTCGAACGTGTGGGGCGCAGGTTGTCGGTGCGCTATTGAACGCTGGCGCAAAGGTCGCCGCACGCAACGCCGAGCGCGAGACGCCACTACATGGTGCTTCGTATGCGGCTGTCGAGGCTGTCCGACTACTTCTGGACGCGGGAGCCGATGTTGCCGCGCGATGCAAGGCGCGTCGGACGGCGTTGCACCGAGCGGTTGAGACGGGAGGCAAGTTCGAAGTTGTCAAGTTGTTGCTCGCCGCGGGCGCGGATCCGCTCGCAAGGGACTGTGCGGGGCGAGCGCCCATCGATATCTCCTTGCCTGAGTACCGAAATCTCGTCGCGGTCGTGTGACGACCGGGGCAAGGTCGCGACATAAGCTCGCGGGCTGACCGCGACCCTCCCGCACCCGTGCATGCTTCTGGCTCGCCCCATCCATATCTCTGGTCGGCCTGAGGACACCGGCGCGCAGATCCCGTCGTGCCCGGAACATGAGCATGACCAAAACTGGAATTCAAGTGGTCCTCGATTCCACATCAGATAAGAGCGGCTTCATCGAAGTTCTCGACCCCGATTGCGATAGTCCCATGCAACCGCTGGTATGGCTCGAGGCGCTGGGAGTGTCCTCCGGGCCTTCGATGTTGGCCGCCCCCCGACGGGCGCTGATGGCGCTTTCCCCCCGTCGTGGCCGCGATGGTCTCGGATTTGTTGGGCCGGCTTCAACAATGCGCGCACGCTCCGTTTCAAGGGTTGGCTCGAGGGCGAGAGGAGCTCCGCGTCGCGCAAGCTCAGTTTTGTCGCCCTGCGTTACGTCGGAAAGGCTGTATGGCAGCTCCGCTTGCTCGCGCTCGACGAAGACCTCGACCGTGTTCGCCGAAACGTCAAAGGCTACGTGGGTGGCGTGACAGGGTGTCGGCATGCCGAGGTCGTCGGCGGCCTTGCGGATGCTCAGCCCTTCCGACAGCACCAGGTCGACGGCGGACTCCCGGAACTCACGTGTGTACGCTCGTATCGTGGACATGAGACACGCTCCTTCTGGCGGGGGCAATCCCGCCGGTTAGGGGTGTCCACGAATCGATGGAGGTCCACGGCCTGCTCGAACGAAACCCCGCAGACCCCAAGACGGGAGCTGTTACACCAGAGGTGGCGATCAATCGCCCGGCACTACTTCCGTCCGTCGACTTCGAGAGGTGGTCCTTGCTGCCAACTTGTTCGCCTGTGTGTGGATCAAGTGCGGTAGCGGCATGGCATGGTTTTGACTGGCTCAGCACAGGGCTCGCTTTGCCAGCGCAGGATCCTCGGGCTGCGGGTCCGGCTGAAGGCCCCGTGGCAGGGCGAGGCGCCAAGCCTATCGTGGCTCGGGGACGCGGTAGGCTCTGACTCACCGGCTTCCAGCGAGCGCGTGGGAATTGACGCATCGCATGTCTCACGCATTGGCAATCGCGATAGCATGGTTGTTCATGCAGCCATACAACTTTGACGAGAGCAGCTGTGCGGTAGAAAACTCCGGTTCGGATGCTGTTGGGAGTGCGCAGAAATCCAGTGGTGCGGCGGTGAGGCAGCAGGGACCTTTCTTTCGGGTGCTTCGAGGCTTGAAGGGTTGGATCGGTCGGGTTGTCAGGCTCGCCATTAACCGATTTATTCACCAAGGGACCTCAAAAAGGCGCTTGCACGGCAACCGTTCTTCGATAGACTGATCCGCGGTACGCAATTGCGCACCGATACCAAGGAGATCACATGGCAAACGACAAGTCCGTTCTCGCCCGCGTTCTTGAGGAAGTTCGTGTCGCGGAGAACCACGCTGCCCAGACGACCGCGCACAACGTCTACGTCTCTGGCGTGTTCGAAGAGCCCGCCACGGATTCGGCGGCGGCAAAGTCCGTTCTCTCGCGCGTTCTTGAGGAAGTTCGTGTCGCAGAGAACCACGCTGCCCAGACGACCGCGCACAACGTCTACGTCTCTGGCGTGTTCGAGGAGCCCACCACGGATTCTGTCGCGTCGAAGTCTGTGCTCGCGCGCGTGCTCGATGAAGTTCGGGCCGCGGAGGCTCATCCTGCAGCGACTACCGCTCACAACACGTATGTGTCGGGTGTGTTCCAGCAGGTCGAGGGTAGTTGAGGCGCTTCTCTCGGCGGATCCCGTCGATACCTGAGGCCTTTGGAAGTCAATGCCAAGGGCGCAATTCGGGCGCTGCGCGTCTGATGCTTTGTTTTTGTCATGGCTATCGCGATCCTCGGTTCGCAAAGTTTGGATGAGCGCGCCAAGGTTCTCGATACCTGGCTGCGCGGTGTCCTCAATGACTCATGGAGCGTAGTGGCGTCGGGGTGGGGCTTTGGTGCGGGGCATAGTCATCTGCATCACACGCAGGCTTGGAGATTCTTCTTGCCCGCGATGTATGCAGCGCGAAGGCTGGCGAGGGGATACACCGCGTCTGAGATCGCCGCGGTCGACGCGATCCTGTCCCTTGCTCCCTCGATACGGCGGGTTGCTGGAACCTTGGTCGTGATCGACCCGCATGAGGCGTTGCGAGATGACCTCGCAGGCGTTTGGCATCCCTCGCTCGAGGGTGTGCGCGTGCAGGTGGTGCGTCCTGAGAGTTCGGTGGGCTCGCTTGACTATGTCACTTCGGCGCTCGAACTTCTTAACCGGGCGTCTCCGCGCTCCTCCGAGCTCGTATCAGACCATTGCGGCGCGATATGCTTGATCTCCCCGGAGGAGTGCGCGGTACCGGGACTTTGCGTCTCGACAACGAGCAAGTCCATTCCGGGTCTCTTGTATCTGTCGCCAGTTCCGACTCTGCTTTCGGCAGAAAGCTTGGTGCATGAGTCCGCGCATCTAAAGCTCGCGATTCTCGAGACGGAGCGCGAACTCTTCCATAACCCGAATGCTCGCGTGAGAACCCCGTTGCGGTCAGATCCCCGGCCGATTTCAGGCTTGCTGCATCAGGTTTGGGTTCTGGTTCACCTACGCGAGCTGTACCGGGACCTGCTTCGGGATTCATCCCAGATTGTGCGTGTGAACTTTGGAAAGATGGAAGCGCGTCTGGCTCTGCATGAGCGCGACCTCTCCGAGGGGCTTGCCGCGGCAGAGGCTGCGAGAAGCGAATTCACTGACGATGGATGGAAGTTTGTCGAGACACTGACGCGGCGCGCGAAGGAGCTGGCCAGTGTCGATTGATACTGTTGTTCTCAAGTGCGTTGCGCCATGTAACCTGGCCTGCACATACTGCTACGAGTATTCCGCGGGCGATGAGACTTGGCGATTGAAGCCAAAGTTTCTCGCTCCAAGGACTGCGAGGATGGTTGGCCTCCGAATCCGCGAGTTGTCGGTATATCGAGGGTTACAGTCGTTCAACGTGGTACTGCATGGCGGTGAGCCCCTCTTGCTGGGGACCGAGCGTCTCGGAACGGTTTTACATGAGCTCAGGAGGGCAGCAGGGGGCGTACGTCTGAACATCAGCCTTCAAACCAACGCTACGCTCATATCTCAGGAGTTCTGCCAGCTCTTCGTCAGAGAGGGAATCGCAATTGGCGTGAGTGTCGATGGCGGTGAAAAGCACAGTGGATCCCGTATAGATCACAACGGGCGTTCAGCCTGGACGAGAACTATAGGCGGAGTGAACTTGCTGAAGCGTTGCGCACCGGATCGCTTCGCCGGAGTTCTTTGTGTAGTGAACTCTTCGTACGACCCGTGCGAGGTGATCGACGAACTCCTGGCTCTGGGAGCGCCAACCATTGATTTGCTGCAGCCTTTTCTCCCTCATGATGTCGCGTCTACGGCGCGTCTTGAAACAGCCCGTCGCTTTGGCGAGTGGATGATCAAGGCGCTTAACCATTGGATGCGCGTCGGGAACTCGAACTCAAGCCGGATACGCGTCTTTGATGATGCGCTTCGGGCCGTCTGCACGGGTCATGCACGGACGGATTGGTTTGGGCCTCGCAAGGTTAGCTATACAGTGGTCGATACGGGCGGTGCCTACGATCTTCTTGACCAACTTAAGGCGGTGGGCGCAGAGAGCCATTCAATCCGAGACCTGGGTTCCACGGTGCAGAACTGCAGCCTGTCGGAGGTAGAGTCGCTGTCGCAAGATCTCTTGCGGCGCAGTAATGGAGATGTTCTCCCAGATGGGTGTTGCGACTGTCGTTGGAGCGTAGTCTGCGCTGCCGGGCATCTTCCATCTCGGTACTCGAGGGAGCGTATGTTCAACAACCCTTCGACCTACTGCGAGGGGATCATGGCCATTCTCGACGAGTGTGCCAACATCATGGAGACGAATGGGATGACGATTGCGCGGAGTCAAGCTTGAGTGGCGCCGTCATCCACTCGATCATTCTGAAGGTTGCGGCGCCCTGCAATCTTGATTGTGCATACTGCTATGAATACAACCGCGGGGACGACTCGTGGAAGGCGCGGCCAAAGTTGATCGCGCGGGCGACCGTGGAGAGATTGGCATCTCGAATCAAGGAGTATTGTCGAGATGCGGGGATCACGACGTTCCGAGTGAACCTCCACGGAGGCGAGCCGACGCTGCTAGGGCCAGAGCGACTGGCGGACGTGGTTTCCACGATTCGCGACGGGACGCCGGGCATTCGTGTCGAGTTCGGACTGCAGACGAATGCGACGTTGATATCCGCGAGCCTGATTGCAGTATTCAACGAGCACAAGATCAGGGTTGGCGCCAGTCTCGACGGCAGTGCAGAGGCAAATCGGCACCGAATCGATCATCAGGGCCGTCCGACGTGGTCCACCGCGGTTGATGGAATTCGGCAACTCCGGGATGCTGGATGCCTTGCGGGGATCCAGGCCGTCATAGATCTTGATTCCCCGCCGGAGGAAGTGCTTGGTCCGCTTGTGGACCTTGGGGCACAGTTGATCGAGTTGGGGCAGCCCTTCGGGACTTACGACAATCCACCGCAGGCTGGCGCATACGCGCTTGGCGCGTGGCTAGTCGAAGCGTTCGATCTTTGGGTGGCGGATTCGAGATTCACACGCGCCAAAGTTCAAGTCTTTCATGACGCGATTCGCGCGGTACTCACAGAGCGCCCTGATTCCGAGTGGTTCCCTGGGCTTCCCCCGGGCTACCTTGTCGTCGGAACCGATGGTGCGTACGAAGGCCTTGACACCCTGAAGGTTGTTGGAGAGCGCGGCCGCGTGCTCGGATGCGGGGTGTTTGATACGGAGATCTCACGGGCGCTTGAGCACGACTACATCGCCGCCCGAGGCGGTCCTGCGCAGCTTTGTGAGGCATGCTCGTCTTGCGGGATAGTTAGTTGGTGTGCGGGGGGGTACTATCCAACGCGGTTTGGGCTTGGCAACGGCTTTTTGAATCCGTCCCTCTACTGTGAGGACCTCCGTTTCTTCTTCATTCACGTTGCTAACTGGTTGTTGGAGCAGGAAGATGTCGGGGCCACACGCAAGGAGCGTATTCGTGAGCGACTCAGTCGACTCAAGGGCGCGGCCCCAAATCTTCGCTCAGCGCTAGCAAAGTCACCCAAGCTACAGCTGACAATCCATGGGAAGCCTATTGGACAAGGAGCCGGCAGGGGAGGGAAAGGGTGACTGGCACTTCCGTGGTCGAAGAGCTTCTCGCTCAAACCTCGCTTCCGCTGCAGACTCGATTGGATGCGGCAGATGTTGTCATGGGATGGCGACCGGCTGCGCGTATCTTGATCCCGCTCGACGGTGAGGTTGAGCGCTTCGCCAGCCTGCTTCTTAGCGCGGGAGCTCATATTGCTGTGGGTCGGGGCATAAAATGGCAGCGGCGTACCAATGCCGTTGGGTGCATCGACTGGTTTGAGCATCAGGTGCCACAAAGCGCCCCTCGCGAAGATGCGCTCCAGCGCATGTCCGTGCTCTACCTCGGAAAGTCGGTAGAGGCATCGGTACTATCGCGCGCAGCCGACGAAGGGGGAGCTGACTTCGAGTTCGGGGCCTCACTCGGCTACCCGGCGTGTTGCAGGCGTTTCGTTCAGGACCGAGGAGCGGTGCCTGCGATATCCGAGTGCTTCGGTCTCTACGCGTCGAGCGGGTACTTTGATCCGTGGACATGGCCGTGCACGATGCAGGTAGACGCTGCGCTGATTCCCCACTATCCGTGCTCGTGTGACTGCGCAGAATCCCGAGCCCTCGCAGAGTCACGCTGGCGCCTTATAAATCTGGTTGGACGCAGAAGCGATATCGATAGGCTGAGGTGGGCTCGGCGTGTTACTTACTTCCTCTCGGAAGAAGGTGCTGTTGGTGTCGTCGGAGACGAGGGGATGCCGATGCAGTCTCTGAGGTCGACCGCTCTCCCGCGAGGAGAATTCCCGTAATGCTCCCACTTACCGACTTGCCGAGCAGATTGCAGATGATCGGATTGGATCAGCGATTTGCGTTGGATCTGGCCTCGGTCGCTCTCGGTGTGCGTCGATGTGCCTTGCTTCATGTTCCAGCGGCTATCGCAGCCGATGCTAGCGCCCTCGCACGCGAAATCGGGCTGGTAGAAGTTGCGGCGAAGCGGCTTGTGCGGCGTCCTGACGCCCATTCCCGCGAAGGGCTGCTCTTTGAGGGTGATTCTGCGAGCGCGGGTTCGGGGGAGCCGTGGACGGAACTGTGGTTTGAGCAGAGTTGCGTCCCCGGCTCCTCAACCGAACTGCGAGACGAGCGCGCCTTGGGATATCCGCTTTGTTGCGTTCAGGCCTATCGCGGCTCTTCGAGCATCGCTGCACACTATCGGAGGTACCTGCGCTGCCAAGAGCGTGGCCGTTGGGAAATCAATCGACTCAGCGCCGTGTTTTGCGATGGCTTCTTCATGCCTGACTTCTTTCCGTGTTCCCTTTCCTGCTCTGCGGCGGTTACCTTTGCGAAGGGCTTTTTCGAGGTCGCCGACCAGACAATTGACTCGAAGACCGTTGCGCGATGGCGTTCCGTGATGCAGGGCGTCTACGGGATGTTTGGGGGGCGCTTGTACTGTTGGCCCGATTGGCAGCCCGAGGTTGGGGCGTTGCGAGTCGAGAACGCGACCGCGCTGAGCATCTCGACAGTCGAGATCGCGGAGGGGATTCCTAACGGCCTCGATTCGGAAGTCCTCCTGCTTCCGATGCATCACTTCCTGACAGATCAAGCGCTAGGCTCTGAAGGCGTTCTGCGGGTGCGGCGCCTGGGCGGCGATGAGATCGAGTTGCGTTGTAGGAACGGTGTCGCAGCTCGGTAGCGCTGACGATAGGAGGAGCGAAGTGAACCACGCGTGCTCATGCTCAAAGTTGCTAAGCGATACCGAACGAACGGCTGCAATCGCTGCAGTCCGACCGCTGCGTGATCTTGGGCCAAATCCGAGACTTCGGATTGGTGACGACTCCATGTGCAGTGTTGCGCGTGACTGCGTTGAGGCGGTGTCACATCTGAAGCAGTGCCGAAACGAAGCGGTAGATCGGCTTTTCTCAGAGACCCTGAAGTTGAGAGCGCTGGGCATAGACTGCGAAGCGAACGTTCCGGTGCTGCGTTCGTTCGATGGCGGACCGGAAATCCTCGTGCAACTTGGGCGGCAATTGGGCGTGGATGGGTGGGAGCCAACGCCTAGCGAGTCATCGACTCTTCATGCGAATCTCGGATTCGCGGCAGCGTGCATTCGTGATTTTTCCGAGCATGCTGCTCGACTCACAGGGCAAAACACGGGGCTCATTCTTCCGTTCCGGTGTGCGCCGCCCGTCAGCGGCAGCAGCTCGGCGTTGCAACTTCCTGGCGTGTTGCTGCTCCCCGTGGATGTGCCGGCGCTGATACTCGCGGAGTATTGGCTGCACGAGTGTCTCCACACCGAGCTCTATCTTGCGGAGTGGTATGAAGGGGTGGCACCGGCGCGAAGCGAAGCGCTTCTTGACACGCCGTGGCGGGAGGTTCAGCGGCCGGCGAGTATGCTGCTGCACGGTTCCTTCGTGTTTTCATGTATCGCCCTCTTCATGAGGCGGTATCTCGTTGAGTACGAGTCATCCTGCGCCGGCTGGCATCTCTCTGCGACGCCAGGTCAGAGAGTCCCGTACGCATCAATGAATGCGGCAATCGGGCATCGAATAGCCCAGGTCAACGAGGCGTTGAAGCAGCTGAAAAGGAACGCCACTTTCTCTGAGATTGGTGCTCGAGCCGCAAATTCTTGCGAGAAAATGCTCGAGGCTGCTTGTCAATGACCTTCACTGGCCGCGCCAGTGCGCGCTTCTTGGCTAAGCCGCATCCCCATGGTCGGTCAGTCTACTTGTGGGGAGGTGGCGCGTCGGCATTCGCCAGACGGCGCGTCGCGGGCACTCTCTTCCATTACTCAAGTGCGCGTCCATTCCATGGACAGCGGATGACGTTGGGCGTTAGCGCGATGCTTCTTCGCCTACTGGGCTCGTAGGTACATTTCGAACATATGACCCGCTCGAAGCGCGAACGGCAATCGAAGCGCCAATCGATAGCCGTTGATATCAGGCAAGATCTCTCGAACACGCGTCCCGTCCCAGTCCGAAGTTGATCCCGAGAAGTCCGGCGCGATGGAAACAAACCCCCACTCGTTTCTTGTTAGCAGCTGCTTCAGGATCAGGGCTGCTTCACGAGAATCGACCTCCACCAGGCTGTCTTGGGCGACGAGAAGGTCATGGGGTGGGGCAGGAGACGTGGCTAGGTCGGAAACAGGTAGCAACTCAATTTTGCTGAGAGCTGTCTCCTCCTCGCCGTACAGCCGAATGAAGTCAGCGCCCAGTGTATTCCCTAAAAAGTACGCCTGCACCGCGCACGCAAACGGGAAGTCGTAGGAGGTATAGCGATGGAGGCCGTGCTTCGCGAGGTAGTAGGCGACACCTCCAAATCCGCTTCCGAACTCTACAAACCTCCGCCGTCCGCTCCCAGTTAAGTTGATGCAGTTTGCGGCGACGAAGTAGTACGAGAGCGCTTGGTACGGAATCGGTCTCGCTGCTCCTGCGACTGAACAGCCGAAGCAGCCCATGACCGGCGGGAAGTCCACGGCAACTCCTGTCATTGCTTCGATTTTCCGAAGTAGATCTCCGGCATCGGGGACCGCGGAGGATCGCTCGTCTCCCAATTCTCGTTCTGGATTTCTCGCGTTCTCCACCCCCATACATACCGCAACTGCGTGAAGGCGATTCAGCCACTCTTGAATGTACCGTTCCTCACGTGCAGCGCAGGCGGTGATCGAGAGATACTCGTCGGCGCCTAACGCGAACCCGTAGGCAGAACCTGATGAGAAGAACGTCTCCATTGCATCGTTGATGGACGCAAGGTCGCCAGTGCGAAGGGCGTCAAGCAGCGGACGCTGTCGATTGCACCAGCCAGCCTCAGTCCAAACGGTCCCACGGCTGATCTCTGTCTCGCGACTCTGTAACGTGTCCGCCAGTTTGAACGCGTTACAGATCCTGCGAAGGAGTTCATAGACCGAGCTTCGTGGTGCCTGCCAATCGGTGCAACGTCGTATCGCAATGGAGGACATAGGGTATTGCCAATTGTTGGTGCAAGCGAGATGGGTTTGGTAGACTGGAGTCTCAGGGTTACGGCGTTTCTTCACAAGTGCGATTTGGTTTGAGTCATGCCCCGCGCGCCAGGATCTTCTCCCAATCGTCTCTCGATATGGCATATCGGTGCCCGTGACGGGTACATACCGATTGCCTTTCCTTCGTTTCTCGACCGCTGGACCGACCTGATTCTAATCGACGCGGCTGCACAGGAGACACCTGCACGCGTAGAACTTGCTGACGGGAGAATCCCGTCCGGATCGCCCCGCCGCGTTCACGCTTGTGTTGCAGGCGATGACACGCCAAGAACATTTGAAGTTCGAGCGTGTCCATATGCGAGTGGGATGTACCGCCTTTCCGACGATTTCGCTGAGTGGAGTGTGTTTGGAAACGGACAGTGCGACTATGTCCTGGGCGCAGCTCACGCGACCACGCGCATCGAGCGGTTCACGCCTACCACCATCGACAAACTTTCGCTCGAGCTTGGTTCGTTGGAACCATCGATACTGGTCGTGGACGCCCAAGGTGCATCGCGCGAGATCTTGCTCGATGGTGCACGGGGAGCGCTTGCGAAAATCGATGCAGTTGTTGCTGAGGTTGAGTTGCTTCCCTTCTACGGCGAAATCGCGTCTTTCGCGCAGCTTCTCCCCGGTCTCTGGGACTTCGGATTCGCGTTCGCGGGATTTCTGGAGGAAACGGAGTCGTGGGCAACTCCGGCACGCGTGCCCGTTGGACAGCGATGCGAAACGCTGCCCGGATCAAAGGATGCGATGTTCATTCGCATCCCGCAACGCCTCGATTGGTGTGGCGACTTTGCCCGACTCGCACGATACGTTGTTTCCTGCACGATGTTCGGTCACGTCGACTTCGGTCTCTCGGTCCTGCGGGGTGTAAGCGACGCTCCTGACTACGAAGCCGCACCGCTCGACTCGCCGGTTTCATTCGCGCTTGACCTTTGGCATGCGCAGCGAGGGGATCCTTGTGTTTTCCCGCCGGCTTGGAGTCCGCGAACGATTGAGAGTGGGATTAGTTCCGGAGTAGTTGCAGCAGAGCTCCGTCGATTGGCGGATTGTGCGCCGACTCGGGTTGAGAGCGTATTGCTGCGATATGGCTTTGGGACTGTCGTGGAGAGTTTGCAAGCGCGCAGGATCGCTCAGGCGCGCGAGTTGCTCGGCGGCAGGAGTTCCTAGATTTCGGAGGATGTTTCATGGCAAGCTTGCTTCGATTTGATTTGAACCAAGAGGGACTGCTGTTGTTCGAGCCCTCGGAACTGCTTACAGAGCGGCTTCGTCGGCGTCACGAGGCGGCGGCGTCGATGCTCCAGGCGCTCTCCGCTTCGGGCGTTGGCATCACGGGTGATCTCGCGGCACTGTCGTTCCATCCGGCGGCGCATGGATTGGTGGCGTTTCGACAAGGGTATCTTTCGCGGCAGAAGGCTGAGGATTGCGTCGCGCTTCTCTCAAGCCTTGATTCGACTCGGCTTGAGCGACTTCGGGAGGGAATTCCGACCGTCCATCAGTGCGACGCGTTGCTTCCGACGGTGGAGACGAGAGGCGAAACCGTGAGCCTGGATAGTCGAGCATCCGGACGTCCGGACGCGTTGGATGAGATGCTCTCCGAGGTCTGGAAGATTGGCGGCGATGGGCTCGTCCGCCTCGCTGCGATTGTTAGGGTCGTTTCTCTCGTGGTGGTAAAGGGCATGCCAGACCTGCCCTACTTCTCTGGCAGTACCTCTGATACATGGGGCGCGATGCATATGTCGATGCCGGCAAGCCCGGTTGTGCTGGCGGAGAGTTTGACCCATGAGGCCGCGCACTTCTGGCTTCACCTCGTCGAGGAAGTTGGCGAGTTCGCGCCGGGGGCCTGGGATGAGAATGAGTGGCTCTCTCCGTGGCGCGAGGACCCGCGACCCATCGGCGGGATCATTCATGGAGTCCACGTGTTCTCTTCGGCGGCGCTCGTGATTTCACAGTGGTTGCAGGAAGGCGCACGACTCCCCGCTGGAGTGGGTCGTGAAGACATTGAGGCGCGGGCTGCCTACCTCGTCGCTCAGGTCGAAGAGGGTATCGAGGAGTTGTCGAGACACCCCGGACTCTCGGAGACCGCGCTGGCAATCGCGGGCGGGAGCGAGGCTCGATTGGAATTGTTGCGTCTGCGGATTGGTGTCGATGCGCTCTCTCGCGCCCGAATCCGCGCCTCGGAGCGGAGGGCTGCCAAGATATGTACTTTGCGGCAACGGGGAATGAGCTTCCGACATTGACGAAGTGGAGTGAGCCTCGAACCCAAGCCACTCTAGGGATCTGATCATGTCTCAGTACCACCGATACGTTGCTCACTCCGGTATCCAGTTGATGCACAGGGAGGTCGTGCTGTTCATGCGCCATGGGCTTTGCCATTCAAACATCGAATGGCCGATTCCGGATTACAGCGACGAGAAGGACGGGCTCACGACGGTCGGAGTTGAACAGGCGAAGCTGACAGCGAATTGGCTCAGAGCCCACTACCCGTCGGAGCGGTGGATCGTCGTCACTTCCGCTCTCACGCGCGCGAGGCAAACGGGCGAGGTTGTAAACGAGATCCTTGGTGGAATCCTCCATAAGCCTGATGCGCGGATCAACGAGTTTCCTGGCGAGTCCGTCGAGTCGTATGACTCACTCGATGAACGTCTGCGCGCGTTTTGTGACGAAGTCCCTGGGAAGTGCAGCCGGTCAGATGAGAGGGTTCTCGTGGTCACGCACGGTCACGTACTCGAATATCTGGTAACGCGGGCAGTGGGGCTCGGTCGGCCGACGATTGTCGCAAAATCTGAGCACCATTCGGGGTGCCGCGGGCTTGCGACGCATGCCAACTGCGGCGTATCAGCCTTTTCAGGGCCGGAGTTGCAGGAGTTGGTGATGTGGAACAGTCACGCGCATCTATCGAAGTAGCGCCCCTAATGGGCATTGCGCTTACCTTCGCTTTGCTTTGGAGTTCGACGGAGCAATGGGCAGAGTGGAATCTGAGCCTCGACCGGCCTCGCTCTGCCATTCAAGGTGAGCAAGTGCGCGATCAAACAATGAAGAAGTTTCCACAAGTAGGTAGTCAGAAAGCTGCGCGAGCGCTCGTCGTGCGCGCACGGTTTGCCCGCCACCGCCGAATGGAGTCCAGTTGCCGTGCGCGATGAGGTGCCTAAGTGCAGTTGCGACTGCGAAGAGCTCTTCGTCATCGCCCAGCACGAATCGCGTGACTTCTTGGCGCAGTCGCGGGCTATCGACTTGGCTCTGAAGCAGCTGGCGAATCCTGACATCGGATTGCATGTGTTCTCGAATCCCGCTTGCGGCCGATCCGTAGAGACTTGTCCGAGTTCGCGCGAGGTTGGATACCCCTAGAGCCTTTATCGACCTTCTCGCCGACTCGTAGGCGGAGTACGATAAAAGCAGCCGTATGCCTGATGAGTAGCCAGCGGCGATTCCTGAAGAAGAGGGGCGCTTCAGTCTCATCCCCTCGAAACTTGAGGCGACTCGGTACCTCGCCGCGGCGCGATTCAACTGCTTGAAGGCATCGTCGGCACAGGTCCGCTTCAGTCGGCGCTCAAGCCGACAGATGGCGGGCCACGAGGACGGATAGCCGGGGACTGAAGTGGGCATTTGTGTACTCGATTAGGTTGCGAGACATGTTTCCGCAATCCGCGACGCCAGCGAGGTGTTCGCAAAATATGTCGAGAATCTCCTCCGCTGGATTGGTTTACGGGATGCCAATCTCGTTTGAGTTGTCACAATCTGTGTCAGCATGAAAAAGACTCGGTCCAAAGACACTGTTTCGCGTCAGCAGACTGTCGGCATTGGCGGGTCTGCGTTGCTTCCGGCATGGGTGGCAGAAAGGCCTACCCTCGCGGTTGCGTTCCTCGATGTGACGGTCATCGAGCTTGGTCGGTTCGCTCCGAAGCGCGCGGGTCCCATCTACGGCGTGCTGAACCCTGATCGATTCGGACTAGTTCCTGCGGCGTTCGAGCTCAGAAAGGCGGCTGATTGCGAGGCCTTCCTCACTGGGCTGGCCAGCGGATTCAGTTGGCGTGAGCTCTACGCGAAGCCCTCGAAACTGAGCGGTTGGCGCTTTGAAGAAGCCTATGAAGAAAAGGCGGCACGAGGCGACTACTCCAACAAGGGTATGTGGTGCTTTCTTCACACCGCACGCGGTTGGAGGGAGGTCGATTCATACGAGGATATCGAACCCGAAATCGACGAGTCGATGGGTACGTTCGCGACTGTGACGGACGAGCCGTTTCAGCGACCGGGTTCGGTCGCATTCATGGCAAAGGGGTACTCGCCAGTAGAGGTGCGGCTTGCGCCGTCGGATCCGTTCGCGCGGATCAGCTCGGTTCCGTACCTGACACTCGCCCGAGAGCTATCGCGGCGGCTTGGGGCAAACATCGTCAAGCGCACAGCGGTCGAACGGGCGGGCATCAGGAGGACTCATGCATGTCCGTTAGAGTTGTTATTTCCGCGAGGCGCGATGAAGCGAAAGCGCTGAGCCAAGGCTACATCCTGACTATCACCCCAAACTGCCGCTCGCCGTGGGAGAAGGCATAGGTTTGATGCGATGCCGTTCAAGTGCTTCAGCGCGCGCGCGCCCACTGCGTGCGCGTCAGAGTGGTCTTCGCAGCGCGGGTTTCGTTGGTCCAAATCAGTGCCGGGGATATCGCGCTGGTCGATTTCCGCCTGGCAGGCGGGATCTGAGTTCCAAGCGCGCGGGCGATGCCCGCCGCTGCGTCGCGCGCGTTAGCCGCGCTGTCGATTTCGATCTCGAGCGCGCCGATGCGCTTTGCTTTCGTCCGCTTGTCTGCAATCAACGTGAGCCGATACGGCGCAAGACCGCGGAAGCTCGACTCGGAGGGAGCAAACAGCTGCGCGGTCCATTTACTGCGCGTGTCGTTCTTTCCATCAAGCGCAGCACGGAGGGCGTCGGGGGGTCTACGCCACGACCCGCCGCGTGACTCCCAGTACTCGCAACCCGAGAGCCTCCATGCGTCGCTTCCGACACAGCGCTGAAGGGACTTGCGCTCAAGCCGTAATGTCGCAGGCGTGAAGCCGTGCGCGAGCCCCGCGAGCAGGGCGGCAAGGTCGTCGCTGCGACGGATCTCGTAGGCCGAGCGAAGGCCGGTATAGACGGAACGTTCGACTGCGACGATACTCGCAAGCCGCTTGCGCATCTGTGCCGAGAGGCACTCGCGTGCCTCTGGGTCGATCAACGGCAATCCGAAATCGAATCCATCGATCTCGGAGTGATCGACAAACGCAACACCTAGACGCCCGTGCGCAAGCAGCCAGTCAGTGGTCTTCTCGCGAATAGGCCTCGCGGACCTTCGGGCCGTGATCGGGTTTCTTTTGGTAGGGTTGGACATTCAGCCGCAATTTAGCGAGTTAGTTGACCTGCCACCCAATCACCTCGGCTCGGGGGTACGCTCCAGCAGCCTGGGCAATTGTGCACCGCTGCCTCATGAACTCGCCCGCCGCCCCTTCGAGTCGCCGCGGGACACCCTCGGAATCCGCGGGCGCGCGAGTGCGATGGATTCTGCGATGCATCACGCAGGAACACACGATTTACCCGAGAAAATCGTGGAGGTTACGAATCCCTCTCCGCCCACTACTCGAGCCGTCGCCGCTCCGGCGGCGGGCTTTGGCGCTCGCTTCGCGGCCAGAGCCTCGGGTGAGTGAGCCGGGTCGTTGCACGGTCTCGCGAGGACTGGCGCGACCTCGCAGCGTGGGCATGGCCCCTTTCCCTGCTTGAACAGTGACGAACGCCCGCGTTCGAGGTGACGCTC
>Ga0075471_10000825_pt1 | contig 19417 bp, 17 predicted proteins | sample DEB19_08_DNA_2_FD_74787 | JGI IMG/M metagenome (GOLD analysis project Ga0075471, IMG submission 74787) | Aqueous microbial communities from the Delaware River and Bay under freshwater to marine salinity gradient to study organic matter... | ecosystem: Environmental > Aquatic > Marine > Coastal ... | reverse complement strand
TGACGGTGATCACCTTCTGCTCCCGAAACTTTGCCAGTGTCCGTGAAAGCGTCTCGCTGACCGTGCCCAGTTCTGCGGCGAGCACGCGCTTGGTCATGCTAATTTCGATTTGCGGGAGGGGGAGGGCCGGGGTGAGGCTGGCGGTCTCAGGGTCGATTTGGCCCAGCAGCAGCTTTCTGAATCGCGTTCAGGCCCGTGTGAAATTGGTGCGCGGGGCGGGATTTGAACCCACAACCTTCGGCTCCGGAGGCCGACGCTCTATCCAGTTGAGCTACCCGCGCAAGGTGCCGCAGACATTACGCGGCTCGCAGACCCCGCTCAATTCAATTCTCCCGCCCCAATCGCTCGTACCCCTCCCGCACCGACCCGCGCATCAACACCACAAATGTGAACACGCCCAAAATGGTGCCGAAGGGGAATTGCAGGCACATCAATCCAGCTGACACCATGGCGAACACGCCGTGCTTGCGCTGCCGCAGAAACATCACCGCCAGAATATTCATCACGGTGCCGACGACGATGAAGAGGCCGACGACCAAGTAGATGACCTGCATCAAAGCCACCATCTCCTGGGGCGGGGGATTGGAGCTGTTGCCCAGCTTGCCGGTCATCAGTGCGGCATCAGCCACCAATGCCCGGCCATGAAGCAGCCGCCCAAGGCCCCCAGTCCGGCGAAGATGTAGTAGAAGATGGAGAGCAGATTCAAATGGCACTCGGCCTGAGGTCCCCACGCAGGCGGCAAGCGCGGCGTCTGATTCATGCGCAGAATCTGGGCGCACCCACCCTGCGAGTCCATTCAAGGGTTCGACAGCCCCGATTTGTCAAAGCACGGTGCTGGCGCTGCCCAAACAGACAAAACCCAAGGCAACGATTGACGCTGCCTTGGGTTGAAATATCGCAGCATGCCAGGCTGCTGTCAGGGTCAGGATTGCGGAGGCTGGGCAGGTGCTTCCGCTACCGGAGCAGCCTCTGCAGCCGCCGCGGCCGTTGTGTCCGCCGGCGGCGCGGACTCCGTTAATGCCGGAGCGGGTTCCGTCGTGGCAGCTCTATCTTCCGCCAGACCCGCAGCGGGTGTCGCACTTGGCTCCTTTTTCTTCGGCTCCGGCCTAGGCGCTGGTTTCTTGGCCGTCTCCAGCAAGCCCGTGGTGGCGAATTCAATCACGTGCCCCTGATGGATCAACCAATGCAGGTCGGACACCACAGCAGTTTGCTCAGGTGTGGGCTCGGCGGGTTTGGCTTCCGCCGGGGCTGCGCCCTCGGCCACGGGAGCAGGGGCGGTTGGAGCAGGTGTTGGAGCAAGTGCCTCGACCAGTTCCTTGCGGGTGCACTTTTTGTTGTTGTTGATGAACTCAACAATCTTGCGCACCCCGTCGGAAACCGGCGTCGTTTCGAGATCGAGATACTTGGGGCGCGCCACCCAGACGTGCGTGACGGTCTTGTTGACCTTGAAGAACTGCAATCCGTGCTGCGCGAACTGCTGGCTCAATACCGTGGCCAGTTGCAACGGGAACCGCCGCTGGTCCTCGACCGTGATGCGATACAGACGGGCGAGTCCCGGGCAACGCAGGTTGCGGGCGGTCTTGCCGCTGATGGTCATCGTCTCGACGGACTTGATGATGACCGGCGCGTGGACGGCGCGGAAATGATTCTCCACATCCTCCATCGTCGAGAGCTTCGGGGCGTCGGGGATGTTCAGGCAGATGTATTCCGTCTTCCAGCTCTGGTCTTCCACCCACTTCGCCACCACGGCCTCGTCCTTCACGATCTTGACGCGCGACTTGAACATGTCGAACGGCATCCTGGAAAAACGCTCCGCATGCAGCTCCTGCAACTTCTTCTGGTAATCGTGATGGTTCGGTGGGCCGAGAATGATGTCGCTCATGCCGCATTGCGCCACGAACGTGTATTTGCCCTTGGGCGGCTCCGTCTGGGTGCGCTCGGCCTGGTAGAACGTGGCGAGGTGCTGGCTCAACACGTGTTTCACCGCGTCGTCCTCGCTCAACCAGAGTGATTCATCCAAGGCGCAGCCGAACAATGGCTGCACCGGCTTGCCCTCGGCGTTCTTCTTCACCGCGAAGGTCGCCGCGTGACGCTCGGGCTTTTCCAAAATCATCAGCGCAATCTGGAACAAGGGGAACGCGCGGCCCGTCATGCGGATCTGCTTGGCCAGCATATCCACACCGGTGGAATCGGGCACCAACGAGAGATTCACCTCCGGCAAGGGCTGCGGCGTGGGACGTTCCTCGCGACGCGGGCCACGGTCATCATGGCGCGGACCGCCGGGGCCACGGCGTTCGCCGCCGCGACGATCACCACCCTGACCGCCTGGACGCGGACCGCCAAATCGTTGGCCGCCCGGGCCGCGACCGCCTTCCGGTCTTGGGCCGCCGGGTCCGCGCGCAGGGCGGGGACCGCCTTCACGGCGGGGGCCGCCGAAGCCGGGGCGTGGGCCGCCGCGGCGATCGCCGCGGCTGCCGCGATCAAAAGATTCCTCGCGCCCCTCGAATTTTGCGTAGCGATTGGCCTCGGCCGGCTCTTTCGCCCAAGCGGGTGCGAACAGGTTGTCCAGGTTGAACAGGTCGTTCTCGGGTTGATTGCTCATGACTGAAACACGTCAGGCGCGACTGAGGCGCCTCGAAATGAATACAGCTTGAGCATGACTAGGCAGGCTGGGATTGGCAAGCCTTGCTTGGGCGGCACTGTCCGTCGCTTCTTGCTCGTAATCTTGCTCCTACTCTTGATTTCCTGCCGGCCCCGGGCGGATCAAGAGCATGCGCAAGATCAAGACCCCCTAGGCCCAATACAGGTAATCCAAATTGGGGAACACATTGTCCGTGGCTTCGAGCTTTTTCAGTCCGGCTTCGTCAACAGTGTTGATGGTAAGCTGCTCGTAGAGGGACAGGAAGCGGAGCAGATGATCCTTCACGCGTTTCCTGGCATAATCGGGGCTGGTGCCGGTGCGGAGGATGAACGGCCAGTCACTGGATTGGGCGAGCAGCAATTCCCGCGCGGCCTGGCGCAGGGCGCGGAGTTGCAGGCCGGTTGCGTCGGGGAACTTGCGGGCCAGCTCTGTCATGCGCGTTTGGGCGACGTTGAGGTGCGGGTAGATCCACTGGTTAGTTTCGTTGAGCCACACGCGGCAGTAACCCTCCTCGCCCCAGCTGGACGGGCTCGGCTCGGCAACTTGGTTGGTGGGATGCGCCCGGAGGTAATCATCGGGCGTGACGAGCGTGAAGACCTTCTGGTCGTAGCAGGCCTTGCGAACGAAGAGATCAAGGAACTCCGGGCCTTCGTGCCACCAATGGCCGAACAGCTCGGCGTCGTAGGGCGAGAGCAGCAACGGTGGACGATCCATGACGCTGGCGAGATGCTGGAATTGTGTGATGCGGGCTTCGAGGAAATGTTGCGCGTGCTGGGCAGCGGCTTCGATGGCGTTGCGCCGGTGATAAAGGTGTTTCCCATGCCGGTCGCCTTCGATGCGCCAATACTTGAGTCCGGTAAACCCGCGATGTTCCGGCGACGGCAGGTAAGGCCGCACGTAATCCATGTCGAGGTCGAAGCCGATGTCGCGGTAGAAATCGCGGTAACGTCCGTCGCCCGGATAGCCTTCCTGTCGGCTCCACACCTGCTTGGCGGATTCGAGGTCGCGACCGAACGCCGCGATGCCATTGGGCGTGAAGATGGGCGCGAACGCGCCGTAACGCGGACGCGGTTTGGCGTTCAGCACGCCGTGGGCGTCGAGGATGAACCAGCGGATGTTGGCTTCCTGCAGGACTTTTTCCACGCCCTCCGTGTAGGCGCATTCCGGCAGCCAGATGCCGCGCGGCGGGCGACCGAATGACTCCTGATAGTGGTCGCGCGCAACGAGCATTTGCGCCCGCACGCTTTCGGGATGATTCGCCAGCAGGGGCAGCAGCCCGTGGGTCGCGCCCGTGGTGATGACCTCCAGTCGGCCCAGGTCTTGAAGCTTTCGGAACGCTGCCAGCACGTCGCCGCCGTAAGCCTGATACGTCGCGCGCAGGGCGGTGAAGCGCTGGTGATATTGCGCGGCGAGGTCGTGCAGGTGGCGGTCGAGACGGGTGCGATGCGTTTCTTTCTCAGCCAGTTCGACGAGCCCGTTCAGGTGGGCGGCGGTGCGTTCGCGCAGCAGCGGATCCTGCAACATCGCGCACAGCGTCGGGCTGAGGGTGAGGGTGAGGCGCGTGTTCATGCCGTCGCGCACCCAGCCTTCGAGCACTTGGATGAGCGGCAGGTAACATTCGGCAATCGCCTCGTAGAGCCAGGATTCCTCCAGAAACTTGGGATGTTCCGGATGCCGCACGAACGGCAGGTGCGCATGCAGCACGATCGAAAGGTAACCTTGCATGAATGCGCGGAGGTTAGTCAGCCGCCGCGCAACATCCAATCCCGAACCGCGTGTGGTTCAACCAGAAGCGCACGTGCTTGGGGCGCACCGCACAAAAATGCGGGGCAATTGACCTTGCGGGTGATGGTCCGGGCTGGTGCAGTGGGTGGCTACATCCCCTATGCAAAAGCCGCGTCTATCTTTCTGGCAGATCTGGAACATGAGTTTTGGGTTCTTCGGCATCCAGTTCGGCTGGGGGCTGCAGATGGGGAACATGAGCGCCATCTATGAATACCTCGGCGCCAAGGAGAGCGAACTCCCGCTGCTCTGGCTCGCTGCACCGCTCACCGGCTTGATCGTGCAACCCATCATCGGTCACATGAGCGATCGCACGTGGGGGCCATTGGGACGGCGACGCCCCTACTTTCTGGTGGGTGCCATCTGCGCGAGCTTGGCGTTGCTGGCGATGCCGCACAGTCCGGTGCTGTGGATGGCGGCGGGGTTGCTTTGGATTCTTGATGCGTCGGTGAATGTCAGCATGGAGCCGTTCCGGGCGTTCGTGGCGGACTTGCTGCCCGAGCAACAGCGTACCGTGGGCTTCGCGATGCAATCGGTGTTCATCGGCGCCGGCGCGGTCATTGCGTCGAAGTTGCCGGAGTGGCTGCACTCACACTTCAACGTCAGCATCACCACCGGGCCAGGACACCCCATTCCGCAGACGGTCACAGTGGCGTTCACGGTGGGAGCCGTCGTCTTTTTCCTCGCGGTGCTGTGGACGGTCTTTAGCACCAAGGAACATCCGCCCGAAGACTTGGAGGCGTTGCGTGCCAAGAAGGCCGAGGGCTGGGGCGAAATCTGGACGGCGTTCAAGCAGATGCCCAAGCGGATGAAACAGCTCGCAGTCGTGCAGTTCTTCACTTGGTCGGCCTTGTTCGCCATGTGGATCTTTTTCGCGCCCTCGGTTGCCCGCGACATCCTTGGCGCCACGGACACCAGCTCCGATCTGTACAAAGAGGGCATCAACCTGGCGAACTCTTGCTTCGCGACTTACAACCTGGTCGCGTTCTTCGCCGCGATGGGCTTCTTGTGGCTCGGTCGCTTCGTGCGGGCAAAGCAAATCCACTTCGTTTCGCTGTTGTTGGGCGGGTTGGGGCTGGTGTCGCTGAGCGTGGTGCGCGAGCCGTCGATATTGATCGCAGCGTTTGTCGGTGTGGGTATTGCGTGGGCCTCGATTCTCTCCATGCCTTACGCGATGCTATCGAACGCGCTGCCCTCCGACCGCATGGGCGTTTACATGGGCATCTTCAACTTCTTCATCGTCATCCCCCAAATCCTCGTCGCGCTGGTCCTGAGCCGCGTGATGGAATCGTTCCCCGAAGTCAGCCGCCTGATGGCCGTGGTCGCGGGCGGCGTCTGCATGTTGATCGCCGCCGCTGTCACGCTGCGGGTGAATGACAAGGAAGAGACGGCTGCGCCCGCATAGCATGTTTTGGGGTGGCGCCGGCCTCTGGCCGGTGGTTTCGGGCGTCCCGCCCGAAACCGGCAGGATGGCTATACTTAATCAAATCAAGGGCGACCGCTCGCTGGGAAATCCGGCGAGACGCCGGATTTGGCAGGCCAGAGGCCTGCGCCACCCGCACAAAGCACCGCCACCTACTTCGCCGCCCGGTGATAGAGGCGCCACTCGAAGGCGTTCAGGCGGAACAGGGGGAAACCGTTGCCAGTCACCTCCGGCGTTCCCGCGATGCGCACGGGCTTGAACTGGTCCGCGTGCATCACGTCCACCGAGCCAACGACCGGGCGGTTTGACAGATTGATGACCGCCACGAACTCGTCTTTGCCATCCATGCGCATGAAGGTCACCAAGTCCCTCTCAGCGGAATTGCGCAACCAGATGACGTCGCCCTTCGTGAAAGCAGGATGCACTTTTCGCAGCTTGATGAGTTCCTGATAAATCCCGCGCAGCGGCGGGCGTTCTTTCGGCTCCCAATAGACGGGCAGCTTCTCGAACAAGGCGGGCGCGCCGGATTCGGTGGCGTCGCCTGCTTCCATGCCGTTGTAGAACAGTGGCACGCCATCCAGCGTGAGCATCAACACCTGCGCCGCCAGCGCGCCGCGAATGCCGAAGCGCGCCACCGCCCGTGCTTCGTCGTGATTGTCGGAGATGCGCAGATGCAGCGCGCCCGCGGGGAATTGGCGTCGGCTCTCCTCCCATGATGCGCGCAAATCCGAAGCCGGCGCCCCTTCGATCATCACGCGGTTCAACGTGGCGTGCAGCGGCCACGAGTAATCCATGTCGAACGCCTTACGCAACAGCTCCGGATGGCTGGCTTCGGCGAGCATCATGATGTTGGGATTGATCTGCTCCAGTTCCGTGCGGGCTTGCTCCCAGAAATCGGTCGGCACCATGTAGGCCACATCGCAACGGAAGCCGTCCACGCGTCGCTCGCGCACCCAGTATTTGAGCACATCGATCATGTAGCGGCGCAGCTTCGGTTCGTCGTAGTTGAGCCAGGCCACGTCATGCCAGTCGGCCGGCGATTGGATTTTGCCGCCGGCATCGCGCTTGTAGAACTCCGGGTGCTTCATCATGACGCTGTCCCACGACGTGTGGTTGGCCACGATATCAATGGTCACCTTCAAGCCCCGTTGGTGCGCCGCAGCGACGAGCGCATCAAAATCAGCCGTGGTGCCGTAATCGGGGTTCAACGCATAATAATCCCGCACCGCATAGGGACTGCCGATCGAACCTTTCTTGAGCTTCTCGCCGATGGGGTGAACGGGCATCAGCCAAAGCACATCCACCCCCAGAGCTTTCAAGTCATCCAGCCGTGCCGTGATGCCCTTGAAATCTCCGGAAGGTGAGAAATTGCGCGGGAAGATTTCATAAATGACGCTGCCGCGCAGCCAGTCCGGCGCGGAGCGGACCGGAGTTGAATCCGCGGCCGGGGAGGCCGTGACGGTGCCGAGCGCCAGCAGCAGCGAGAGGCAGCATCGGCGGCCGCGTTTGGTGGAGAGGCGATGGATGTTCATAACGTCGGGTTCACCCGCGCCATGGGACGAAGGGTGTTGCTTTGACGGTAGCGTACGCTCCCCGTGAACCTCCACCGCATGTTTATGCGAAGAATGACAGTTCGGTTCGCAACCGCAGAAACGAAAAAGGCCGGAGCAACGCTCCGGCCGTGAGGTCTGATCGGAATTACTTCTTCGAGCAGGTGGCGCACTTGTCGCAGGTGGTGCCTGTGTCGGTGCAGCATTTCATGGCGCAGCCGGGCTTGCTTGGGCAGCAGGCGTTCTTATTGCAGGCGCAGCCGACCGCGAACGCAGCCACGGCCAATGAGAGGGCGATAACTTTGAGGTATTTCATAGCTTCTTTGTTTTTGATTCGGATCCAGCGTGCGAACCAACTTCTTTACACGCTGGCATGGAACCCTAAGCGAGGTTGGCTAATTGTCCAGCACCCTCACTGCACACCTGGCGCGTTGGTCAGCGAGGCCATGAAGGCGACCAGGTCGCGGAGTTCGTCGGTGCTCACCAGTGAGGCAAAATTATCCGGCATCGGTGATACGCCCGCCGCCCGCCGGATGATTTCCGACTTGGGCACGGTTCGCTCACCGTCGTCCGGCGTGTGCAATGTGAGGGTGGTTTCGTTCTCGGACCGCAACACGCCCGAGAGGCCTGCGCCATTCGTCAATACCACAATGACCGTCTCGTAACCCTTCGAGATGCTGGTGTTGGGGTGGATGAGTGACTCCAGCAGTTGCGCGGGTCCCAGTCGCGAGCCGATGCCGTCCAGGGCCGGGCCATTGTCGCCGCCTTGGTCGCCCACGCGATGGCAGCGTCCGCAGGAGGCCCCGGGTTTGTTGAAGAACACCTGGCGGCCCGCCCCGGGGTCGCCTCCAGTCAAGGTGTCACGAAAGTTGGCGGGCGGGTCGTTGGTTGATGCCTGAGGACGATAGTCAAATTTCTGGAACTGTTTCACGCGTTTGACTTCCGCACCCACCCACAAGATTGCCAGCACCACGGCGGCAATCGCAGCCGCCAACAGCAGGAGCGGCCACCGTGGGCGGGGATTTGGGCACTCGGGTTCCGTCATTCACCCAAGATTCGCGCAGCGCCCGCCGGGCACAACTCGAAAAATCTCGCAGCCTTGCAGCGTCCTCCGCATCTTGCGCGCGTGCATCTGGCTCATCTGCGACTGCGGGACTTCCGCAACTACGCGCGACTGGATGTTGATTTCGCCCCGGGCTTCCACCTGTTGCTCGGCGACAACGCACAGGGCAAAACCAACATCCTGGAGGCCGTTTATTTGATGGCTACCTTGCGCTCGTTTCGCGGTGTGGGCAGCGCCCAGATGATCCGGCAGGGGGCGAAGGGTTATTTCGTGGGCGGCAAGGTGGTCGGGCAGGGCGAGGCGGAGATCAAGATGTATTGGTCGGTTGCCGAACGGAATCTCAGCCTCAATGGACGCACGGTGAAGAAGCTGGCCGAGTATCTGGGCACGCTGCGCACGGTGGTGTTTTGCACCGAAGACTTGCAGCTGATCAAAGGCACCGGGCGCGTGCGGCGGCGGTTCCTCGACTTGTTGCTGTCGCAGACGCAGCCGGGCTACCTTGGCTTGCTCCAGCGTTATGCGCACACGCTGCGCTCGCGCAACGCCCTCCTCAAGCAACGCTCGTTGGACGAGGTCGCGCTGGAGGGTTTCTCCCGCGAACTGGTGGCGGTGGGCACGGAAATCACGCGGCAACGTCGCGAAATCGTGCCGCGCATCTCACCGCTCGCCCGGCTGGCGTATCGTCGCATCTCCAACGACGCCGAGGAGCTGCGCATCGAATATCTGCCCAGCGTGAAGAAAGACTTCGCGGTGGAACTGGCCCAAAGCCGCGCGCGCGAACGGAGCCAACGCATGACGGTGGTGGGTCCGCATCGGGATGAATTGCAACTGGAACTCAATGTGCGTTCCGCCGCGCAGTTCGGCAGTGAAGGGCAGAAGCGTTCCGTGGCGATCGCCCTTAAAATGGCCCAGGCGGAATATCTGACAGGCCTGCATGGTTCCGCGCCGCTGCTGTTGATCGACGATGTGATGGGTGAATTGGACGTGAAACGCCGCAGCGGCTTTCTGCCCTTGCTGGAGCAGGTGCATCGGTCTCGCGGTCAGGTGTTCATGACCTGCACCGAAGAGAACTGGCCGCGCGAACTGGGGCTGGAACTGCACCGCTGGCGGGTGCACGCAGGTGCATTGAAGGCATAGCGGCCTCAGTCGCCAGTCGACAGGGGCTCCCGGCTGAGGGCCAGTCCCCCATCCTTGGCCACTTTTGCGCGTGAGGCCTCCACTTTGATGTAGTGGAGCACCACCGGCGCGAGGATCATTCCCGGAATACCCATCAATTTTTCGCCCAGCACGATGCCGAGCAGCGTCAGCCACATGGGAGTCTTGATGCGATCACCGATGATCTTGCTGTTCAGGAAGTATTCCAGCTTGTGGATGGCGATCAGGAAGACCAGCGCGAACAACGCCATCTTCGGCGAGATGGTGAAGGCTACGAAACAAATGAGGGTGTTGCTGATGATGTTGCCGATGATGGGCAGCAGTCCGCACAGGAAGGTGGCCATGATCAACAACGGCGCGAAGGGGAAGCTGTTCCAGACCAGAAACACGCCCGTGAGCGCCGTGTTGATCAGCGAGATGACAATCTGCGCCGCGATCACCCTGGAGAAGCTGGCGTAAAAGGTCTGCATCCGCATCACCAGCTCGACCACCACCATCGAGTAAAGGCTGTCCCGCGATGTCTGGGGGTCTTCTTCCATGTCCCACCGGACGTTGAGGAACAAGCTCGCCGCGACAAACAAACCGATGAACAGCGAGGCGACCTCAAACGTGGCCGCGCGCGCGTAACGCCCAAAGCTGGCGACCTGCTGCTGCACTTCTTCCAGAATGAGCTGCTTCGCGCTCGTCCAGTCGGTGAACGGCAGCTCGATGTGGTTCTCCTCGGCGAATTCAACCACCCGGGGCAGCGTCGTCTCGGCGATCTGCGGCAGGGTGACATATGCCTGCTTGGCGAAGTGATAGAAACCCAGTCCGATACTCACCACGGCAACGGTGTAGAGCCCGACACCCAACAGCCGGCTGCGTCCGAAGCTGAACTTCACGATCGCGAAGTAGCCGAACAGCGCCGTCAGCACGAGCATCCCCAAATGCAGCCAGCCAACGAGCACCAGCAGCAGTGCCATCAGGGCGTAGGAGATGCGCGTTTGCAGGCTCATGCAATCAACGCACGCGCGCCAGCAGCCACGCCGCCAGATCGCCGATGGGCAAACGCTCCTGCTTGCCGTCGTCGCGATGGCGGATGGTGACCGTGTTCAGCAACTCGGGCTTCTCGCCCAGCGTCTCGAAATCAATCGTGACGCAATACGGTGTGCCGGCCTCGTCCTGGCGGGCATACCGGCGGCCGATGGAACCGGCGTCGTCGTAGAAGGAGTTCATCTGCGTGCGAACCAAGTCATACACTTCTCTCGCCTTGGCGACCAGTTCCGGCTTGTTCTTGAGCAATGGCAGCACGGCCACCTTGATCGGCGCCACGCGCGGATGGAACTTCATCACCACCGTGGTCTCGCTCTTCCCCTTGTCGTCCGTCTTGGTCTCTTCGGTGTAAGCGTTGGCGATGAGCGCGAGAATCAGGCGGTCCACACCGGCGGACGGTTCGATGACGTGCGGGATGTACTGCCCCTTGGCCAAACCGTTCGCGTCTTCGGTCGCCTGTTTCGAAGCGAGTTCTGTTTCAACGCCGGACTTCTCGAGATACTTCTTCCGGTTCTCGTAGTAACGACGCCACAGGTCGTCCTGCTTTTCCTTGGGCAACTTGCCCCAGGCCCCGCGCAATTCCTCGTCAAACACGCCCATCGGTTTGCCGGAGAAGCGGGCATGCTGGCTCAGGTCAAAATCACTGCGGGCGGCGATGCCTTCGAGCTCTTCACCCTTCAGTTCGCCCTTCTCATCGCGCTTGCTGAACGGGAACTTGTAGAGGATGTCCACCGTGGCGCGGGCGTAATGGGCCAGTTCCTCGGGCGTCTGGATGTGGAAGCCGAGCGTTTGCCGGGACAAGCCAATCCCCTCGTAATAACGAACACGCTCTTCGACCCAATACTGATGCCACGCCTGCCAGCCCCAATTCGGCTGCGGCTCGCCGGGATGACCCGTGGGCGGAACTGTGGCGACGGAGCCGTGAATGGCTTCGATGGCCTCGTCGGGCTTGATGAAGAATTCCAGTTCCATCTGCTCGAACTCGCGCGAGCGGAAGGTGTAGTTGCGCGGCGTGACTTCGTTGCGGAAGGCTTTGCCGATTTGCGCGATGCCGAACGGAACCTTCTGGCGCGATGTTTCCATCACGTTCTTGAACTGCGCGAAGATGGCCTGCGCGGTTTCCGGGCGGAGATAGGCGACCGCGGAGTCATCCTGCACCGGTCCCACGTAGGTCTGGAACATCAGGTTGAAAGCACGCGGTGCGGTCTTCTCGCCGTGACATTCGTTCACGCACTTGCTCGGCTTCTGCGGGCAGGGGATTTCATCGGTCTGGTCCGCGCGGAAACGGCCCTTGCACGTTTTGCAGTCGATCATCGGATCGCTGAACGTCGAGACGTGGCCGCTGGCCTCCCAGATCTTGGGCGACATGATGATGGTGGCCTCCAGACCCGCGACGTCCTCGCGCTGACGGATCATGGTGTTCCACCAGGTCTCCTTCACGTTCCGCTTCAATTCCGCGCCCAAGGGACCGTAATCCCAAAAGCCATTGATGCCGCCGTAGATTTCCGACGACTGAAATACGAACCCGCGCCGCTTGCACAGCGACACGATTTTCTCCATCAACACGTTCTCTTTGGGCTCGGCCATAGGGTGCGCAGTGTTCTGAATGGGGGATGGCAAGTCAAGGAAGGGGGTGTCAAGCGGAGCGCGGCTCTGCTGAAAGCCAGCCGCAGCATAATCCTTGGTTCTGCGGCTGGTCTGCGACACAGCCGCGCGCCATTGTGCATAGGCCTACATCCCCAAGCTTTCCGGCGAGGTGCAATTGGAGTATTGGGAAACCGTGTCTGACGCCCGCTATCAACTCGTCCACCTGCAAAACGGGGCGACCTCCATCCGCTCGCTGGAGGCCGCTGAGACATTTCATCCCGTCGTGGGACCTGTGGCGGAGGCGCAGGCCCTTTACGTAAACCAGCTCCGGCTGCGCGAAAGAGCGGCCCGGCATGAGGGCGAATTTGTCATCTGGGATGTCGGACTGGGCGCGGCGGCCAACGCCCTCACCGTGCTGCGGGCGACGCAGGATCTGGCCTGCCAATTGAGGGTCGTCAGCTTTGATTGCACCCTCGAACCACTGGAGTTTGCCCTGACCCACGCCGCCGCGCTGGGCTATTTCGGAGGCTACGAAGCCCGTTTGCGTGAAATGCTCCGCGCGGGTCGCGTGACCTTCCGGGACGGACCGCAATCCGTGAACTGGATTTTTCATCAGGCAGATTTTCCCGCCCTGCTGGCCCGCGCCGTGGAGCGCTGTTCTCCCGAACGTCCCGCTGAATCGGAGTTTGGTCCTCCACCGCACGCCATCCTGTTTGACGCGTATTCGCCCGCCCGAAACCCGGCGATGTGGACATTACCCCTGTTCACGAATTTGTTCCGGATGCTGGATCCGCAGCGTCCGTGCGCCATGCCCACCTACTCACGAAGCACCATCATGCGGGTCACGCTGCTGCTGGCCGGCTTTTTTGTGGGCGTCGGCCACGCGACGGGCGAGAAGACGGAGACGACGCTAGCGGCCAACACCATGCAGTTGGTTGAAGAACCGCTCGACCGCCGCTGGCTGGACCGCGCGCGCCGCTCACACCGTGCTGAGCCGCTGCATGCACCGGTGCATCACGTCGCACCGCTCTCTGATAAAAGCTGGGAACGGTTGCAGCAGCATCCGCAATTCAGGTAGATTCTCCCCTCTGTGAATCATCGCGAACAGTTCGAGCTGATGCTGACCGGTTCCGCGCCCATCCTGGCGCTGGCGCCGATGCAGGAAGTCACGGACTGGTCTTTCTGGAAGCTCATGGCGGGTTATGGTGGGGCGGATGTCTACTATACGGAGTATTTCCGTGTTCACGCCACCTCAAGTCTCGAGAAACCCATCCTCAAGTCCATCGACGAAAACCCGACCGGTCGTCCGGTCGTTGCCCAAATGATCGGGAACGACATCCCGTCGCTGGTGCGCACCGCGCGAGAACTTCAGCAGCATCCCATCGTGGCGGTGGACTTGAATCTCGGGTGTCCAGCGCCGGTGGTCTACAAGAAGTGCGCGGGTGGCGGGCTGTTGCGTGAACCGGAGCGCGTGGACGCCATTCTCGGCGCGTTGCGCGAGGCGGTGCGGATCAAGTTCACCGTGAAGACGCGGTTGGGGTTTGATTCGCCGGCTGTCTTTGAGCGCCTGCTGCCGATTTTTGCAAAACACTCCATTGACCTGCTGACCGTGCACGCTCGCACGGTGAAGGAGATGTATTGGAGCGGCGTGCATTACGAATACATCGCGCAGGCGGCACAGGCGCTGCGTTGTCCGGTGCTTGCCAATGGAAACATCTACTCGGCAGCCAAAGCCGAGGCTGTGTTACAACAGACCGGCGCGCGCGGCTTGATGATCGGGCGGGGCGCAATTCGCAACCCGTGGATGTTCCAGCAGATCCGCGATCACCTGGCTGGGCGATCCCCCTTCACGCCGGGCGGGCGCGATGTGTTGGCTTACGTGCAGGCGTTGTGGGAGTATTCCATCAAGCCGGAGACGCGGGAGTCTTCGCAAGTGATGCACATGAAGCGTTTCATGAACTTCCTCGGGCTGGGCGTGGATGCGGAGGGAAAGTTTCTGCACGAAATCCGGCGGGCGACCACCAGGGCGGAGTTCTTCGGGATTTGCGAAACGTTCCTCGACCATGACCGCCCCACGCCGCTGGAGCCGTTCAAGCTGGAGTTGAAGGAGACGGATTTATTGGCCGGCGAGCATCGGTAACCCGCCCTCACCCATACCGATACGGCTTGCTCATCGTAAAAGTGTTTGGCAGGTGACGGATTTCGCGGATCTCACCTTCGCGCAGCAGGACCTCCACAATGTCGAAGCGAATTTTCACCTTTGGATTGCCGAGCAACTTGAGGTAGTCCAGCGCCGTTTGGGAGAGCAGGCGGCGTTTACGGGCGTCCACGGCGGCGGCGGGACGCGCCCAGTCTTCAGAGGAACGGGTCTTCACTTCCACGAATGCCAGGCAATCATTGTCACGGAACACCAAATCAATTTCGCCGCGGTTCGATTTGAAATTGGCCACGAGAAACTTCAGGCCCAGTGACTGGAGATGTTTCTTGGCGGCGCGCTCGCCGAGCCGGCCCCGGCGCAGATGTTCCTGCTCGTCTTTCTTGCCCAACACCTGCTTGATGCGCGCCCAGAGACCCACGGCTTAGAGGAGTTCGGGTTGCTTCGGCTTCAGCGGGGCGAAGCTGCGGCGGTGGATGGGGCAGGGGCCGTGTTGGCGGATGGCCTCGAGATGTTGCGGCGTGCCGTAGCCCTTGTGGACGGCGAAACCATACTCTGGCCAGCGTGTGTGCCAATCAGCCGCTTGGCGATCACGCGTCACTTTGGCCAGCACGCTGGCCGCCGCAATGGAAAAGCTTCGCGAGTCGCCTTTCACAAGCGCGGTTTGGGGAAAGCGCAACGACTTCACCGGGTTGCCGTCCACCAGCGCATGTTCGGGCATGGGGTCCAGCCGGGCAAGGGCGGCGTTCATGGCTCGGTGCGTGGCTTGCAGGATGTTGATTTGGTCAATCAATCCCGCATCAACGGAGGCCACGGCGAAGCGAACCTCCGGGAGTGCCGTAAGCACGGCAAAGAATTCTTCCCGACGTGCCTCGGTAAGCTGTTTGGAGTCGTTCAGGCCGCGCAGGGTGGAGGGCAAGCCGGATTCCGCCCACTCAGGTGGCAGAATCGCGGCGGCGGCGACCACCGGCCCGGCCAACGGGCCCCGACCCGCTTCGTCCACCCCGGCGACCCTTGTCAGGCCGCTGGCCCAGAGCTGGGATTCGAACTCGAAAAGATTTGCCGCCGCGCGTGCCATTGCGGGAAGAGCTTTGCGGGAGGGCAGGATTTGAAAAGGCAAAACTTCACCCGGGCCAGCCCCGAGCCGCCTTCCAGAAATTTGCGCATGTTTGTGCGCTTGTGGGTTTTCGAGCCGCAGTGCTACATTTCCGACATGAGCACGGACAAGCCTCTGAAGATGGTCACTTGCATGAGTTGCAACACCAGGGTGTTTATCCCCGGGGACCTGCAACCTCTTTCCAGTGTGCCGTGCAGCAAGTGCGGTCACTCCATCATGATGCCCCTGCGCCTGCGCGGCATCGAACTGCGCGCCAAGATCGCCAGCGGCGGCATGGGCACGGTGTATCGGTCCTTCGATACGGTGTTGGAACGCGAGATCGCCGTGAAGGTGATGAAGCGCGAGATCGAGGAGGATCCCAAGGGTCTCGAAAGTTTCTATCGCGAAGCGCGCGCACAGGCGGCGTTGAACCACACGAACATCGTCCAGATCTACAGCTACGACGATTGGGAGGGGCAACGCTTCCTCTCCATGGAACTCGCCGATCGCGGAACGCTGGATTCACGCATTGAAAAAAACAAGCGGCTCCCGGAACTCGAAGTGCTCGACATCGGGATCAAGGTTGCCTCCGCCCTGGACCTTGTGCTGAAGCACGATTTGATTCACTGCGACATCAAGCCCGGCAACATCCTCTTCAACGCCGACAATGAACCCAAGCTGGTTGATTTCGGTCTGGCGCGGAAGGCGGACTCCGAGCCGGATGACGACTTGCGCGGCACGCCGTATTACGTGGCTCCGGAGAAGGTGAAACGCGAGAAGGAGACCTTCCTGTCCGACATGTACAGCTTGGGCGGCACGCTTTACCACGCGCTGACCGGCCATACGCCGTTTGAAGCGCCAACGGTGGAGGAATTGGTCGCGGCGCACGTCCATATCGCCTTGGTGCCGCCGAACCAGGTATTGCCGGAGGTGACCCAGGCCACCAGCGATTCCATCGCCAAAATGATGGCGAAGCATCCCGGTGACCGCTTCCTCAGCTACGATGAGTTGAGCATGGCTCTTGAGTTCGCGCGGACCCAGTTGCTCATCCAGCAATCACAGACGCCCGAGGTGGATCGTCCCAAGGGCAAGACCAGTTGGTGGCGGCGATGAATTCGTGCAGGGTGTGGTTCAATGGTTCCTCGGCGGGGGCGTCCACGGCTTGAGGAACTCCACCGCTATAGCCGCGTGTCCCTTGCTTTCCACGAGTCAGCCCATGCCTGTTTGTCCTGCCTGAAATCCTGCCCCGTTTTGCGAGCGAGCGCTCGCCCCCAGTAGCGCGCAATTTGATCTCCATGGCCCGCGAGGCTGATCAGTAGCGCCACCGCCTCATCCGATTCCTGTCGAGACAAGCCGGCCGCCGCCATCCACTTCGGGCGGCAATCGTAATCGCCATCAGCCACATGGAATGCCGCGCTGCGCATGAGCCCGGGGACCAAGCGTTTGTCATTAAGTGCGCCGGCACAGGCCAGTGCGGGGTGCAAATGTCGTCCGTATTCGCTTCCTCGAACGAACAGTTGGATCAGATAGCGAACTCTCTGTTCCCGGGCGGTTTTGGTCGTGGCTGCGGATGCGGCGAGAGCCGCTTCGGCAACTCTTGCCACGACCGGCTCGCAACTGCGCGGAGCAAACCTTTGCCAGTGCATCCTGGCGAAGGCGTAAAGACGGAGGGTGGCAATATGATTGTGCATCGTGGGCCCATTGGTCTCGTGCGGTAAATACAGCGCCGCGTCGAGCGCGGGGGGACAGATCGCCGTGGCAATTGCGGTGATAAAACTCCTCGGTGAATCCTTTTAGACCCGCGTTCGCCGCATCCAGGTGCTGGTAAATGCCGGACGCAATTTGTCGGTTATGTAACCGGTGTCACCGCCACTGAAGCCACGCCAATGGCCCAGCCCGCGTCGGCTCCCGTCCGCACCGAGGAATGGGGGCGTGCGGCATCAATACCCGCCCCGCCTTCCCGCCAGCTAATAGGTGCGGTAGGAAAGCTCGTATCGCCACCCATCTCTCAGGGGGGACAACCGCCGCTCACGCTTCACGCCGTGAAGCCGAACCGGTGATGCTCCTCTTCCGTGGAGATGCCGAGGGACGCGCAGATGCTCCGGGCCGCCAACATGGCGGCGGCGGTTTTGATCATCTTGTCGAATTCCGGCCGGGTCATGTCCAGCCCGTCATGCCGGATGGCTTGGATGCGGTAGCCGCGCTCCAGGAGTTCCGTCAGAAACTCCTCGCACGCCACCGGATCGTCGCCCGAGTAGAGACTGGTCTGCGCTGTCCGTTGTTTGAACTGCGGCGAGTATTCAATGGAATATTTGGCCATCATAACGACCTCCGTTTCATTGTGGTCTTGTTGCTGTCGGTCTGCATGGACTGGTTCACATGTTCGAAGTCCAGCTCGCCCGGACAAAGCAGCTCTCCTTTTCATACGCCAAGTCGAGCCGTCCCTTGTGGGCGCGATGCAGGGCTTCGCCGATCCGTTTGGGCAGATGAATGTCCGTGGTGCTCACGGTCACTTCGTCTGCATGTTCCTCGATCTTGATGACGCGATGCAGTGGATGCAACGCGCGCTCGTTCTTCTCCTGGTTGCGGACCAGATTGAGCAGTTCGGCCCGGTGAGTTTTCACCAGGTTTCCGCTCAACCGGACGAGGCCCGCCGGGTAATTGTCCCGGACACGCTTGCACGCCTGGCACAGTTCCTCGTGCGAATTCATGGGCCGGGATTCCGCCCATTGCCAGCGGCCGCCTTTGAACACGGCGTGGCAGGTCGGGCACACCCTGGGCTCGGGCGGTTTCCGGGATGATTTGTAAGGGTCGTGGACGCGCTCACGGATGAGCCGGTCCTTCCTTGCGTTAGTGAACGTGGTCATAGTAAGCCCCCACTTCTGGGGCGGCGGCGCGCCCCGGTTTGAACGCTGTCGAACTTACCTGAGAGAGCAAGTTTCTCATAATATACCACTCCCTGCTACTCCTTCCTACCCACTCTAGCTTAAGCCTCAAAATCAATTTGTCATCAGGCGGCCGTCTCTGGGGAGGTGGGCGCCGCTCACCGATTTCATCATGAAGTCAGGTTCAAGGTCTGATGTTCAGCGTGTTGGGCCAGCCCGGCCTGGCGTAGAATTGCAACCGCGGCAACTCGACCCGTCATTTCCCGATCGGCGTTATGTTTTGTCCCGGAAGCATGCATGGCCTGATGAACCAACCTGTCATTCTTACTGCCCGCGTCGGCTTTACCGGGCACAGACAGCCATGCGACCCCAATACCAAACCCAAGGGGAGCAGCCAGCCTGTTGTGCCGGCTGCCTCCATTGCATCCTTGGACGGTCCCGTTCTTGAGAACCGGATGAACCGATGGGGTTCAGCGTGACCCGGACCGGCAGCACGGCCGGTTCGTTGCCGGTCTTCTACACCGTGCGCGGAATAGCGATGGCCGGCGTGGATTACAACGCGCTGGTCGGCACAGTCATCATCCTCGCAGGCAGTTTGGGTGCCATCGTCACCGTGGCCATTCGCGATGATAAAGGCGTCGAGCCGCAGGAAACCATGCGATGGGATCGAATACCGTGGTCATTCCGGTCACTCCTTTTCTGGACCATCGCACCGGGGGGACGAAACGGTGATCGTCACGTTGCAAAGCAATCTGCTCCACCTCATCACGTCCGCCGAAGCCACGGTGACCATTCATGATTCACCCTACGGCCAGTGGACGGTGGCGAACTTGATCTTGGAACAGCTCACCGACCCTACCCAGAGCGGCGAGACGGCGGACTTCGATGCGGATCGCTACAACAACTTTGTGGAATACTCCGCCAATCGAAATCCCAAGCTCGCGGAAGCGAATGCCTTGTTGAAGACGGCCATCGAGCCGGACCCGAGCGACGATCAGAACCACATCACCCTCACCTACACACGACGCCTGCCACCTACGGACACGGC
>Ga0075471_10000824_pt1 | contig 19422 bp, 14 predicted proteins | sample DEB19_08_DNA_2_FD_74787 | JGI IMG/M metagenome (GOLD analysis project Ga0075471, IMG submission 74787) | Aqueous microbial communities from the Delaware River and Bay under freshwater to marine salinity gradient to study organic matter... | ecosystem: Environmental > Aquatic > Marine > Coastal ... | reverse complement strand
TGTCCAGCAGGGTCAGGCTCTCGGTGCCGTAGAACAGCGTGGCCAAGTTCGAGAGCGTGTCTCCGCGCCGGACCGTCGCGCGGCGATTCTCGAGCGGGCCGAGCGCTGCGGACGCGGTTCCCGGAGCCGCCGAAGCCGCCGGGGCCGCCGAGGAGTCGGAATCCTGGTCCGGCGGCGTCGGTGTCGGCATCGGTGTCGGCATCGGTGTCGGCGTACCGGCATCGAGGGACCCGGGCACCTGGGCGATCACGCGCCCCGCCTCGGTCCCGACCGTCCTGTCGGCCTCCGGGGCAGCGGTGGCCTCGGGGAGGGCGGGCGGCGCGACCGTGGGCGGGACCTCCCGGGCCGTCGAGGAGGCCGACTCGGCGCGGGGCTCGATCACGGGAGGGGTGCCGCGGTCCGCTTCGGGAGACCTCGGGGGCGAGGTGGTCTCCCCTGGTGGGCGGGTCGCCGCATCGCGCGGCAGGAGGCGAGACGCGAGCACCGCTCCGAGGGCGACTCCTGCGAGACCGACCCAGGGCAACCATCGCAGCGAGGTGACCGGCGGGGAAGCCCCGGCCGCAGAATGCGAAGACGACGGAAGGGGCACCGAGGGCGCAGACGGCGCGGCAGGAGCGCGGTTCCCTGCGGGCGGCGGCGCGACCGGCGGGTCCTCCGGGGGGCGTGGGGCCGGTCGCGGCGGCAGCATGGGCGGAGGCCCCGGCGGCAGCACGGACGCAGGCCCGGGCACGGTGCCAGGGACGGCGAGATCGCGGCCTCGCGCGGGGGTGCTCGTCCCCGGGGGCGGCGGCTCGAGGTAGTCCTCGTGGAGATCCATCACGTCGAGACGCGACAGGTCGTGCACGACCTCGTCGAGCACGGCGGCGTCCACGCTCTTCTTCCCGAGCGCGTACGCGACCAGCAGCGCGTTGTCGCAGGCCATGTTGACGAGTCGCGGGATCCCGCCCGAGAAGTCCCAGATCGCGGGCATGCACGACTCGTCGAAGACCGCCGCCGAGGCGCCGGCGATCCGGGTGCGCGTCGCGACGTAGTCCGGAAGCTCGCCCCTGCGAAGCGGTTCGAGCCGGCAACGAACGGCGATGCGCTGCTTCAGCTGGCGCAGGTTCGGTTGCGCGAGGCGTCGCGCGAGTTCCGGCTGCCCGCACAGGACGATCTGCAGGATCTTGTCGCGCGAGGTCTCGAGGTTGGACAGGAGTCGCAGCGACTCGAGCACGCCGCTGTCGAGGTCCTGTGCCTCGTCGATGAGGAGCACCGTGTTGCGACCCTCGCCGTAGGCCGCGAGCAGGAACTCGTTCAGCCGTTGCAGCATGTCGAGGCGTCGCTGCGTCGGGCAGGCGATCCCGAGTTCGCCGAGCGTGTACTGCAGGATCTCGTCGAAACCGACGTCGGGGTTGAACAGGAAGACCGAGAGCACCTCGGGGCCGAGGTCCTCGAGCAGCTTGCGCAGGAGCGTCGTCTTGCCGGTCCCGGCCTCGCCGATGAAGGTGAGGAAGCCCTTGCGCTCCTGGATGCCGTAGCGAAGGCTCGCGAGCGCCTCGCGGTAGGAGTCGTTCCAGTAGAGGAAGCGCGGGTCGGGAGTCTGGCTGAAGGGCTTTTCGGCGAGGCCGAAGAAGTCGAGGTACATGGCTCAGCCTCCCCTCGACGCGCGAGGCCCCGCGCTCTCGCCCGCGGGCGGCGTGCTGCCGGCGGCGCTCGAGCGCGCTCGGGCGAGCCACGCGGTCGCGACGACCGTCGCCCAGGCGAAGACGTCGCCGAAGCGGCGGTAGGGTGTGTCTCCGTCGAGCAGGCGCGTCTCGACGACCTCCCCGGCCTGTCGTTCGACGGGCAGGGAAGCCACGCGTCGACCGACCGGGTCGACGACCGAAGTGAGTCCCGTGTTGGTCGCGCGCACGAGGAAGCGACGGTTCTCCACCGCTCGCCAGAGCGCGAGCATCTCGTGCTGGTGGAGCGCCGCCGTGTTCCCGAACCAGGCGTCGTTCGCGAGCGTCGCGAGCAGGGTCGCGCCTGCGTCCACCGTCGCGCGCACGTGGCCGGACAGGAGGTCCTCGTAGCAGATGAGGGCCCCGACCTTCGCCGCGGGCGCGACGTCGAGGACTCCCGGGCCGGCGCCCTGCGCGAAGTCGCCGGTCGCGGGCGAGAGGGTCTTCAGCCACGGCCAGGTCGACGCGAAGGGGATGAACTCTCCGAAGGGCATCAGCACGATCTTGTCGTAGGCGCCGCGCAGCCGACCGTCGGCTCCCCGCAGGAACGCACTGTTGTACCAGACGGGGCTGCCCTTGCGTCGGGACCACGAGATGGCGCCGAACAGGAGCGGGGTCGGCGCGCCGGGAAAGGCGTCGAGCTCGGCCGGGGGATCGGCGTCGTGGGGGATTCCCCACTCGACCACGGTTTCCGGCCAGACGAGCAGGTCGGGCGTGCGGGGCAGGTCGAGCGACAGGCGCCGGTAGCGTCCGACGTTGTCTTCGAAGCGGTCGGAGTGGCGCTTCTCGTCGAGCCCGACGTTGCCCTGCACGACGCCGACGGAGAAGGCGGGCGCCGCCGCGACCTCCGCGTCGACGTGGCCGATGCGCCATGCGCCCCACGATGCGATCGCGGCGACCGCGACCAGCGGAAGGCCGAGCCTGCGTGCGTCGAACGGCCGGTGGACGGCCGCGTTGGCGAGCCAGCCCATCGCGAACGAGAGCGGGTAGGGGCCGCCGAGTTCGCCGACCTGGAGGAGCGGGAGGAGGTCGCGCTGCGAATGGCCGAGCCGCCACGGGAACAGGTTCGGAAACAGGAACTCGCTCGCCGTCCAGGCCGCGGGAGCGAGCAGGAGGGAGGCCGACGGACCGGCACGGCGCAGCACGCCCGCGACGATCGCGAACTGGAGCGCGCCGAAGGACGCGAGCACCGCGTAGAAGAAGAGCGCGACCGGAAGCGGGAAGCCCCCGAACCGGTGGATCGTCCGCACGAGCCAGAAGAAGGCCGGGACGTTCGTCGCGAGCCCCGCCCACCAGCCCTCGAGCATCGCCTCGCGGCGGCTCGCTGCCCGGGGCGCGAAGGCGAAGAGGGGCGCGAGCCCGACCCAGGCGGCCGGCCAGGCCGACGGCACGAGGAACGAAAGAGCGATCGCTGCTCCGCCGGCCGCCAGCAGCAGGAGCCGCACGGGGCGGCCGGGGCGCCGCTCGCCGTCGGGGCCGGCCGCCCTGGTCCCGTCGTCCCGGGCAGCCGGCTCGCGAGGCGATCCCACCGGACCCCGGGGGTAGCGATCCCGGTTCCCGGTGTAAAACGGGGCCGTGGAAAGGGACGGGCCTGCCGGCGACGAAGCCTTGCGCGAAGCACTCGGGCGCGCTCGGGCGATGCTCGAGGAGGGGCTCGACTTCGAGGCGCACGAGGTGCTGGAACCTCACTGGCTCGTCGCGTCGGGGGAATCGCGCCGCTGGCTCCAGGGCGTGATCCAGTTCGCGGCCTCCGGTCACCACCTGCGGCGAGGACGGCCGGGGGCGGCGCGTTCACTCGCGATGCGGGCGGCCGCGAAACTCGAGGGCGCACCCGAGCGCTGGCTGGATTTTCCGCTCGCCGCGGTGGCGCGCTCGGCGTCGCGACGCGCGGAAGGGGACCGTCCGAAGGGTGGTTCGGCCGCGGACTGACGCGCGCCCGCGGAGCCACCGGGCGACGGCACGTCTCGCGTCGTCGTCAGGCGGGACGGGGCTGCCGGTAGTCGAAGAGCACCTTCACGGCACCGCTCGCCCCCTGGTCGAAGCAGGCGAGGAAGGCCTCCCGCCACGACTCGAGCGGAAAGCGGTGGGTCAGGATCGGCGTCGGGTCGACGCGTCCCGCGCGCAGGAGGTCGAAGTAGATCTCCATCGCGTGCTTGCGCGTGCCCTCGAAATTCTCCTCGCCGAAGGCGTTCGATCCGATCAGCGAGATCTCCTTGAAGTAGAGCGGGGTCCACTCGAAGCGTCGCGGCATCTCGACGCCGGTCACGACGATCGCGCCCCGCGGGCGGACGATGCGAACGCCGGCCTCGATCGTCTCGGGAAGCCCGACGGTGTCGTAGACGACGTCCACGCCGCCGTTCAGCATCGGAAGCCCGAACCAGGGGCGAAGCGGCTCGGCGGAAGTGAATCGCCCCACGTCCTCGATCAGCCGGGCCACCGGGCGATGGTCGAGGACGAGCGAGGCTCCGAGGCGTTCGGCGAGGCGCCGCTGGTGCGGGTAGCGGGCGACCGCGACGATCGGACTCGCGGGGTGGAGGCTCTTCAGGATCGCGATCGCGCACAGCCCGAGCGTGCCGCAACCCCAGACCAGACACGCGCGCCCCGGGGCGGGCGGCCGCTTCAGGATGCCGTGGAGAGAGACGGAGAACGGGTCGGCGAGCACGGCGGCGTCGTCGCTCACGTCGTCGGGCACCGGGATCGCCATCGACTCGTGGGCGGGGACCAGCGGCGCGAACCCGCCGGTCGCCGCACTCGAGTTCCCGGTGTGGATGCCCGCCGGGATCCGGCCGCGGGTGAAGTTGTCGCAGATCGAGAAGTCCCCGTTGGCGCAGGCCGGGCAGGGCGGGTCGATGCCGCGCGGCCCGCAGGACAGCCAGGGATTCAGCACGACGCGGTCTCCCGGGCGGCGGTGCCGCACGCCGCTCCCGACCGAGACGACCTCGCCGACGACCTCGTGGCCGAGCACCTGGGGAAAGCTGATGACCGCGGTCATCGGATTGTCGAGGCTGCCGTTCAGGGAGACCTGCTTCGCGTCGCTGCCGCAGATGCCGCAGAGCCCGGTGCGCACGACGAGCCAGTCGTCCCCCGGGAGCGAGGGCTCGGGAATCTCCTCGAGCTGCATCGGGGCGAAGCGGCCGACCAGCGCCCGCGGGGTTGCCACGGAAAGCGCTTTGGTGATGATCTGGCGAGCGACGCCATGTCGGAAGACGAGAGCCCGCATTCGCACCTCCGGTCGCGATCCCGGATCATAGGCGAGTCGATGCCGGGCCGGCAAAGGCCGGCGGCGCGGAGCATCTCTTCTCGCGCGCGTGCACGGGCCGGACGATGAAGTTCGGCATCGGGTTGCCGGTGGTGCAACAGGTACCCGCTCGCGTGATGCCGTGGGAGTCCGACGCCGGCCCCGGGGAGATCGAGCGGGTGGCGCTCGCGGCCGACCGGTTGGGCTTCGCCCACGTCGCGTGCTCGGACCACCCCGTCGTTCCGGTCTCCCGGGTCCCCGCGATGGGCGCGACCTGGTACGACCCGATCGCGACGCTCGCCCACCTCGGAGGGATGACCGGGCGGGTGGAACTGCTCACCCACGTGCTGGTGCTGCCCTACCGCTCCCCTCTCGTCCTCGCGAAGAGCCTCGCGACGCTCGACGCGCTCAGCCGTGGCCGCCTGCTGGTCGGCGTGGGCGCAGGCCACCTGAAGCCCGAGTTCGCCGTGCTGGGCGCGGACTTCGAGGCGCGCGGGGCGGTGTCCGACGAGTCGATCGCCGCGCTGATCGCGGCCTGGACGACCTCGCCTGCGGGGCACGCGGGCGAGCGGATCCGGTTCCGAGACGTCGTCCTCGAGCCTCGTCCCGCCCGCCGGCCGCACCCGCCGATCTGGGTCGGCGGAAACTCGCGCCGGGCCGTCCGTCGGGCGGCCACGCTCGGCGACGGTTGGATCCCTTGGGAACTCCCGGCGACGGAACTCGCCGCGTCGGTGGAGCGGGCCCGGGCCTGGCGCGAGGAGGCGGGTCGCGAGGGGCCATGGGAGGTGGTGGCACCGCTCGGCCCGGTCGACCTGGTCGGCGCACGCGGGCAGGATGGGGAGGTGCTCCGAGGGCGTCGGGAGACGTCGGACGAGATCGAACGACTGCGATGCGCCGGTGCGACGCGGCTGCACGTCGCCTTTCACAGCAGGAGTTGCGAGGAGTTGATCGAACAGATGGAGGCGTTTGCCTCCGACGCCATGGAGACCACGTGAAGAAGAAGGTGGACGAGAAGGGAGTTCGGGTGCCGGGGTTCCGCTTCGGCGCCGCGGCCTGCGGGATCAAGAAGAGCGGAGTCGCCGACCTCGGGCTGATCGTCGCCGACCAGCCCGCCGTCGCGGCGGCGGCGTTCACGCGCAACTCCTTCCGCGCGGCGCCGGTCGAAGTGGCCTCCGAGAAGATCCGCACGGGTCGCCTCCAGGCGCTCGTGGTGAACAGCGGGAACGCGAACGCCTGCACCGGCCGCGCCGGCCTCGCCGCCGCGAGGCGCACGTGTGCCCTCGCCGCCCGCTTTCTCGATCTCGACGAACGGCTCGTGGCGCCGGCGTCGACCGGGATCATCGGTGTCCCGCTCCCGGTCGACGCGGTGGAGGTGGGCATCGAGGTGGCCGCCGACTCGCTCGAGGTCGACGGGATGGGGCGCTTCGCGCGGGCCATCATGACGAGCGACGCCTACCCGAAGATCGCCCACGCGTCGCTGAGCGTCGGGCGCCGGCGGGTCTCGATCGCCGCGATCGCCAAGGGCGCGGGGATGATCTGCCCGGACATGGCGACGCTGCTCGTGTTCTTCCTGACCGACGCCGTGCTGGGCCCGAAGGAGGCGAAGGCGCTCGCGCGTCGCATCTGCGTGCGGTCGCTGAACTCGCTCAGCGTCGACGGCGACACGAGCACGAACGACAGCCTGTTCCTGCTGGCGAGCGGCGAAGCCGGCAACGAGGCGCCCGGCCTCGACGCGCCGGGCTTCCGGGCCATCGAGAGCGCGGTCGACGAGGTCGGCTGGGAGATCGCCCGGCTGGTCGCGTCCGACGGCGAGGGCTCGACGAAGCTCGTGACGATCGAGGTCGTCGGCGCGCCGGGCGACGGCGAGGCCCATCGCGTCGCCCGCACCGTCGGGAACTCGTCGCTGGTGAAGACCGCCTTCTTCGGCTCGGACCCCAACTGGGGGCGGATCGCCTGCGCGGTCGGGTATTCCGGCGTCCGGGTGGACCCGCGCAAGGTCACGATCCGCATCGGGGACACGATCGTCTTCCGGCGGGGCGAGGGCATCGACGCGGGACGCGCGCGCGCCCGCGAGTCCATGAAGCGACCCGAGTTCGAGGTCCGGATCGACCTCGGCGGCGGGCGCGGACGGGCACGCTACGTGACCGGCGACCTCTCGACCGAGTACGTCCGCTTCAACTCGGCCTACTCGACCTGAGGCCGCGGCCGCTCGCGGTTCAGTCGGCGGGCGGAGTCGCGGGGCGCGCCCGGGAGAGCGCCTCGCGCAGCATCTCGGGGTCGGCCACCGCGACGAAGCGGGTCGACGAGAGGCGGTCGGCCGCGTCCCGCAGGCGCGGCGTCTCCTCGTCGGCGAGCAGGATGGCGGGAGTGTCGACGCCCTCCTGCCGGAGACGGTCGACCATGGTCGTGCCGCAGAGGTCGGGCAGGTGCATGTCGGTCACGATGGCGTCGTACCTGGACTCGCGGGCGGCCTGGATCGCGGCCTCCGCGGTGTCGACCGGCTCTGCGGTGAAGCCCCACCGCGAGACCAGCCGCCGGATGAGCTGCTGGAGGTTCGTGCTCGCCGAGGCGACGAGCACCTTCATCGCGCAGGTCTGGTTCACGTCCGACATGATCCGAGTGCAGGTCCCGTGCCACGCATGCCGACCCGATGGGAGCCTTCGGGGCGCTCTCCGCGGGGTGTTTCGCGACCGGCCGTGGCGATTCGCTACTGCCACCGACCTCGGCGTGTGGCAAGTCGATTCCGCCGCCGCCAAGCGGGGCGGCCGCCCTCGAGAGCCGCGTTCGAGCCGCGGACCCCGGGGTCAGCCCAGGCGGTACTTCTCGATCTTGCGATAGAGGCGCTGCCGGTCGATCCGCAGGAGGCGAGCCGCCTCGTTCTTGTTTCCCCGGGCGGCCTCGAGTGCCGCGGCGATGGCGCGGCGCTCCACCTCCTCGAGCGGCGCGACGGCCGGCTCCGCGTCGAGCGGGTGCGACGCGGCCGGGGGCGGCGCGGCGGACTCCGGTGCCGAAGCCGGGGAAACGGATTCCGGCTCCGGCGAGGTCGCGCGAGAGAGTCCGGCGGGCGACGTCGCGGCCTCGGCCGAGGCTCCTACCGACTCCCGGAGCGCCGGTGCGACGTCGTCGAGGTCGAGCACGTCGCTCGGCGAGAGCGCGAAGGCTCGCTCGATCGCGTTCTGCAGTTCGCGGACGTTGCCCGGCCAGGGGTGCGCCACCAGTGCGGCCAGGGCACGTTCGGTGACGCGCTTGGGCTCGACGCCGTACTGGCGGGCGAACTCCGCGACGAAGTGCGCCACCAGCAGCGGGACGTCTTCCCGGCGCGAGGAGAGAGGCGGCAGCTCCAGGTGGACCACGTTCAACCGGTAGAACAGGTCTTCGCGGAAACGGCCGGCCCGCATCTCGGCCCGCAGGTCGCGATTGGTCGCGGCGACGATCCGCACCTCGACCCGCAAGGGCTTCGTCGTCCCGAGCGGCGTCACCTCGCGCTCCTGGAGGGCACGAAGGAACTTCACCTGCAGCGGCGGCGGGATCTCGGAGACCTCGTCGAGGAACAGGGTGCCGCCGTGGGCGCCCTGGAAGACTCCCTGCTGGTCGGCGATCGCGCCCGTGAAGGCGCCGCGGCGATGGCCGAAGAGCTGGCTTTCGAGCAGCGTTTCCGAGAAGGCGCCGCAGTTCACCGCGACGAACGGCCCGCGCGCCCAGGGCGAGCGCGAGTGGATCGTGCGCGCGACCAGCTCCTTGCCGGTGCCGCTGGGACCGGTCACGAGCACCGTGCTCCGGTTCCGGCTCACGGCCTCGATCACCCGGTAGACCTCCCGCATGGCGGGGCCGTCGCCGACGAGTTCGCCGAAGCGGTGCGAGGCGGAGACCTCTCGGCGCAGGTTCGCGACTTCCCGGCGAAGGGCGTCCACCTCGAGTTGGCGCTCGATCACGATCAGGAGCTCGTCGGGGTTGCAGGGCTTGATCAGGTAGTCGGCCGCGCCGAGCTTCATGGCCTCCACGGCGGAGGCGACGGTGCCGTAGCCGGTCAGCACGACCACCGGGGGGCGACCATCGCGCGGCATCTCCCGCAGCATCGTCGCGCCGTCCATGACCGGCATGTGCAGGTCGGTCACGACGACGTCCGCGGGCTCCGACGCGAGGAGGTCGAGGGCCTCGCGCCCGTTTCCGGCGGTCGCGACCTCGTAGCCCCGGCGCTCGAGGATGCGGGACAGGGTCCGCACCATGTGCGGCTCGTCCTCGACGAGGAGGACGCGCGCGCGGGCGGCTTCGTCGCTCACGCGCTTCCCCGTTCGCCGTCGCCCGCGGCAGCCTCCTCCGCCCGCGGCAGGTGGATCGTGAACCGGGTTCCCCGTCCGGGGCGGCTCGCGACCTCGATGCGTCCGCGTGCGCGCTTGACGATCGAGTGCACCACCGAGAGGCCGAGCCCCGTGCCCTGGCCGGGGTCCTTGGTCGTGAAGAAGGGCTCGAAGATCCGGGGCAGCCGGTCGGTCGGGATTCCCTGCCCGGTGTCCTCGACGACGAGGCGGATCCACGAGGGCTCGACCGGCCGGGTCTCGATGCGCAGCGCCCCGCCTTCGGGCATCGCCTGCGCCGCGTTGGTGACGAGGTTCAGCAGCACCTGGCGCAGCCCGTTCTCGTTCGCGACGCACGCGGCCCCCGCGGCGAGGTCGACCTGGACCCGGACGCCGTTGTTCTGCAGGTACTTGTCCATGAGCTTCAGGGTCTTCGCGACCAGGTCGTCGAGGTCGATCGCCTGCTTCTCCACCCTCGCGTCGCGCGAGAACTCGAGCAGGTTGCCGATGATGTCCTGGACCCGCGCCATCTCGGCCCGTGCGATCTGGAGGTCCTCCTTCACCTCGGGAGAGGCGTCGGGCAGGAGTTCGCCGAGGTCGTAGAGCGCGTTCGAGATGATGCCGAGCGGGTTGCGGATCTCGTGCGCGATGCCGGCCGCGAGCTGGCCGATGCCGGCCATCTTCTCCGCCTGCACGAGCAGGTGATGCTCGGAGAGGTCGTAGCAGACGATGTGGAGGGTGGCCTGCTCGCGGACCTCGATCAGGGCGGCGCGGACGTCCACGGGCATCGGGTCCGCCGCGGGGCGCAGGAGGTGGAGGCCGTCGCGCCGCGCGGTGCCGCGTTCGAGCGCCTCCGAGAAGAGGCCGCGGACGCGTTCGCGCTCCTCCTCCGGCAGGAGTTCCCAGAAGGGCGTGTCGCCGGGCCGGGGCCCGACTTCGCGGGCGGCGGCGCGGTTCAGCTCGAGCACCTGCCCGCTCGAGGCGTCGCAGATGAACATCGGCGTCGGCGCCGCATCGACGCTGCGGCGATAGCTCTCGGCCGCGTCGGCGAGGTCCTTCTCCCGGCCCTCGACGAAGAAGTCGGTGATGTGCAGCGTGCGCTCCCAGAGCTCCTGCTCGAGCAGCGCGAGCATGTCGGGCAGGTCGGGATCCGAGGGGGCGTCGCGGCGCAGCAGGGTCGCGAAGATCTTGCGCAGGAGAAGCTGGCTCGAGAGGAACCGCGCGGGCGGGTGGTTCGCGATGAAGCCCAGGCGGGCATGCCGCTGGAGGACCTCGTAGGTCTCGACGTTCGCCGGCTCCCGTACGTGGGCGATCCAGCGGCGGGTCGCGGCCACCATGTCGTTGCCGATCGGGCCCGGGCTGCCCTCGATCGACAGGGCCCGGGTCACCGTGGCGACCCAGGTGCCGACCGCCTCGTCGAGGTGGCGCTCCATCGCGTCGGCGAGCTTGGTGCGAAGCGCGCTCGGCCCGGGCGGAAAGGCGTCGAGCCCGAGATGGTGGAGGTAGCCGCGGATGCGCTGGAGATGCTCGTCCAGCGGGGCGTCCACCGGGACGCGCGGGAAGCCCTCGAACGGCGAGGCGGCCATGCGGGCTCGTACCATCGCGGGTGCGGTGGTGGAACCGGCCCCGGCCGCGGCCTGTTGCAAAGGGGCGGGGTGAGGGCTTTTCTCCGCGGATCGACCCCGAGGCCCTCGAAGACCCGGACCGCGAAGTCATGCAGCGTGTCCGCGACGGCGACCGCGAGGCCTTCGGGGTGCTCCACGAGCGGCTCGCGCGGAAGATCCGTCACTACGTTCTCGGCATGGTCGGCAACGAGGCGCGGGCCGACGAGATCGTCCAGGACGTCTTCCTGAACGCCTACCGGGCGAGCGGCCGGTGGGAGCCTTCGGCGAAGGTGTCGACCTGGCTGTTCACGATCGCGCACAACCTCTGCCTGAACGAGAGCCGACGCTTCGAGGTGCGCGCCAAGGGATTGTTCGAGAGCCTCGACGAGTCCGTCGGCGAAGAGGAGGACCGCCGCCGGGAGCGGCCCGACCCGTCCGCGCCCGAGGGGGAGCGCGAGGCCTCGGCCCGGGAGCTCGAGGCCCGGGTCCGGGTGCTGGTCGCGAGCCTCCCCGAGGCCCAGAGATCGGCGCTGGTCCTGAGCCGGGTCGAGCTCATGAGGTACCAGGAGATCGCCGAGGTGCTGAATTGCTCGGAACAGGCGGTCAAAAGTCTCGTGTTCCGCGCAACGAAGACGCTCAAGGAGGGTTTGAGGGAGCATGTGGATGGCTAGGCCCGGGAATCCGTCCGCCCGCAGGGGGGGTGCTTCGCCCCTCCGGCAGGGCCCGCGGGGCAGGGCCTCCTGGTCGAGCCGGGGAGCATCCCGGCCGGGAGCAGGACGATGGACGGATCGGGGATGAGGGACCGGACGGGAGACCGGTCGACCGGCGCCGGGCGTCGGCAAGGCCGGGGGTCGGCAGACCTGATGCATGCGGGCCGGGGGCCGACGACGCCCTGCGCCCTCGCGACTTCCCAACTGGTGGCGGACCTCGATGGCGAGCTCGGCGGGGCGGAGTCTGCGTGGGTGGCGTCCCACCTTGCCGACTGCCCCTCGTGTCGAGAGGAACGCGTGGCCCTCGAAGGCGTGAGGGTCGCCGTCTCGAGCGCTCTCGGGCGGCCGGGTGCGTCAACGCCCGCCTTCGCGCGAGTGCTGGAGCGCCTCGACTCCGGCGAGATCGACCCGCTGTCGCAGGCGGAGGCGTACGACCGGCGACCGTCGGGGAAGAGGCCAATCCCGCCGGTCGGGCGGGAGCGTCATCCCGGGGCAGGCGGTCGTGGTCTTCCCTGGGCCGTGGGGGCGGGTTCGGTCGCGCTCCTCTCCGTGGTGCTCGCGTTCGTCGCGGCTCCCGCGGTGAGGGAGACGTTGGGGCGATTCCATGTCGGATCGCTGCCCGCCGGTACGGCGACGTCTCCGATGCTCACGCTGACGGGTCACGCACCCTCGCGCGACGCGAAGACGCCGGTCTCTGCGCGGGCCGCCCACGCGGTTCGCAACCGCGAGACGACCCAGGAGTCCCGCGGCGCCCTCGCCGCGGCGGACTCCTCGCGGGACCTGCAGGTGCCGGAGGAACTGCGCCGCCGCCCGGGGATGTTCCTCGACATGAACGTCGTGCGCCGGCTCGACAAGCTGAAGAAGATGGAAGCCGTCTACCGGGCGCCGGGCTCGGTCGGAGGCGCCGGGTGATCCTGCGGTCGATGGCGGCTCGGGCGGGAAGCCGGTCTCTCGCGAGGTCCTGCGCGATCGGCGCGCTCCTGCTCGCGCTCTCGCCGGCGCCGGCGCGCTCCGAGCCGTGGAGGCTCGCGCAGAACTGGGAGCAGCTCTCGCCCGACCAGCGCTCGCGTGCGATGGAGAACTACGAGCGGTTCCAGCGCATGCCGAGGCAGGCGCAGCAGCAGGTGGAGCGGCGTTGGCAGAACTTCCAGCAGATGCCGTCGACCGAGCAGGACAGGATCCGGCGCAACTTCGACACCTACCGGAACATGTCGCCCGACCAGCGCCAGGATTTCATGGATCGCTACCGCAGGTACCAGGGAGGCCCCCGATGACGACACGACGACGGGTCCGCGCCCTGCCGGCGGCACTCGCGATCGCTGCGCTTTTCGCGACCCCTTCTCGCTCGACCGCGGGTCCGCCTGCGGTCCGCAACCCCGCAGGTATGCGCAACCCGGCGGGGCCGACCCCGCGCAACCCGGCGGGCCCGCCGCCGACCGACCCGACCGGGTCGTTCTCCCACCTGAGACCGATTCGTCCGCCCGGCACGCCGCCGCCGGGGCGGCCGGGGGGCGATCGCTGGGGCCATGGTCACGCCGGCGGCGGGCATCGGCCCGGCTGGAACGGGGGAGGCTGGGGCTACCCCTACGACAACCCGGGCGTCGCCGTGATCGGTCCGACGTGGAACGGCGGGTTCCCCTACGGCTCGAACTTCTACTGCCAGCCGCACGGGATCGGCTTCGCGTTCCAGGACCTGTTCCTCGAGCACGTCGCCTACGTCGACGGCGTCGCACCGGATTACGCCGCGACCGTGATGTACAACACCGGCGGTGTCTGGGTCTTTCCGGGCGTCTGGTGACGGGGTCGCGTCGCCGCCCGGCGACGCGTGCTAGTCTCGGCGCATGAGGGAAGGCGTCTTCCGCCTCGAGGCGCCGTTCGAGCCCGCGGGCGACCAGCCGCAGGCGATCGACCAGCTCGCGTCGCGCTGCGAGGCCGGCGAGCGAAGCCAGGTGCTCCTCGGCGTCACGGGCTCGGGCAAGACGCTCACGATGGCGAACGTCGTGGCGCGGCTCAATCGCCCGACGCTCGTCATCGCGCCGAACAAGACGCTCGCGGCGCAGCTCTACTCGGAGTTCTCGACGTTCTTCCCGTCGAACGCCGTCCGGTACTTCGTCAGCTACTACGACTACTACCAGCCGGAGGCCTACGTCCCCTCGACCGACACCTACATCGAGAAGGACTCGTCGATCAACGACGAGATCGACAAGATGCGGCACTCGGCGACGAAGGCCCTGCTCGAGCGCAACGACGTCCTGATCGTCGCGAGCGTCTCCTGCATCTACGGGCTGGGATCGCCGGAGAAGTACTTCGAGATGCTGGTCTTCCTCGAGCGCGGGGCCACGCTCGACCGCGACGCGATGCTGAAGAAGCTGGTCGAGATCCAGTACCAGCGCAACGACGTCGACTTCCACCGCGGCACCTTCCGCGTGCGCGGGGACGTGGTCGAGCTGTTTCCCGCCTACGAGGACTCGTCGGCGCTCCGCATCGAGTTCTTCGGAGACTCGATCGAGTCGATCGCGGAGTTCGACCCGCTGCGCGGGAGGGTGCTGCGACCGCTGTCGCGCGTCGCGATCTACCCGGCGAGCCACTACGTGACGACGCGGGACCGGCTGAAGGAGGCCGTCGCCTCGATCGAGCGGGAACTCGCCGGCCGCCTGGTGGAGCTCCGCGCCGAGGGCAAGCTGGTGGAGGCGCAGCGGCTCGAGCAGCGCACGACGTTCGACCTCGAGATGCTCGCGGAGATGGGGTTCTGCAACGGCATCGAGAATTACTCGCGCCACCTCGACGGCCGAAGCCCGGGCGATCCTCCCTCGACGCTCATCGATTACTTTCCGGAGGGATTCCTCACGATCGTGGACGAGAGCCACGTCACGATTCCGCAGATCGGCGGGATGTTCCGCGGGGACCGCTCCCGCAAGTCGACGCTCGTGGAGTTCGGCTTCCGGCTGCCGTCGGCGCTCGACAACCGGCCGCTCGCCTTCCGCGAGTTCGACGAGCGGGTGGGGCAGGTCGTGCACGTCTCCGCCACCCCGGGCGACTTCGAGCTCGAGCGCAGCGGGGGCGTGGTCGTCGAGCAGCTGATCCGGCCCACCGGGCTGGTCGACCCCGAGGTCGAGATCCGGCCGGCCCGCGAACAGGTCGACGACCTCCTCGACGAGATCCGCAAGCGCATCTCCGTCGACGAGCGCGTGCTCGTCACGACGCTGACGAAGAAGATGGCCGAAGACCTGACGGACTACTTCCAGGAAGTCGGCGTGCGCGTTCGGTACATCCACGCCGACGTGGAGACGATCGAGCGGGTCGAGATCATCCGGGCGCTGCGCCGCGGCGAATTCGACGTCCTGGTCGGCATCAACCTGCTGCGCGAGGGGCTCGACATCCCCGAGGTCTCGCTGGTCGCGATCCTCGACGCGGACAAGGAGGGCTACCTGCGCTCGACCCGCTCGCTCATCCAGACGATCGGGCGGGCGGCGCGCAACGCGAACGGGCGGGTCATCCTCTACGCGGAGTCCGTGACGGAGTCGATGCAGCGCGCGATCGACGAGACGGACCGCCGCCGCGAAGTGCAGAGGGCCTACAACCAGACGCACGGGATCGTCCCGACGTCCGTGCGCCGACCGATCGAGGGGCCCCTGGTCGAGGCCTTCCCGGACGACGACGCCGCTCCCTCGCTGGTCGACCTGGGCGACCACGACGCAGGGAATGCGACCCCGGCCGAACTTCGCCGGGCGATGCGGGAGGCCGCCGAGAACCTCGACTTCGAGCGCGCGGCGGCGTTGCGGGACCGGCTGCGGGAAGTCGAGAGCGGGACCGGCGCGGCGGCAGGCGGTAGGGCCCCGGCTTCGGGCGTGCGCGGTCGGGGCCGGGGGCCCGGACGCTCGACGGCTCCGCCGGCCGGGCGAGGCGGGCGCCGGACGCGCGGGGGAAGGGTGTGAGCGGGGAGGACCCGGTGCAGGAGGCGCTGCCGATCGGGGCGGCGCTCGAGGAGAAACTGGCGGCGGTTCCCCCGTCCCCCGGCGTCTACCTCCTGAAGGATCGCGCCGGCACCGTGATCTACGTCGGCAAGGCCAAGAGCCTGCGCGCGCGCGTCGCGAGCTACTTCCGCGGCGGCGATGGCCGAAGCCAGGTGCGATTCCTCGTGCAGCGCGTGGACGATCTCGAGTGCCTCGTCACGCGCAACGAGAAGGAGGCGCTGATCCTCGAGGACAGCCTCATCAAGCAGTACAAGCCGCGCTACAACATCCGGCTGAAGGACGACAAGTCCTACGTCAGCGTGAAGATCACGAACCATGCCTGGCCCCGGGTGGTCGTGACGCGCCGGATCGTGAAGGACGGCGGCCGCTACTTCGGGCCGTTCCACTCGGCCTCGTCGGTGCGGGAGACGATCGACGTGATCCGCAAGACGTTTCCCTTGCGCACCTGCAGCGACGCCGTCTTCCGCAACCGCACGCGACCCTGCCTCGAGCACCAGATCAAGCGGTGCATGGGGCCCTGCGTGCTCCCGGTGGATCGCGCGGAGTACGAGGAGCACCTGCGCGCGGTGGCGATGCTGCTCGAGGGTCGGGATTCCCGCCTCAAGCGGACGCTCGAGGATCGGATGCGGCAGGCCTCCGAGGAGATGCGGTTCGAGGACGCGGCCCGGTTGCGCGACCAGGTGCGCGCGATCGAGAAGAGCTCGCAGCGCCAGCAGGTCCTCTCCCACCACGGCGGCGACCAGGACGTCTTCGGTCTCTACCGCGAGGGGGGATTCGTGGAGGCGCAGGTCCTGCTGGTCCGCGGGGGGCGCCTGGTCGGCCACGAGTCCTTCGGCTGGGCGGACCGCGAACTTCCCGACGAGGAGATCCTGGGGGCGCTCCTCTCCCAATTCTACCGCGGCGAGCGGGAGATCCCCGACGCGATCCTCCTTCCGCTCGCGGTCGACGACGCGGCGGCCCGGGAGGAGATCCTGCGGGAGCGCCGCGGGCGCCCGGTGCGCATCGCGGTGCCGGTGCGCGGCGATCGGCGCCGGCAGGTGGAGCTCGCGTGCAGCAACGCGCGCCAGGCCTTCGTCGAGCGCAGGGACGAGAGCCAGCGGATGGCTCGCACCTCGGGCGAGCTTCGCGAGCGGCTTCACCTCCGGGCCGAGCCCACGCGGATCGAATGTGTCGACATCTCGACGTTCCAGGGGGGCGAGACCGTCGGCTCGGTGGTCCGCTTCGAGGACGGGAAGCCCGAGACGGCCGGCTACCGCAGGTACCGGGTACGGACGGTCGAGGGCACGGACGACTTCGCCAGCATGCGCGAGATCCTGACGCGGCGGCTGTCGCGCGGCCTGCGGGACGGCGACTTGCCGGACCTCCTCGTGATCGACGGCGGGCGCGGGCAGCTCGGGATCGCGACGGCGGTGCTGGCCGACCTCGGGATCGGCGACCTCGACGTGGTCGGACTCGCGAAACTCCGGGTCGAACGCGACGCGCGCGCGGAGGAGATCTCGCGCGTCGAGGAGCGCGTCTTCCTGCGAGGGCGCTCCAACCCGGTCGTGCTTCCCCGGAACTCGAACGCGCTCTTCCTCCTGCAGCAGGTGCGCGACGAGGCTCACCGCTTCGCGGTCGGCTACCACCAGAAGCTGCGCGATCGCAGGCGTCTCGCGTCGCCGCTCGACCTGGTCCCGGGGATCGGTGCGACGCGACGGCGTGCACTGCTTCGCCACTTCGGAAGCCTCGCGCGGCTGAGGGCTGCGACCGAGGAGGAGATCGCGGCGGCCCCCGGGATCGGCCCCGCGCTCGCGGGCGAGATCCGCAGGGCCCTCGCAGTTCCGGGTTGAGGGCCGGCGGGGGGCTCGCCGGAGCCCCGCGCTCCTCTTGCGGGCCGGGCCGTTGCGCCCCCGTGTCGGAACGGCCGTCGCAGGGCGAAGCGTCGGGCGGGCCCGGCGTTCCCTGCGAGGACGTCGATCCCCGGGACGACGATGGCGGCGTTCGGCGGTCGGCGGAGACTCTCGGAGCTTCGTCCCCTTGCGTGGGACTGGCGGTTGCCCGCAGTCTCGGTCGGCCTGCTCGCCGGGGAGTTTGCCGCGGCGGGGGGCGGGCGCTGGGCCTGGCGGTGCGTCGCATCGGTCGCGCTCGCGGCACCGTTCGTCGCGCGGCGACACCGCGGAGCTTTCGAGTTCGCGGTCCTCGCGGGGGCGGCCGCGACGATCGGACTGCTTCTCGGGTGGCCGGGCGCGGCGCCGCCGCGGTCGGCCGAGGAGTCGGCCGGGCAGCGCCTGCTCGTCGTGGTCGCCGATGCGAAGCCGGTCCCGGGATTCGGCGGGAGACCCGCGGCGTCGCTCGTCGTCGACGTGGAGAGTCTCGTGGAAGGGCCGGGCAGCGTCCGGCCGGGCGACCGGCTTCGACTGCGGGTGTGGGACGTCGCCCGGCCGTGGGAGCCCGGGGACAGGATCGAGGTCCGGGTCGCAGCGCGCAGGCCGCGCGGCACCTGCAACGACGACCGTGACGCCGTCGCGGAGACGGCGGCGCGCGCCGGGATCGCCTGGTTCGCGGAGTCCGGCGACGATCTCTCCTTCGAGTCGTTCGGGCGCGCCTCGGGCCTCGGTGTCGCGATCGCTCGGGCTCGACGTCGGATCGCGCGCGCGATCGACGCCTCGGTCGATCCCGTGGTCGCGCCGGTCGTGCGGTCGATCGTGGTCGGAGATCCGTACGGCCTCGAGCCGGAACTGCGGCAGGCCTACGCCCTCACCGGGACCGCGCACGTGCTCTCGGTGTCCGGCCTGCACGTGGCGATCGTCGCGGGAACGAGTGCCGCGGTCCTGCGGCTCGCGTTGGCCGGCTCGCTCCGGTTCGCGCTCCGCTTCGCCGCCGCCCGCATCGCGGCGCTCCTCACGATGCTTCCGGCCTTCGCGTACGTGGCGCTCGCGGGCGCGGAGGTGCCCGCGGTCCGATCGCTGGCCGCCGGGGCGGCCGTCCTCGGGGCGGCGGCGCTCGGGCGGCGCTCGGACCCGAAGAGCGCCCTCGGCGCCGGCGCCCTGTGGATCGGGGTGTCCGACCCCCGGGCTTGCCTCGATCCCTCGTTCCAACTCTCGTTCGGCGCGGTGATCGCGATCGGTGCCGGGGTTCGGGCGATCCGACGAGGCGCGCTCGGGCGCTGGGTGGCCGCACCTCCGACTGCGGGTCCCGGCCGGCACGTCGCGGCGATGGCGGCCTCGTCGATCGCGGTCTCCCTGTGCGCCGCACTCGGCACCGCCCCGATCACGGCGATGCACTTCGGAAGGATCTCGGCCGTGGGCGTGCTCGCGAACCTCGCGGTCGTTCCGCTCGTCGGAACGGTGGCGCTGGTCGTCGCCCTTCTCGGTGCCGCCCTTCTTCCGGTGGTCCCGGGCGTGGCAGCGATCGCGTTCGGGATCGCCGGCCGGATCGTGGCGGTCGCGAATGCGATCGTGCTCGCCGTCGCGGGCGTTCCGGGGGCATCGATTCGAGTGACTCCGCCTTCGGTCGCGGCGACCTGCGGCTGGCTGCTCGCGGTCGCGGGATTCGCCGTCGCGCCCGGTCGGCGCAGGCAGGCGTGTCTCGCGTTCGGCCTGTTGCTCGCGGGCTTGTCTTCGATCGCGCCGGGGTCGGTGTTCGAGGCGAACGAGATCCGGGTCGCGTTCCTCGACGTCGGGCAGGGCGACGCGACCCTCGTCGAAAGCGGCGGAGGGGCCTGGCTCGTGGATGCGGGCGGGAGCACCTCGGAGGCCCGACCCGAGTCGAGCCCGACGCTCTCGGAACTGCGACGTCGCGGGATCGCCCGGCTCGACGGGATCGCGATCACCCATCCGCAGGCCGACCACGAGGGCGGTCTCGACGCCGTCGTCGCAGCCGTGGAGGTCGCGTTCGTGGGCTCGAACGGATCTTCGAGCGG
>Ga0075471_10000823_pt1 | contig 19423 bp, 15 predicted proteins | sample DEB19_08_DNA_2_FD_74787 | JGI IMG/M metagenome (GOLD analysis project Ga0075471, IMG submission 74787) | Aqueous microbial communities from the Delaware River and Bay under freshwater to marine salinity gradient to study organic matter... | ecosystem: Environmental > Aquatic > Marine > Coastal ... | reverse complement strand
CACGCCCCAGCAGATCTTGCTGTTGTTTCAACCGGGTGAGGCGCGCCGTGGACCTTGACCGTGTCAGCTCGCGCTGGATCTCGAGCGCGTAGCGCAGCTTCTTCGCTTCAATACGGACGCGGTGCAGGCGATCGGCGAGATAGATACCGCCGGCCCGTTCGATGGCCGCCTTCAGGGATCGCGCGCGAAGGGACGCTTGCTGCGCAGCTTCGGCTAAGGCATTGCGCGACACCTGCCCGCGAGCATCCGGTGCTGCCACCTGGACGAGGCGCTTCCGTAACTTCTCGAGCCTCGACGGCGACATCTCCTCGAGCATGGAGCGGCGGCGCTTCTGACGCTCCTCGAGCACCGCGGCGCGGACGCGCGCGATCGCCCGCTGGGGCGTGGTGCGCTTGCCGTCGAGTTCGGCAAGTAACATCAGTGTAACGTCGAGCTCGCGCACCGGTCCGAGCGCACGGGTGATCCGCCGGACCCGCTTGCCGGCGCGGTCAATGGCCGCCAGGTCGGCTCGTGCCCCAAGGACCGGGAGCGCTTCGCGCAACCGGCGCGACGCGACCCTGGCCTGATGCACGGAGATTTCGTCGCCCGCCTGAGCCGCAGGCATGGCTCTCAGCATTGAGACCAGGCGCTGGCGTAAGAGTGCGACGGAGATGGCCGAATGCTCCATGCTACGATGAGCCCGATTCTACATCGTGCGCCTCGCCGCCATCGACATCGGCACTAACTCCGTCCACATGATCATCGTCCGGGTCAGACCGGACTTCTCGTTTGAGATCGTTGATCGTGAGAAGGAGATGGTGCGCCTCGGCGCCGGCGGTCTCGACGGCAAGAAGCTCACGCCTGAGGCGATGACCGCGGCCTTACAGGCCCTCAAGAAGTTCGCGCGACTTGCTGCCTCACATGAGGTGGACGAAATTCTCGCGGTTGCCACCAGCGCCACCCGCGAAGCCGAAAACGGTGGCGCGTTCCTGAAAGCCATCGAGCGGCGTACTGGCATTCGCGCCCGCATCATCAGCGGCACCGAAGAGGCGCGGCTGATTCACCTCGCCGCCGTCTACGGCGTCGATACGCCGAAGCCGGCCGTCGTGATCGACATCGGCGGCGGCAGCGTGGAGATCACGCGCGGCAGCGGCAGCCAGGTGGACGCGGCGCGCAGCTTCAAGATCGGCGTCATCCGACTCACCGAACGGTTCGTGGATTCCGATCCGATCTCGAGCCGCGACGAGCGGAAGATGACCAAATTCATCCGCGAAGAAGTCGACCGCTACGTCGAAAGCATCGTCGAACTGGGCTTCGATCGCGTCATCGGCACGTCGGGCACGATCCTCTCGCTCGGCACCGTCGCCACGGCGCTCGATCAAGGCACTGAACCGCAGGAAGTGCGCAACCTCAGGGTGCCGGCAAAGAGCCTGCGACGGCTGCGCAAGACCGCTGTCGAGATGGACCTCGAGGAGCGCATGCGCCTCCCCGGCCTCGACCCGCGGCGCGCGGACTTGATGGTCGCCGGCGCGATCCTGCTCGATACGCTGCTCAAGCGGCTGGAGGCAGAAGAGATTACGTTGTGCGATCTCGCGCTGCGCGAGGGGGTGCTGCTCGACTACATCCACGCCCATCGCAAGCACATCAAGCGCATTGATACCTACCCGGACGTCCGGCGCCGCTCGGTGATCGAGCTGGCTGAGCGCTGCGCATGGGAAGCCGATCACTCGCGCCAGGTAGCCGCGATCGCGCTGACGCTGTTCGACTATACGAAGCGGATTCACGAATTCGGCGACCAGGAACGCGAGTGGCTCGAATATGCCGGCCTGCTGCATGACATCGGCAACCACATCAGCTACGGCAAGCATCATCGCCATTCGTACTACCTGATCAAGAACGGCGACCTGCGCGGCTTCGAGCCCGGCGAGATCGACATCATCGCCCTGCTCACGCGCTATCACCGCCGCGCCACGCCGAAGCGCGAGCACATTGGCGTCGAGAACCTCAACAAGGGTCAGTTGCGCCGCGTCGAGATCCTGTCGGCGTTCCTGCGCCTCGCCGAAACGCTCGATCGCAGCCGCCATGGCGTGATCAGGGGGATCGAGGCGCGCGAGCGCATGGGCGAATTGAAGATCAAGGTGCAGGCGGTTGGTGATGCGGAACTTGAAGTGTGGGCCGCGAACAAGCAGTTGCACGCCGTGGCAGAAGCCCTGGATCGCGAAGTCACGCTCGAAAAGGTGCCCTATCGAAAAGCGTCCGCGCCATCACTCGCCCTGGTGACAAACGCGCGCCCGGTGACGCCAGCCCCTGCCACGGGCCGCGGCAACCGGCGCCGGCCGTAGACGTCCCGACACGCCGAACCAGCCGTTTACACGGAATTAACACGACAGAAACTGCCGCGAAATCACTGCCACCTAACCTAGTGGCATGAAATTGCGACTTCGACACATCGCCCCGCTGGTCGCCCTGAGCGTCTCGCTCGCGGCATGCGGCTCCAGCTCTCAGGACGCCCGCGCGGGAGCCGCTCCCGGCGCCGGGCCGACGCTCATTTCACTCGATGGTTCGAGCACCGTGTTCCCGATCAGTGAAGCGGTCGCGGAAGAATTTCAGAAAGCCGAAAAAGACGTCAAGGTGACCGTGGGCATCTCCGGCACCGGCGGCGGCTTTCAGAAATTCTGCCGCGCCGAAATCGATATCGCCGACGCGTCGCGCCACATCAGCGCGACGGAAATTGAGGCGTGCGCGAAGGCCGGCGTCGAATACGTCGAACTGCCGGTGGCATTCGACGGCATCGCGATCGCCGTCCACCCGAAGGCGACCTGGGCCGACAAGATCACCACGGAGGAGTTGAAGACCCTGTGGGGCCCCGACGCGCAGGGCAAGGTTACCAAGTGGAGCCAGGTCCGCAAGGGCTGGCCGGATCGCGAAATCCACCTGTTCGGCGCCGGCGTCGACTCCGGCACCTACGACTACTTCACCGAGGTGATCAACGGCAAGGCGAAGGCCAGCCGCGGCGACTTCACTTCGAGTGAGGACGACAACGTCCTGATCCAGGGCATCGCCAACGACGAACTGGCCCTCGGTTTCGTGCCGTTTGCCTACTTCGAAGGCAACCACGACAAGCTGAAGGTCGTGCCGGTCGTCGACAGCAAGACCAACGGCGAGCCGATCACGCCGAACCCGGAGACGATCGAGAAGGGCACCTATCGCCCGCTCTCGCGTCCGGTCTTCATCTACGTCTCGAAGAAGGCGGCACAGCGTCCAGAAGTCCAGAAGTTCGTCGACTTCTACCTCAAGAACGCGGACAAGCTGGTGCGCGAAGTCAACTACGTCAGCCTCGGCGCGGCCGCCTACACGTCGAGCGTCGACAAGTTCGCCAAAGAACGGTAGCGAGTGAAGTCGACCGGGATCCTTGAGTGGATCATCGAGAAGCTGCTCTTTACCTGTGCAGCGCTCTCAGTACTGACAACGGCGGGGATCATATCGGTCCTCGCCTTTGAAACGTACGAGTTCCTGCGCGAAGTCCCGGTGCTGGAGTTTCTGACCGGCACCGAATGGACGCCGCTATTCGCCAACCAGAAGTTCGGCGTGCTGCCGCTCGTCGGCGGAACGCTGCTTGTTTCGGCGATCGCGATGGTGGTCGCGCTGCCGATGGGGCTGCTCGCGGCGATTTACCTCAGCGAGTATTCGCCTAGCGGCTTCCGCCGTGTCGTGAAGCCAATCCTCGAAATCCTGGCCGGCGTGCCGACGGTGGTCTACGGCTACTTCGCGCTCACTTTCGTCACTCCGCTGCTCCAGCGCTTTCTGCCGGAGCTGTCCGGCTTCAACGCGCTGAGCCCTGGCCTGGTGATGGGCCTGATGATCCTGCCGCTCGTCTCATCGCTGTCTGAAGACGCGATGCGCGCGGTACCGCGCGGGCTGCGTGAGGGCTCCTACGCCCTCGGCGCGACGCGGATGCAGACCGCGCTCAAGGTTGTCGTCCCCGCCGCGTTCTCCGGCATCACGGCGGCCTTCATCCTCGCCGTGTCGCGCGCGATCGGTGAAACCATGATCGTTGCGATCGCCGCCGGCCAGCAGCCGCGCCTGACCGCCAGTCCGTTCGTGCCGGTCGAGACCATGACGGCCTACATCGTGCAAGTCAGCCTCGGCGATACGCCGCAGGGCACGCTGGAATACCGCACCATCTTCGCGGTGGGCATGCTGTTGTTCCTGATGACGTTCGGCTTGAACCTGATCAGCACCTGGCTGCGCGAGCGGTTCCGCGAGGAATACGCATGAAGAAGCGGCTCGACCTGCTCTTCCAGATCGCCTCCTTGATGACGCTGGTCATCGCGCTGACCGCGCTCGGCGCATTGGTCTGGGACATCATCTCGGACGGCGCGTCGCGACTGAGCCTCAGCTTCCTGACCAACATCGCGTCACGCAATGCGGCCGAAGCCGGCGTCTATCACGCGCTGATGGGCAGCATCTGGGTGATTGCCCTGACCGGCGCGCTTGCGCTTCCCATCGGCGTCGCCGCCGCGATCTATCTCGAGGAATACGGCACGCGCAGCCGCATGGCGAGGTTCATCGAACTCAATATCTCCAACCTGGCCGCGGTGCCGTCGATCATCTACGGCTTGCTGGGCCTCGGGCTGTTCGTCCGCCTGATGGGCATGGGACAGAGCGTGATGGCCGGCGCCGCGACGCTCGCGCTGCTGGCGCTCCCGGTCGTGATCCTCTCAACGCGCGAAGCGCTGCGCACCGTGCCGAACACGATTCGCGAAGGCTCCTACGCCCTCGGCGCCACGAAGTGGCAGACGATCTGGCACCAGGTCCTGCCGATGGCCACACCCGGCGTGCTCACGGGATTGATCCTCGCCCTGTCGCGCGCGATTGGCGAAACCGCGCCGCTGATCACGATCGGCGCGCTCACCTACATTCCGTTTGCGCCCGACACGGTGTGGTCGAAGTTCACGGTGTTGCCGATCCAGGTCTTCAACTGGGTGTCGCGGCCGCAGGCCGAATTCAAGACCAACGCCGCCGCCGGCATCCTCGTACTGCTGGTATTACTATTGAGCATGAACGCGGTCGCCATTGTCGTGCGCGATCGCCATCAACGTCAGGGACGCGCATGACCGGTGCTACTCGAACTGTTCCGAGCCTCTCAGGGGTCGTCGCGCGTGGCGGCCAGCCCCCAGCGTCGCTCGACACGCCGGTCAAGATCGACGTCGACCGCCTGAACTTCTACTACGGCGAAAAGCGCGCGCTTGACGGCATCTCGATCCAGATCCGCACCAACCTCGTCACTGCGTTCATCGGGCCGTCGGGCTGCGGCAAGAGCACCTTCCTGCGGACGCTGAACCGGATGAACGACATCATCCCGGGCACGCGCGTCGAAGGCAAGGTCGAGATCGACGGCGAGGCGGTCTACGGCTCAAACCTCGACGTCGTCGCGCTCCGCCGGCGCGTCGGCATGGTGTTCCAGAAGTCGAACCCGTTCCCGAAGTCGATCTTCGAAAACATCGCCTACGGGCTGCGCATCAACGGTCTCACCAGGACGAAGGCCGAAATGGCGGAGCGCGTCGAAGAGAGCCTGCGCCAGGCCGCGATCTGGGAGGAAGTGAAGGACCGGCTGCACGACTCGGCGCTGGCGTTGTCCGGCGGTCAGCAGCAGCGCCTGTGTATTGCCCGCGCGCTGGCGATCCGCCCGGAGATCCTGCTGATGGACGAGCCGGCCTCGGCGCTCGATCCGATCGCCACGCAGCGCATCGAAGAGCTGATCTACGACCTGAAGAAGAACTACACGATCGTCATCGTCACCCACAACATGCAGCAAGCCGCGCGCGTGTCGGACCTTACCGCATTCTTCTGGCTCGGGCGGCTGGTGGAATTCGACCGCACGGACAAGATCTTCACGGCGCCCGCAGAGAAACTCACCGAAGACTACGTCACAGGCAGGTGCGGCTAATGGAACGCGTGTTTCGGCACTTTCAGGACGAGCTCGACCAGCTAAAAGAGCGCCTGCTGAAGATGGGCGGGCTGGCTGAGGAGCGGGTGCGCGAATCGGTGCGCGCGCTGATCGACCGCGATCACGCGGCGCTCGACGCCATCCTCCGCGGCGACGAGCCGATCAACGACCTGCATATGGAGGTCGACGACCGCTGCTTCAAGTTGCTGGCCTTGCACCAGCCGATGGCCGCGGACCTGCGCGTCATCGTGGCCGCGGTCAAGATCAACACCGACCTCGAGCGCGTCGGCGACCTGGCCGTCAACATCGCTGAGGCCGGCAAGCGCTACCTGCAGCACGCACCGGTCAAGCCGCTGATCGACATTCCGCGCATGGGGGAACTGGCCCAGAAGATGCTGCGCGATGCCCTGGACGCGTTCGTGCGCCGGGATATGCCCCTGGCCGAGGCGGTGCTGGCGGCCGACGACACGCTGGACGCCCTCAAGACACAGATCTTCCGGGAGTTGCTCACCTACATGCTGCAACGCCCCGAGACCATTGAGCCGGCCCTGGACCTGATCCTGATTTCCCGGCACCTCGAACGCATCGGCGACCACGCGACGAACGTGGCCGAAGACGTGATTTTCATCCTCTCGGCCAAGGACGTCCGGCACCACCAGGCGGATGCGCCGAAATCCAACGATTCGTAGCGCGCAGGGCCTCTCCAGAAGTCATCAGTTGTATCTCGGAGGCGTATCCGACCGCCCCGCGCGGACACGGGGCAGGGAAAAGTAGGCGGGGCAAAGAAAAGTCGCCTCCGGAGGCGTAGCCTCGCCTAGAATTATTTGGATCTAACTATGGCCGATACGCTCAGCATTACCGACAACCGGACCGGGAAAACCTACGAACTCCCGATCACCGAAGGCACCATCCGTGCCAACGACCTGAAGAAAATCACGACCGGCGGCGATGACCCGGGGCTGGCGACTTACGACCCCGCCTACATGAACACCGCGTCGTGCAAGAGCAAGATCACCTACATCGACGGCGATAAGGGCATCCTGATGTACCGGGGATACCCGATCGAACAGCTGGCCGAAAAGAGCACCTATCTCGAAACGGCCTACCTGCTGCTGTTCGGCGAGCTGCCGACCAAGGAACAGCTCGCCAAGTGGACGCACTCCATCACCATGCACACCATGGTGCACGAGAACATCAAGAAGTTCATGGAGGGCTTCACCTACGACGCGCACCCGATGAGCGTGTTCATCAGCACCGTCGGCGCCATGTCGTCCTTCTACCCGGACAGTAAGAAGATCTTCGACGCCGAGTCGCGCCAGAAGCAGATCCTGCGCCTGATTGCGAAGACGCCGACGATCGCCGCCTTTGCCTATCGCCACAGCATCGGCCGCCCGTACGTCTACCCGGACAACGACCTCAGCTTCCCGGGCAACTTCCTGAACATGTTGTTCAAGATGACCGAGCTGAAGTACCAGCCGAACCCGAAGCTGGAGCGCGCGCTCGACGTGCTGTTCATCCTGCACGCCGACCACGAACAGAACTGCTCGACCAGCGCGATGCGCAACATCGGCAGCTCGAACGTCGACCCGTTCTCGGCCATGGCCGGCGCGGCCGCGGCGCTCTACGGTCCGCTGCACGGCGGCGCCAACGAAGCCGTGCTGCGCATGCTCAAGGAAATCGGCTCGGTCGACAACATCTCCGCGTTCATCAAGAGGGTCAAGGCCGGCGAAGGCCGGTTGATGGGCTTCGGTCACCGCGTCTACAAGTCGTACGACCCCCGGGCCAAAATCATCAAGCGCACGGCGTACGAAGTGTTCGAGGTCACGGGCAAGAACCCGCTCCTCGACATCGCGCTCGAGCTGGAACGGATTGCGCTCGAGGACGAATACTTCGTCAGCCGCAAGCTCTACCCGAATGTCGACTTCTACTCCGGCCTGATCTACCAGGCGATGGGCTTCCCGGTCGAGATGTTCGCCGTGCTGTTTGCCATTGCCCGCACGGTGGGCTGGGTGGCACAGTGGGAAGAGATGCTGCTCGACCCCGATACGAAGATCGCGCGGCCGAAGCAGATTTACGAGGGGCACCAGACGCGTGACTATGTCCCGATCGCCGCACGGTAATTCGACCAGTCCGGCTGAAGCCGGACGCTCCAGGTATTCCCTGCGGCGTCCAGCCTCAGCCGGGCGCCCCACGTTTTCTCTGCGGCGTCCGGCTTTAGTCGGGCGCTCCCCGTTTTTTCTGCGGCGTCCGGCTTTAGCCGGACTGTGCCTGATGCTGTTGGCCACCGCGGCCAGCGCTCAGATGTCCTCAGGCTTCGACAGCAACAAGGCGTGGGAGCACCTGCGCCAGCAGGTCGCTATCGGTCCCCGCCCGTCTGGCACGCCCGCCAACGTCAAGAATCGCGATTACATCAAGGCGCAGATGGCCGCGCTCGGCATCAAGGTCGTCGAGCAGCCCTTTGAAGGCGCGACGCCGCTCGGCCCGGTCAAGATGGTCAATTTGATTGCGACCATTCCCGGCAAGAGCGCCGATCGCATCGTGCTAGCCAGCCACTTTGACACCAAGCTGTTTCGCGATATCCGCTTCGTCGGCGCCAGCGACGGCGCGTCGAGCACTGCGGCGTTGATCGAACTCGGCCGCGTGCTGAAGGCGCGGAAGGAACTCCCGTTCACCTATGAGTTGCTGTTCCTCGACGGCGAGGAAGCGGTCATCGAGTGGCAGGGAACCGACAACACCTACGGCAGCCGCCATTACGTCCAGGCCGCCCAGAAGTCAGGGTCGATCAAATCGCTTCGCGCGCTGATCCTGCTCGACATGATCGGCGATCGCCAGCTGACGATTCGGCGCGAGCTGAACTCGACGCGCTGGCTGACCGACATCGTGTGGGCCACCGCCGCCAAGCTCGGACATAAACAGTTCATGAACGAAGAAACGACCGTCGAAGACGATCACATCCCGTTCGTGAAGTCCGGCGTGCCGTCACTCGACATCATCGACCTCGACTACCCGCAGTGGCACACGGCACAGGACACGCTGGACGCCGTTGGCGCCCGCAGCCTGCAGATTGTGGGTGATGTGGTGGTGGCGTCGCTGCCGCAGATCGAACAGCGGCTGCTGAAGAACTGAACAACAATCTGGCTAAAGCCGGATGCCGCCGGTGTTATCTTCCAGCGGCGTCCGCTCTCCTGCGGCGTCCGCCTTTAGGCGGACTGTTCCCCTACCGATACACCTCGGCCAGAATTTCCGCTTCAGTCAGCACCGTCGTCGATGACTTCGCCTTTGCGAAGACCCGATCGACGGTGGCGTCACTGCACGGGATGCCGTGACGCTCCAGCCAGAAGACGACGTTCGACTTCCCTGACATCGGGCCGACTTCGATCTCCTGCTCGCGGCCGACGATGCTGGCAGGGACGGCGGAATAGATCGCGTCCATCAGGTCGCGGTCGCCCTTCTTCCAGGCCTTGATCACCGCCGCCGCGTGCACGCCGGTCGCCGTGCGAAACGCGTCCTTGCCGACCACGGGATAATTGTCGGGAATCGGGACGTCGCACGCCTCCGATACCTTGGTGACGTAGTCCATCAACGGCGTCAGGTCGCGATCGATGAAGCCCATGACGACGAGGTTCACAAGCAGCGCGTCCATCGGCGTGTTGCCGACGCGCTCGCCGATGCCCAGCGCCGCCGCATGCACGCGCGTCGCGCCGGCCTCGACGGCCGCAATGCTGTTGATAATGGCAAGGTCGCGATCACGGTGGCCATGCCAGTCCAGCTCGACGTCGGAGCCGTTGTCCTTGATCACCTGCATCGCAAAGCGCACCACGGCCGCCGCGCCCCACGGGGTCGCGTGTCCAACGGTATCGGCGAGGCAGATGCGGTGCGCGCCGGCATGGATCGCGCACTGATACAACTTTCGTAACGTCTCGGGATCCGACCGCGTCGTGTCTTCGGTGACGTACATCACCTTCAGACCTTCCTTGACGGCGAACTTGATGGCGGCGTCCGTGGTCTGCAACAGCCAGTCGAGGCTCCAGCCTTCGGTGTACTGGCGAATCGGCGACGAGCCTATGAACGTGCTGACTTCGAGCGGCAGGCCGGTGCGCTGGCTGATTTCAACAATCGGCGTGATGTCAGCCAGCGTTGTCCTTGCCGCGCAGTTTGCGGCGACCTTCAGCCGGGCGCTGACAATTTCACGCGCGAGTCGTTCGACGTCGGCCACGACGTGCGGTCCCGCCCCCGGCAGGCCAATGTCGGCGGTGTCGATCCCAAGCTTGTCGATCAGGTGCAGGATCTCGATCTTCTGGCCGATGGTTGGCGTGCGGACCGACGGCGACTGCAGCCCGTCGCGAAGCGTCTCGTCGTCCAGCATCACCCGCTTGGGTTTGGCCGGCGCGCCGATCTTGTTCCAGTCGTAGATCAGTGATTCCAGCATCACCGTGACATTTTCGCGGCGGTCAGCGTCAAGCCGCTGCCGGCCAGGGCAATCGCGAGGAACCAGGCGCCGCCATCGAGCGCAGCCTGGTGAACCTTCGGACGAAAGCCTGCATTGATGGAGACGGTGGCTTGATGCTGCTGATGGCGCGCGATCTGCGACCGCACGAAGTCATGCCCCGCCATGCGCACTTGCCAGTCGAAACGAACGTTGAACACCACGAAAGCCAGCAGGAACCACAGCCCCACGGCCAGCTTCACGCGCGACATCACCAGATCACCAGGACGCTAGCCCTTCGGCCCGGTGTACTTCACGACCAGCGCGGTAACGTCGTCGTACTGTTCAGCGCCCTTGGCGAACTCCTTGACGGCGTTGACGATCTGATCGAGCAGCACATCGGCGCTGCCCCGGTGATACTTCTCCATCACCTCAACCAGCCGCGGTTCGCCGAACTCTTCACCGGCGACGTTCTGGGCCTCGGTGACGCCGTCGCTGTAGAACACCATGGCATCACCGGCCCTCAGCTGGACGGAATCCGCGGAGTACGGCGCAAACTCGAACAGCCCGACGGGCATGCCGCCGGATTCGATGCGCCGCAAGCCATCGGGCCCGAAGATCAGCGGTGGATTGTGGCCGGCGTTACAGAACGCCAGCCGGCCGTCGGCCGACAACTGGCCGTACAGCATCGTCGCGTAGCGGGCGTCGATCGCGCGACGCGTCAGCACCTTGTTGATGTGATCGACGGTTTGCTCGGGGCTGTCGCCAACTGACACGAACGCGGAGAAGATGCCGAGGATCTTCGACGTCAGCAGGGCCGCCGCCGGGCCCTTGCCCGCGACGTCGCCGCACAGGAAGCCGAACTGCCCGCCCGGCATGTCCTGCATGTCGAAGAAGTCGCCGCCGATGGCGCGCGCCTGCACCGACATGCCGGCCGACTCGAAGAACGGGCCTGAGTGGCTGCCTTCCGGCAACAACGCCTTCTGGATTTCCGCCGCGACCTTCAACTCGTGTTCGATGCGCGCCTTCTCGAGCGTCTCGCGGTAGAGGCGCGCGTTCTCGATCGCCACGCCGGCCTCGGTGGCCAGCGTATCGAGCGCGGTGCGCGTGTGCGGCGCCAGCAGGCTGCCCTTCTCACGGCTGTCGAGATACAGCACACCGATGTTCTTGGTCTCGCTCTTCATGTCCGCGCGATCGAGATAGCGAACCATGCGCAGCGGAATGCAGGCGACGTGGCGAATGCCGAGCTGCACCGTGCCGAGATGCACGTTGGCGAGGTCACCGTCGAGCAGGTCGGCGACGATCTTCAACTCGCCGGTCACGAACACCTCTTCAGGGATCTTGCGGCTGGTCTTGAAGCCCGTCCCTGGCAACGTGACGCGGCCCTTGGCGCGGGCCAGCTTCATGTCGAGGTCCTTGCCCTCGACCTTGCCGTCGGTCGGCGCCAGCATGATGAAGCCGCGCTCGGCACCCGCCACGTCAATGGCGGCGTCGAGCACCATGGCCAGCACTTCGTCGAGCACGCGGCCCGATCCAAGCGCGCGGAGGCCCTCGAGCAGGGACGCGAGCTGGCGAAGGTCGTTGACGGCGCTGGCGTGCGACCGGTCGGTGTGCGCCGGGCTGTCGCCGGTCAGAAACACGACATCAGCACCGCTGGCGCGTCCGAACTGGACCTTGTCGCCGTGAGCGAGGGTGTGTTCCGTGACGGCCTCGCCGTTCACGAACGTGCCGTAGCGCGAGCCCTTGTCGCGCAGGATCCACGCGTCGTTCTGCTTGACGATCTCGGCGTGCTCGCGCGACACGTCGCTGCCAACCAGGCGAAGGTCGCTCTCGGTCCGCCGGCCGATCTGTAGCAAGTCTTTGTTGAGCGGGACGATGCGCTGGCCGAGGCCGTCGTTCACTTCCAGCCGGGCATTCATAGGAGGCAGCCCATCATAACAGGCTTCCGCAGGCCACCTGGCGGGCGACCTCGGCGAGCGCCAGGCCAAGCAGAATCAGGCCGGCAATCGTGCCCCGGCCGAACCCCTTGCGGGCGGCGGGTGGCTTGATCCTGGCTTCCTGGGTGGCGGTGCCGCACTTGTAGCAGATCAGGGCATTGGCGGCGATCGTCGCGCCGCACGAACGGCATTGCATCGTTACGCTATTCTACGTGAAGGCTCGATGATTCCGATTCGTGACGTCATCCCCTCGAGGACCACGCCAGGCGTCACCATCACGCTGATCGCGCTGAATGTGGTCGTGTTCCTGTTCCAGTTGTTGCTGAGCGAGCGGGCGATGGACGCGTTCATCTTCGCGTTTGGCGTCGTGCCCGCGCAGTTGTCGATCCTCAGCATCTTCACGTCGATGTTCGTACATGGCGGGCTGGCGCACCTGGCCGGCAACATGCTGTTTCTGTGGATCTTTGGCGACAACGTCGAGGACCGCCTCGGGCACGGGCGATTCATCGTCTTCTACCTGCTGTGCGGCGTCGCGGCGGCATTGGCGCAAGTCACCCTGAACCCCGAATCCCTGGTGCCGATGGTCGGCGCCAGCGGCGCGATTGCGGGCGTGATGGGCGCGTATCTCGTGCTCTACCCCCGCTCGCGCGTCCTGATGCTCTTCCCGTTTCCGGTGTTCCTGTTTGAACTGCCCGCGATCGCGTTCCTCGGCGTGTGGTTCTTCGCGCAGTTCCTCAACGGCGTCAATCAACTACCGATTTTCGAGCAGGACGCGATCTCTGGCGGCGTGGCCTTCTGGGCGCACGTGATGGGATTCATCGCCGGCGTGTTCCTGGTCGTGCTCATGCGCCGGCCGGAGCGCACCCGCGTCGAGTGGTGGGACACGGTGGGGAATTGAACACCAGCGATCGCGTGGTCGCCGATCAGGACTTTTTCCGGATTTCAGCCGATACCTGCGCCAGTTCAAGCATCATCTTCTCGAACTGCGCGTTCCACTCCGCATCAGGCATCACGCCCTTCAGTTGCTTGTGTTCTTCGGCGGCCTGCTCGAGCGCCGTGCGGCGCTTCACGAGGGCGGCGAGCTCAGGATTGCCGGTGATCGCGGCTGCTTCTGAATCGAGGAACGCGATCCGCGCCACGCCGCCGTCGGGCCCCTCAGCGCCGGCTTCCCTGCCCTTACCGTCGCCGTTGTCGTCCAGCAGCGCGCGTTCGGTCGTCAACTGGCCACGCTGTTCATAGTGCTGCTTCACGGCGGCGCTGGTTGCCTGGAAGATCTCGTAGATCGAGGTGCGGCCATTCTTGTCGAGATCCGTCGACGCTTCCTTGAACGCCTTCACGAAATACTCCGGGAATACCGTGGCGTACTTCTGCGCGGCGGAGTCGGTGGCCGTGATCACCACGCGGTTCTTCGCCGTCAACGATTCCAGGAATGGAAAGCTCGCCTCGGTGGTATTCACGATCGTCAACCGGCCTGGCACGCCGGCCAGCAGGTCCGTCCAGTCCTTCGCCGTCAGGTCTGGTCCAACCAGGTTGAACTTGGCGACGTCGCCGTCATACGTGCCGTGCCCCAGCATCACGATGAACACGAAATCGTCTTTGGTGACGGTCTTCCTGACCTCCGCGAACATCCGCCGAACGTTTTCCGGGGTGCCCTTCTCACCGCTCGTCGCGGTCTCATCAACCAGCACCTTGATGAACTCGGGCTTGAACTGAAAGCGATTGAGCAGCGTCGTCCGCAGCTCGTTGCGCCACGTGGCCATCTGCTCGGCGTACTTCTCGCCACCTGACGCGCCGGACACCAGGATCGCCCATCGGTTCTGGGCAAAGCTGTTCGCGGGCGCCATCGCCACCACGACCAGCACGACGAGCATCACTATCGGTCTACGCATCACGCTAATCCTACCCGACGCCTGGCCACCCATTCTGCTGCGAGCAGTCCCACAATGGCGAGCAGGCTCCACCCGTTATGCCACAGATCGCGCATTTCCGGCGTGCCGGCCTCGGCGCGTGACTCGCGCAGCAGGGACGGCAGTTCCGCCATGTCAGCGATCGCCAGGTAGCGGCCGTTGCTCTCCGCCGCCAGTCGCCGCAGCACGGCGTCGTTCAGGCGCGGCTGGCTCATTTCGAGATCGACGCCGCCGACCAGCACCGGCCGGGACGCGGTGCCGACGCGCACGCCGTCGCGCGTGGCGATGGCGTTAATCCGGTAGACGCCGGGTTGATCGAATCGTGTGGCGATGCCGTAACGGCCGTCGACGGGATTGGCCAGCGCCGCAGTGAGCTGGCGTTTTGTGCCGTCCGGAGCGGTGAGATCAATCGCCACTTCCGCGTTGGGGACCGGGCGATAGTCCTCATCGCGCACCACCACGCTGATGCGATCGGTGATGCCGGCCACGTCCGGGCTCAGCGGCGCGATCGTCACAGGCGCCTGCGCCCCGGCGGTGATCCACCGCGCCAACTGGCGCCAGATCGTCTCGTAGCTCGTGTCATCGGCGGGCTTCATCATGCGCCATCGCCACGACGCCTCGCCGGCAAAGATCAGCGATCGGCCCTGACCGTATCGCTGCGTCGCGATGATCGGCTGTGGCGTGCCGCCGGCACTCATGGCGACCGCCAGTACTTGCGCGCCGGGTCGCATCCCACCGACGTGCGCCACGGAGGCCAGCGCCGGCAACGACGCCCATTTCTGGCGGTTCTCTTCCGGCGACACCGCCAGCCGGGTGGCCGGGTGCGCCGCGCCGTCCAGCGTCAGCGCCGGGATGTTGGCCTCACCATTGGCGTTGACGACCGGCACGCTCGCCGGCGCAAGCGTGATGGTCGCGCGCCGATCGGTCAGGTCGATCGGCAGCGCCCGCTCGATCGCGGTCCCCATCAGGCCCTGGCGCTCGAAGGATCGCGCGCCGAGCACCAGCAGACCGCCACCTCGTGTCGCCACGAACTCATTGGTCAGCTCGAGCTGTTCGCGCGTGAAGAAATCCGCTTCGATATTTCCAAAGATCACGCCGTCATAGGCGAACAGCTCGGATCGCTTGAACGGGTATCCGGTCGACAGCGGCGCCATGCGCGACGGTTCTGCCTGCACGTAGAACGTATCGCGGCCATCGTCGTTCTGGCCCTTGCGGACGACCGCGTCGACGACGAGCCCGGGGTCATCGGACAGCGCTCGCTTGAGAAACGTGTGCTCGTAGCCCGGCGCCCCTTCGACGACCAGCAGACGGCGACGCCCGGTTTGCGGAGGCACCAGCACGCTGCGGACGTTGTTCTCGGACGCCACTTCATCGCCGGCATCCGGGATCTGCGCGGAGTACACCGTTGGAACGCCGGGATCGGGCGACACCGTGAAGACCGTGTGCACCGGCGCGCCGTCGGCGGTCGGCGTCAGCCGCCGCACTTCGAGCGGACGGCCGTTCGCGCTGATGCGGACCTCCACTGGCTCGCGGCCAAAGCCGATACTGGTCGCCGACACGCTCAGGTCGATCGACGCGCCCGGCAGCAGCGGCTCACCCGCGGTGAGATTCACGATCTCCCTGTCGCGAGGAGCGGTGGCGCGGCCGACGCCAATCGTCATCAACGGCGCGCCGATGCGGCTTCCCTTGCGTGCTTCAGCGGGTGCCGTATCACCACCGTCGGACAAGACCACAACGCCGGCAAGCCGGTCGTGCCTGTAGCGCTCGGCAAGATCCGCGATGGCGCCGCTCAGGTCGCTACGTTTGGCCGTCGCCGACAACTGGTCCACGTCGGTCGCTGAGGCGAGGGCATCGCCAAACGTCAACAGCTCGAGGCGGTATTCGCCCCCGAGCCGGGCCTGGAGCGTGCGGACCGCTTGTTGCGCTTGCTCGAGCCGGCTCGGTCCGTCGCCATCGTTCAGCCGCATGCTGCGAGAGACGTCGACCAGGATCGGCAACAGGCTGTTGTTCGCGGCCGCCGGCGGAACCATCACGACCGGCCGCAGCAGAATTGCGATCAGCAACAACAACGTGAGGGCGCGCAGACCGCTCATCGCGACACGCTGACCCGGCGTGAGCCGGACCGGCACCCGCGTATACGCCAGCCACCCGAGGGCCAGCGCCACGCTGAAGGCCAGCACGTATCCCCACCACGGAAGGGCGACGGCAAACTGCATGGCTCAGTGCTTCGACTTCTGCGGCCGTGGCGCCGCCAGTGACTGGTAGTAGCGATCGACCAGCGCGCGGTAGGTCTCGCCGACCGCATCGTGCCGTCCGGCATTGAGCCGCTCGCGATTCTCACGCGCTCGCAACTGCTCCGACAGTTGCAAATCGGTCCGGTCGAGCGCGACCAGCAGGTTCTTCTTCAGCGCTTCCCAGTTGGAAAAATCCTGTTTGAACGATTCAGTGCCTGGAGCCGAAACGCTGCGCTGCCACTGCTCGGGTGTCGTGCCGCCCTTCTGCATGCCGGGATTTTCTCGGGCCATCTGCTCGGCAAGCTTCTGCGCTTCCTGCATCTGCTGCTGGACGTCGCGCTGCAGCCGCTCGACGCCTTCACGGCCTGCGGCAGTCCCACCACCCTGCTGGCCTGCGGGACTGCCAGCCTGCTGGCCCGCCCTGTTGACCTGTTGGCCTCCGTTGGCCTGCAGTTCCTCCATCGACCGCTGGAGTCGTGAGACGCGGTCTCTAAGCTCTTGCGCGCGGGACAACTGATCAGACAAACGCGCTGCCTCTCCGTCGCGCTCCCCGGACGCCGCTCCAAGCTGGTCCGCAACCTTGTCCATTGCGCGCGCGATCTCATCCGTCGCGGCACCTGGCTTCTGCTGAGCGGACTCTGGGGACTGGCCGCGCATGGCCTGCGCGGATTCGCGCATGCGGCCTGCGACGTTCTGCTTCTCGAGTTCGCGGACGGCTTCGCTCATCGCCTGACGCTCGTCGCGCTCGCCGGCACCCGATGCCAGCTGCTTGACCGATTCCGACAGCCGTTGGGTCCGATCGGCCAGGCGTTCCTGTTCGCCGGCGAGCCGGCGTCGCGCATCGTCACCCGCGCGCCCATCGGCCGTCCGCGCGGCCTCGTTACCGAGCCGTCGCTCGGCCTCGGCAATCTGTCTCGCCTCCAGTTGCAGGTCACCGGTCGCCCGTCGCCGCTCTTCGGGACGCGCCCCCTGCATTTGCTGCTCGAGCCCTCGAAGCGACTGGCCGGCCTTCGATCCGCGCGCGCTCGCCTGCTGCGGATCCTGATTCCGCAAGTCGCCGGCGGCACGCCGCATCTCTTCGGCCACCTCCCGCAACTGCTGGCCGCTGGCACCGCTCGAGCCTTGCTGGCCTGACTGCCCGCCAGTCCGCTGCCCCTGGTTCCTGGCGAGTTCCTCCGCCTGTCGACGCAGCTCTTCCTGCTCGCGCGTCAGGCGTTCGAGCTGCCGCTTCGCCTCCTCCGGCGCCAGCTGATCGCGGCTGGCTGCAAGATCACGCTGCTGTTTCGAAAGGGCTTCCTGGCGGCGAGCCAGTTCGCGGATCTCGGCTAACGGGTCCTTTTCTTCCGGCTGCTGCGTGTTGTCGGCCGTCGTGCTCTGCTGCTCGTAATTGGTCTGTTGGCGCTTGCGCAATTCCTGGTCAAACAACGTCGACAGGTCAGGCTGATTGCGATTGCCGTTGCCGCCGCCACCGCGCGCCTGTTGCATCGCCACCTGCCGGCGGCGAATTTCCGATGCCGCCTTCAACAACTCGGCCAGCGCCTGCTCTTCATGAGGCAGAGCGGGCGCGACTCGCAAGCGATCCAGTTCGGTCGCCGCGCGTCCCATGAACTCGATCGCTTTGGGCAACGGCTCGTCATCGGGACGGCTCAGTCCGCGCACCTGCGGCCCCTGTCTCCGGCGTTGCGCGGCGAGCGCGCCGGCCATCTGCTGTGCCACTTCCTCGGTCTTTGCCTTGAGGGTGGTTTGGGCGACGGCCACCGCCTTGATGTCCGGGGCAGACTGCGAGCCCGTCGCGCCACGGCGCGCGCGCGCATCCAGCTTCCAGGTCGCGGCCATGATGTCTTTCTGTTGAGCGATCAGTTCCTCAAGCCCGGTTTGCTCTCCAGGCTGGCCACCGCCGCTTTGTCCCTCTGCCGCTTCGAATTCCTCCTCGTATGGCTTCACTTCGAGGAAGAAGATGTCACTCCGCGATTCGGTCGACCGGCGGCCGCGTCCGACGTCGGTGGCACGCGCGTAATAAGTGACCATGTCGCCAGGCGTGACCTTGAGATCTTCGAGGAACACCGTGTGGAGCCCGGTTGCCACCGAGCCGCTGCCGGGGCCAGTGAGCGGGACCACTTTTTCAGTGCCTGCCGCGGACTTCACGACCAGTTCGAGCGACCGAATCCCGTAGTCGTCATCGGCGCGCGCTTCAATGGCCACTTCTTCAAGCGGCGACACCTGCTTGTCGCCAGCCGGCCGCACAATGCGCACGTCAGGCGGACGGTCGTTGAGCATGCGGATGAAATACTCGCTGCCCCCTTCATTCGACAGACCATCGGCATCACGCACGCCAACCCGATACGACCCGTCCTTGCCAACCACCAGGTCCGCAGTAAGCACCTGGTTGTGTCCCTGCAGCGCCACCGTGCTCCCGTCGGCCATCGTGAGGCGGCCGTCCACGACGGTCTTGTCGGTGGTGATCGTGAGCTGCACTTTGGTGCCTGACGGCGCGAAGATGTCGCCGCCGTCCGGCTCGGTATGCGATTCGAGTCCGAGGCCCGGCGCGTAGTCGTACTTCACGTCAATCCGCGACACCTTTACCGGTCGAATCACGCTGACGGTGAAATCGGCCGATCGCGCAGACCCGGCGGTCACGACATACGGAAACGACGTGGTGATGTTGTTCAGCGTGATCGTGAACTCGTCCGCCGATGCCCCCGCCTGCATTCGGGCCGAGCGCGCCGCCGCGCCCTGCCCGACCACAATCGATGGCACGACCGCGCCATCGACGCCGGGGATGCGGGCCGTCACCGTCACCGGCTGTCCTTCGCGCACCTTCACCGAGCCAGGCGTCACGTCGATGGCGTAGAACGACGGGAACAGATAGGAGCCGGCCACGTCCATGGCCTTGGAGGCCGATGGAACGAACAACCAGGACGCCATGGCGAACACCAGCGACCCGATCGCGCCGCCAACCGCCGCCCGCACCATGCTGTCGTGCGTGACCA
>Ga0075471_10000821_pt1 | contig 19439 bp, 11 predicted proteins | sample DEB19_08_DNA_2_FD_74787 | JGI IMG/M metagenome (GOLD analysis project Ga0075471, IMG submission 74787) | Aqueous microbial communities from the Delaware River and Bay under freshwater to marine salinity gradient to study organic matter... | ecosystem: Environmental > Aquatic > Marine > Coastal ... | reverse complement strand
ATCGCCCCAACGGAGCAGCGGGATGGCCACTGGATGCGGGGCGAGGTGCACGACCCACGTGCCTGGAAACTCGGTGGCGTCGCCGGTCATGCCGGGCTCTTCGGAACGGCCGGCGATCTGGCCCGGTATGCGACCACGATGCTCCGCGGAGGGAGCCTCGATGGCGTCCAGGTGCTCTCGCCATCTGCCGTCGCCACCATGACCCGTGGCTGGAGAATTCCGGGCGGCGGCCAGCGGGGCCTCGGGTGGGACAAGCGCAGCCCGCTCTCGAGCAATCGCGGCGATCTGCTGTCGGAGTCGGCCTTCGGGCACGGTGGCTTCACGGGAACGGCGCTGTGGATCGACCCCGACCTCGACCTCTTCGTCGTCTTTCTCTCCAACCGTGTTCACCCAAACGGCAAGGGACTCGTCAATCCATTGATCGCCCGCATTGCGTCGTGTGCCGCCGGGGCGATCACCGCGTCCGATCTGCCCCCTGCGCCGGAGTCGTCGCGTCCCGTGCTCACCGGCATCGACGTGCTCGTGCGCGACAACTTTCGCCACCTGGCAGGAAAACGGGTCGCGGTGATCACCAACCACACCGGGCTCGATCGCGACCGTCACCGCACGGCCACCCTGCTGAGCAAGGCCGAGGGCATCCGTCTGGTGGCGATCTTCGGCCCCGAGCATGGAGCGACAGGCACCTTTGATCAGGCCACCGTCCCCGACGGCGTGGATGAGGAGACGGGCGTGCCCGTGAAGAGCCTGTACGGCAAGACCCGACGGCCGACCGCGGCGATGCTGGCCGACGTCGACGCCATCGTGTTCGACATCCAAGACATCGGGTGCCGTTTCTACACCTACATCGCCACGATGCTCGAGGCGATGAAGGCGGCGGCTGAGCATGGCAAGACCTTCGTCGTGCTCGACCGACCGAATCCGATCAACGGCGTCAGCATGGCGGGTCCGCTCGTGGACGCTGGCCGCGGATCGTTTGTCGGCTGCCATCCGATCCCGTTGCGGCACGGCATGACCGTGGGCGAACTGGCCAGCATGTGTGCGGCCGACCTGAAGCTCGACCTTGATCTTGTCGTGATCCCCTGCGAGGGCTGGCGGCGGGCCGATGCGTTCGACGCGACGGGCCTGGAATGGGTGAACCCGTCGCCCAACATGCGGAGCCTGACCGAGGCGTTCCTCTACCCGGGCATCGGCCTTCTCGAGTTCACCAATCTGTCGGTGGGCCGTGGCACCGACACGCCATTCGAGGTGATCGGGGCACCGTGGCTCGACGGCCGGCCCCTCGCCGACGCCCTCGCCGCACGGCACGTCCCGGGCGTGGGTTTCGTGCCGATTCGTTTCACGCCGAAGGCGAGCACGTTTTCGGGGGAGGCGTGCGGAGGCGTGAACATCACGATCACCGATCGGGCCTCGCTCGACCCGGTTCGCGTCGGCCTCGAGATCGCCGTCGCCATCCGCCGCCTGCATCCCCAGGCCTGGAAGGCCGAGAAGCTCGACGGCCTCCTCCTGCATCGCACAACGCTCACCGCCATCCTCGCCGGTGAACCGGCCGACGTGGTGCTCCGGTCGTCACGGGACGGACTGAAGGAGTTTGCCGCACGCCGGGGTGGGTGGCTGCTCTACCCTTGATACCGGAACCCCTGATACCGGAACCCCTGATACCGGAACCCCTGACACCGGAACCCCTGACACCGGAACCTGATACCGGACCCTGACACCCGCGTGATCTGGCGCGACAGCCCCGGCACGGAAGCCGCCTCGGCCACGACCCGGGGGGAATAAATTATTGACACCCCACGGCGGTTCCGCTTGAATCTAGGGAGGGCTCAATCGAGGCATTTCATCGGCGAGGGCAATCCATGAGACTCACGCGTCTTTCGTTTGGCGGACGCTCCGGCGGCAGAAACTGGAATGGTGCGTGGCTGCTTGGCCTGGCGCCGCTCGTGTGGTGTACCGCCGCGCACGCCCAGATCACGCTCACCGAGGTCACCCGCTTCAACCTCGACGCCATCACCTCGGGCACGAATAGCGATGGCTCCGCAAACACCCGCTATGTCGGCAACAGCGTCAACTCGGTTGCCTGGAACGGATCACGGCTCTTCGTGGCTGGTTTTGTCAACTCAGGGCAGGGTGGCCTCTACGACAACGAAGGCATCATCGAGATCACGAACACCGCCACCACCGGCATCATTACCTCCTCAGCCGTGACCTACGGAAGCCGGTTTGGCTACTACCCCGGCGTCAACAGCCGCGGCTACACCGGACTCGCACTGAGCGGCAACCGACTCTTTGCCTCGCTCGATCTCGGAGCGGCCTATCCGTCGAACGTCGCTCCAGGCATGGCCGGCTACGACATCTCCGGCACGGCTGCCGTCCAGTCGTGGGCGCTCGGCAATGTCCGCGGCAGCGTGAATGTCTCGGTCGATCCGGGCTACGTCGTCTCCGGCACCAGCCAAGGGGGTTCGGGCGTTGCCTGGGGCACGTTCGGAACCGGAAGCACCTCCCGCATCCTCAATAACGCCGCGACGGGCGCCTACATCTACACGACGGCCACGACGGGCAGCACGGCCCAGGGCCTGCAGTGGCGGCTCCCGTCGCCCACGATGCCGCAATACGCTCGCTCGCTCGACTTCGACCCGGACACCGGCGACGTCTACGGCCGCACCGGCAACTGGGTTACCAAGGCCGTCCGGACGGGCACCAACTCCGCGGACACACCCATCGCCCTCTGGAACACCTACACCGGCTCGAACGTCGTCGGGCAAAACATCGCATTCCTGAGCAACACCACCAACGGCGACCTCGTCGTCTTCAACGAACGATCCGACTCGTCATACCCCCAGACGCTCTCGCAAGCGGTCCAGTTTCTCGATCCCAATGGAGCGGGGCAGTCGGCGACGTGGAACTTCCTCGGGGGAGCATCGTCTGGAGACGTCCAGAAGACCGGCTGGTATGACTTTTCTTTCGACCCGGTCACCCAGACGCTGGCCATCGCCCAGCCCGAGACCTACCGGGTGTCGATCTTCAAGTTTGGCTCGCCCGACCCATCCACACAGCTCCGCTGGGCAGCCGATGGCGTGACCCTCGGCGGCGACGGAACCTGGGACACGGGCGTGTCGCAAACGTGGGCTGGAAGCTACGGCCCTGAAGTGTGGAACTCCGGAGCCAACGCCTTCTTCGGCGGATCGACGTATCCGACCAGCAGCGTCACCGTGGCGGCCGGTGGCGTGAGTGTGGGTCGAGGCATGTCCTTCGTGTCGAATGGCTACACGATCGGCGGAGACCAGATCACGCTGGCCGGCACATCTGCGCCGACCAACAATCTCTACGTCGATCCCGCGGTGACGGCAACCGTCAACGCGTCGATCGCCGCGGCCAGCGGCCTTTCGAAATCAGGTGCCGGCACGCTCGTGGTCGGGGGCACGATCACCGGCGGCAACGTGTTCGTCAACAACGGCACGCTTTCCCTCGCCTCCACCGGCGCGATCCAGCCCGATGCCCTTCGTGGCATCTCGATCCTCGCCACGGGCACCCTCGACGTGACCCAGATTCCGGGCGGGTACGCCCTGCCTGCGGCAACCGGCCTCGCCGGGGCCGGCAGGGTGGCGGGTGATGTCACGATCACCGCCAACTCCGTGGTGTCGCCAGGATCGAACGTCGGCATCCTCACCATCACACAGGATGCGACCGTGTCGGCAGGCGGCAACTACAACTGGCAGGTCACGAGCGGCTCCGGCGTGATCGGCAATGCGTGGGACCTGCTGACCGTGGGAGGAACGCTCACGATCGCCGCCACGTCGGCCGACCCTTTCAAGGTCAACCTCTGGAGCCTGTCGAGCACGAATCCTGACGTGAACGGGGCCATCTCCAATTTCGATTCGACGCAAAACTACACGTGGACCATCGCCTCGGCGTCCGGGGGGATCAGCGGGTTCTCGGCCGACAAGTTTCTGGTCAACACCTCCGCCACCAACGGCACCGGCGGCTTCTCGAATCCCTACGGTGCAGGCACGTTCAGCCTCGCCCAAGACGGCAACAACCTCAATCTCGTTTTCACCGCCGGGGCCCCGACCGTGATCACGATCAACGTGACGAGTGGCACCCAGACCCAGAATGAGGCCGGGTATCCCACCCTGTCGGGCTCGATTCCGGTGGTGAAGACCGGCGCCGGCACGCTCGTGCTCGACCAGGCCAACACGCTCTCGGGGTCGACGACGGTTCAACAGGGCGTGCTGCAACTGGCCAACATCCAGGCGATTCAGTCGAGCATTGTCACGCCCCTTGCGGGAGGCACCGTTTCGCTCGCGCCCTATCAGACGACCGTCGTTGGCGGCCTCGACCCCAACGCCGGAGGCCTCGTGGACGTGGGCAATGGGCTCGTGATCGTGGCGGGAGGGCTTTCCGCGTCGTCGATGGTCACGGCGATCGTGAGCGGCTTCGGCGATGGATCATGGAACGGCTCGGCCGGCATCGTCTCGAGCGCGGCGGCAGCCGATGCAGGCGTGGGCGTTCCGCGTGCCGTCGGCTGGCTCGACAACGGAGACGGCACCGTCACCTTCGCGTATGCAGCCCCCGGCGACACCAACCTCGATTGGGCGATCGACCTGCTCGACATCGGCACCTACCTCGCGGGCGCGAAGTATGACACCGGTGATCCGTCGAGTTGGTCAGAGGGCGACTACACCTACGACGGTCTCGTCGACATCACCGACGTGGCCCTCTACCTTGGCACCGGACTCTTCGACACCGGTCCCTACAACGCTCCTTCGGGCAGCGTGGCCGCGGTTCCAGAGCCGTCGGTCGTGGCGGCCGCCGTCAGCGTCAGCCTGGCCGTCTGCGTCGCCCGACGGCGGCGGTCGCGGTGAGGATGGCCATCGCAGCCGCGACGCTGCAGATCGACGTCGGCTCGGGAACGGCCGTGAGCGATTGCGGAGCCGGCCGGTAGCCACCGGCATCGTAGAGGTTCGTGGCGAGCGACAGGCTGATGTCGAGGAGATCGACGATGCCGTCGGCGTTGAAGTCGCCCTCGCTCCACACGCTGGGCTCTCCGGTATCGAGCCGTGCCAGCGACAGAAACCCGGCCACGTCGAGCAGATCGATGGCGCCGTCGAGATCGACATCGCCCGGCGCCGCGTAGGCAACCGTCACGGAGCCGTCGTCATTGGCGAGCCAGCCGACGGCCCTCGCATTGCCGAGTTCGACATCGGCTGCCGCCACACTCGAGCTGATGCCTGAGTCGCCGTTCCACGAGCCGTCGCCAAGACCCTTGCGGATCGCCGCTACGAGGTCGCCTGTCGATGAGCCCGACCGAATCACCATCGTGCCCGCGCCGACGTCGATGAGTCCCCCCGCACCCAGGTCGAGCCCGCTGACCGTGGCGACCAGACCATCCGCGACGTCGAGGGTGGCTCCCGGCCGCACGATCACCGTCGTCGACTCGAGCGTCGTGCCGCCGGCGAGACGGAGCGTTCCGGCCTGCACGTCGACCCCGCCGGTGAGAGCCCTGCCACTTCCGGTGAGCACGAGCGTGCCGCCGCCGGTCTTCATGAGTCCGCTCGAACCCGACAGCGTGCCCGCCAGCGTCGTGACGACCCCGTCGGCCACGCGCACCGCATTCGCTTCCCGATTGATGCCCTTGAAGACGAGCGTGCCGCTCGTCAGGAGATACCCGTCGCTTCGAAACTCCAGGCCGCCCCCGACGCCAAGGCTGCCGGAAACGGTGACCGTGCCGCCGACGCCGTCGAAGATGCCCAAGGCATCCTGCACCCAGATCGTGGATCGGTCGGTCCAGGTTGATGCCAGGGTGCTCCAGGTGCCGGAACCCCCACGACCGTCCGCCGCTCCCCATCGCACGGCGGTGAAGTGCGGGTTCGCCGCGGGGCCCGTTCCGGCGACGTTGTAGTAGGACGTGAGCTGGGCGTTGTAGTTGGAGGGGTTGCTCGTTCCCGACCGCGAAACGCCCTCGCTGTACCAGATCGAGTGACCGAGGGCGTTGTCGGCCCTCGAGCGATTGAGCTGCTGTTCGAGATCGCTCCAGGGCGTTGCCGAGCCGGTGCCGAGCAGCCGAAGCCCCACGCCAAGTTCATCCCGATTCGTGCCCGACGCCGTCACCTGAAGTGGCCAGTCGGTGTTAAAGCTCGCGATCGTCGATCGATACACCTGCGGCAGCACCTCGTCGGTCGCGCCCATCCACGTGGGCCAATCAGCACAGTAGTTGGCGGCGCTGAAACTGGCCGTCGACGGTGCCAGCGACACGACCACCGAAGGCTTCGCCGCTTTGGCGGCCGCCGAGATCTCCTCGAAGAACGCCTTCGTCTTGTCCTGCCTCCAGGCCAAGAAGGCCGAATTGGAGGTCGTCGTCGGGAGATTACGCCCCGTCTCGGCCCTGTACACGGCCCGCGTGTAGTCGTCCCACCCAAACTGCACCGGCCAGGCCAGGTGATCGTCGAACTGCACGATCTGCAGATCAAACTGGTTGATGGCGTCGACCACGATTCCCTTGATGAGGTTCCGCACCTCCGGAACGAGGGGATTCATCCAGACAAAGTTACTCGACGCATTGGTGAAGTTGCCGGCCGAATCCTTGAGCAACCACCCCGTGCCGCTCGTGGTGCCAACGGTCCACGTCGCATCACGGCATGTCACGGCCAGCGAGTTCGACACGCCGCCGTACTGCGCCATCAGACCGTATTCAAACCATGCTCCGTGGATCAGGCCGGCATTCGCGGCAGCCGTTCGCGTTTCCGAGAGAAGGTTTCGACCGGCGAGCGTCGGATTGAGGGAGGGTCGTCCGGTGAAGGCAGACAGCGCCGGCGACGTGAAGTTCGTGTAGCCGTTCTTCCAAGCCTCGACATAGACGGTGTTGAGGCCGGTGGTTCGGAGCGAGTTCATCGTGGTTGGCAGATTCGCAGCCGACCAGTCGTCGGAGCTCGTCGTCGTGATCCACGTGGCTCGGATTTCCGGGGCGGCGGCGGTAGTCACTCCCGAGCCCGTCAGCAGGCCGACGACCATGACGACGACTTCGCCCAACCGCTTTGAAAACGCTCTCATGGAGGCATCGTCCAATCGATTGGGGTGAACCGGGCAACCTCATTCTGCAGCTTCTCGATCACGTCGAGCGCCTGCCGCGACGATCGCCGCTCCCGAGCCATGTGGGCCGCGGCCACGCCGGCCGCCGTGCCCGTGGACCATTCGATCGGGTGAAGACGGGTGGCCGAGTTCGCCAAAAAGGACTGGGCCATCGTCTTGCCCGCCACGAGCAGGTTGTCGAGTTCACGATGGGTCAGGGCGCGAAACGGAATACAGAAGGGGAGCGTGTCGTGGGCCGCAACGCAGTAGGCGGGCATCGAACACCCCTCGATGGGATGGATGTCGGCCGGATAGGCCCCCAACGCGATGCGATCCGGAAACACGGTGCCGGTCCGCTGATCCACGGGCCCCGTGAGGTCGGCAAACCGGAGCACGAAGCCGTCGAGTCCGATCGCCCGGCGGGTGTCGCGGACATAGGGGAGCTTGGCTAATCCGTGCTCGGTCCCCATCACCGATCGGCACAAGGCGATGCGTCCGGGCCCCACGGCCGGTGGCGCCTGACGACGGAACCACTGATGCCAGGCGAAGGCCCGGTCCTCGGCGTCTTTGAGACACGCGAGATCGACGCCTCCAGCCCAATCCTCCACCTGACGACGCGCATCGCTCCGAGCGAGCAGGAGACAGCCAAACGGGTAATCGTTGCCCCCTTCTTCGAGTTTTGAGGAATAGCCCCAGTTTTGCAGGCAGACATCCCCTGCGGCAGGAGCCCCTCGGCCGCGGATGCGACGGTAGGTCCAGATCTTCTCCCAGGCATCCGGTCGGTCGCGATACGCGCCGTAGCCCAGACGGTCGGCATGCACCGGACGGTCGGGCTCGACGACCTCGTCGGCGTGAAGTTCCTGCGCGAAACAAAACACGGTCGCCTGGCAACAGCGGTCATGTCCCACGAGCCCGCCGTCGACATCCTCGACACCCTGGAGGTAGTCGTGACCGGAGATCGCCAAAACCTCCCCCCACTCCGTCGCATCGATGAACACCGTCCTGCCGGCCTCGGCTTTGGCACCAAAATGGATCACCTGCTTCGTGAATCGCGGCGAGTCCTCAGCCGAATACCAGTCGGGGAGGTCTGACGACGGCAGGCGATCGTATCCGTGAACGCCTGGCCTGGGGCGTCGGGCCACGCACGTCATGCCCACCACCGACCTGCGATCGGCGGACAGTTCCACCGATGTGACGACGGTTTCGAGAAACACGGTCAGTCGATCACCAGCCCGCTGCTGCATGGGCCGCAACTGGCGCTCGACGAACGCGTCGGGGCAGAAACAGAATCGACTCACCCAGCAGTTGCCCCGATCTTCGATTCCCTCGAGTGCCGACCGGAACGACGGGGTGATGTTGGCAGGCAGACGGGCAACCGCGGCGACGCTGTAGGGGGCCGCCCCATCCGCCCGGGCGATCGAGTGCCACGCCTCATCCACTGCCGGCACCCCGCTGGAGGTCAGCTGCCCTCCGATCCAGTCGGTTGGCTCGATGAGCGCGGTGCGGGCGCCGCTCTCCGCGGCCGCCAGAGCCGCCGCGAAGGCCGCCGTGCTCCCGCCGGCGATCACGACGTCGAAATCCTCGCGGTGGCTGGGGCTTCCCCAGGCCATGTCCCCACACATCGGGATGGCCACCACCACGGCAGCCAGCGCCCACGCGATCAAACCCCGCATGCCACCATCCTCAGAGTCGCCCGTCACGAAAATCACCATTGAACTCCACCCACGACGCGGTATATCATAGATTATTCCTGGTGGCGCGTTTTTGGTTGATGCGGGGGCATCGCCCCTGGTTGTCACAAGGGCCATGATCCTTCGAACGTGGAGTTGTGCCATGAATCGCCAGTTTTTTCACGGGGGATTTCGCCGTCGAACCGCCGCCTTCACGCTCGTGGAACTGCTGGTGGTGATCGCGATCATCGCCACCCTCATCGGCCTCCTCCTGCCCGCCGTCCAGAGTGCCCGCGAGGCGGCCCGTCGATCAGCCTGCACCAACAATCTCAAGCAGATCGGCATCGGATGCCTCGTCTACGAGTCGGCGATGCGATCGCTTCCCCCGGGCATCACCCGTACCACGGGCACCACCGTCGCCACGGCGAACGGCCCGTGGCGGAAGCAGGGGGTTTTCACGCTGATCCTGCCGTATTTCGAAGAGAACTCGATCTACTCGATGATGAAGTTCGACGAACTCAATGCTGCCACCGCCCTCAACGATCCTGCCCGCAATCAGGTGGTGACGTCCTACATCTGCCCGTCGTATCCGCATCCGAAGGTGATGACGACGGCGGCCAACGCCTATGAGAACGGAGCCGAGGTCACCTATGCGGGCTGCGGCGGCGCCTACATGCCGCCGACCGAATCGGCGCCGCCGTGCCTGATTGGCGGTTCGTATCCCGATAACGGCGTGTTCTACCTCGTCGGTCCGGGTACTCAGGCCTCAGGCGGGGCCTGCGGCGGGCCGCTCGGCACCGTGGTGACTGGTACTGGCCGCCCCCTCCGACAGGTCAAGGATGGAACATCGAAAACCTTCATGATCGGCGAGTTTTGCCATCGTGACTACTACGTGCAGCGAAACGAATGGCAGGCCCCTCCCGGCAACATGCGGCCCTGGTTTCTTGCGGGCAACTACCAGAGCACCGTGCCCGACATCTACCACGTGAAGGAGTTTGAGCTGACGCCGAACTCGAAGCAGACACGGAGCAACGCCGGTGGCCTGAACAAGCTGCCCATGGGCAGTTATCACGCCGACACGACGATGTTTGTGATGGTCGATGGCAGCGTCCGGCCCGTGAACGACTCGATTGAACTGCTCGTCTACCAGAAGTTCGCCACGGTGAACGGAAGCGAGGCCGTCAATGACCTCCAGTAGCGTGCGCCTGGCGGTTGCCGTGCTGGCAACGATCGGGCTCGCGGGAGGTTGCACTCGTGCGACGTGGCCGGTGATCGTACCGATCAACGGGGTGGTCACCCTCGATGGCAAGCCGCTCTCCTCGGGTGTCGTTCAGTTTCAGCCGGCAGTCGGCCAGCCGGCGACGGGTGAGATCGGCGACGACGGATCGTTCACGCTCTCGCGATACGTCCCAGGCGACGGTGTGCCCCCCGGCACGTATCGGGTGGCCGTCGTTTCCTACGATCCAACCGCCGAGACCCAGGTGCCGGAAAATCTTCAGGTGCCGTTGCGATACACCCGCTTTGGCTCGAGCGGCATCGAGTACACCGTGTTTCCCGGAACGAAAGACCCGTTGGTGATCAGCCTCGTATCGACCGATGAGCCGCCGACGAGCGATTCCCTCCAAGACGAAGACCGCCGAGGAGGTGCCCATGGCACAGCCGACACATCCGCCAGTCACACCGAGTGATCCGGTCCGATCCGCCGTTCACGAGAACCGTAGGCACGGATTCCTCGCCCGACGGCCGACGATCGTGGCCTGCTTGATGATTGTGTGTCTCGTTCCCTCCGTGGGATGCAAGCGGAGCCCGCGAGTCGTGCCGGTGGCGGGCAAGGTTCTGTACAACGGCAAGCCGCTGCCTTTTGGGTCCGTGACCTTCCAGCCCACCAAGGGGCAGTCGGCCGTTGCGGATCTGGCCCAGGACGGCTCGTTCACGCTGTCGTCGTATGGCCTCAACGACGGCGCCGTCCCTGGGCGGCACCTTGTGAGCGTCGTCTGTTACGAAAACATGCGGCCGGGCAAGCAGCGGCAGGGAGACTCCCTCGGGAAACTCCTGATTCCGCTGAAGTACACACGACTGGGGAGCAGTGGCCTGACGGCCGACATCCAGGACGCCAGCACGGGTGCGCCGCAGGAGGTCGTCCTTGAACTGTCCGGGCCGGAGTTCAAGTAGCGCCATACGGCGTTGGGCTCGGACCTACGGACCTGCCGGAGTCTGCGGCGTCTCGTCGCTGCGGCTCGCGTTCGTGGCGCAGTGCACGTTGCCGTGATTCCTGTGGTAGGGGCTGTCGTCGAGAAACACCACAGCCGTACCTCCCGCCTCGCGAAATCGCTCCTCGCAGACCCGCTGCACCCGCTCAGGCATCGCCGACGTGCCGCAGATGACGGTGCCGTTGACGAAGAGGGCGTTGACGGGATTGCTCCACACGGCCTCCGCGTCGGTGATCGCCTCGTGATCGTGAAGGGCAGAGGCCGGCGCGTCGAACAGCACGGGCAGCCGAACGATGCGTTTCGGATCGATGCCGAGCAATCCAACCAGGCCGGAGGCCGCCTCGCGATCGGCGTCGTCGCCGGCGCGTGGCGAGGGGCCGTGCCCGGCCAGCATGGCGTCGAGTCGTGCGGCGATTCGTGTGGCCACCGTCTCCCGGCGTGAACGGACGGCCGCATCCGCGGGCGGATCGGCGAGCCGGAGCCCCTCCAACGGATCGGGCATGAGCATCACGCCCTTGCCGTCGTCACCAGGCAAGAACGCGATGATTTCGTCGACGTGCTTGATCAGGAGCCACGAGGTGTCGATCCACACGGGAGCCTGGCTGGCCTGGTCCTCCAGAAACGCGATGACGTCGGGATGAAATGAGGTGGCGGTCGTCGTGTTGCGGCCAAACAGGATCCGCCCGGCTGGATACGTCGGCGTGGGAGGCGACACCTCGAGGTTGCCATACCAATCGGCCCACGCATCGCCCCCCCGCAATGAACGCGCTGCCGCAGGCTCCACGACGGCCGAGTCGGGGCCCAGAAGCCGCCCCGGAAACCGGTCGGCATGTCGCAGGCCCGCCAGGACGACCCTCATCGAACTGCCGGGCACCGATGCCGCGGCGATCTCCATCGTGTCCTGCATCCACATCTCGCGCCAGTCGTCGGTGGCGTAGACGGTGAGCGGCACGCCGAGGGGGTCGAGGACCTGCCGGAGGGCGGCGACAAAGGCCGCGTTGTCGTATCGACCCGTGGCGATGAACACCTCCCGGGCGGCCGCCGTCGAAGGCCGCAGCAGCACCGGCGCCACGCGCAGCGTCGCGTGATCCTGCGCGAGGAGCGTGCCGTCGTCGGCAGACACCTCGACCGCCACGTCGCACGAGCCATCCCACCGCGCCGGGCCGCCGGCCCAGGCGGTCGATTCAACCCACAGCCGCACCGGGCCCCCGTCGCACGCCACGTCGCACCTACCCGTGCCAACCGAACGGGCATCGGCGCCATCCCGGTCAAAAAACCTCAGCCGCTCATCCGCGGTCACGCGAACCACTCTCGCGGTCGCAGGAGGAATGATGTCGATGGGCACGAGATCGGCCCGGTCGCGTGGGCCGTTCACGCGATCGTCGTCGGCATCGGGCAGACCGTCGGCGTCGTCATCATCGCGATTGGCCATCACCCGGGCGAACCGACCGTGCGGCGCGGCCTCATCGTCGGCGGCCGTGAGAAGTCCGTCGCCATCCACATCGATGCGGATGACGAGCCGCTGCTCACCGAGCGCGACCCCCCACCCAAGGCAGGCCCACACCAGCACGCCCGTCCGCACGCATCGACATGAGCGCTTTGCGAGGTTCATGACCCCGGTTCTATCATCTGCTGCATGATCGAGTCACCAGCCCTGTTTGCCGCGACGATCCTGCTCCTCGCCGGCCTTTTTCCAGCGATCGCGGCTCGGTGGCCGATTCGCGTGTTCGACGTGGCTCCGCCGATCGTCCTCTCGTATGCGGTGACTACGGCGTTGGCCGTGGCGGGGCTGTGGAAGGCGTCTCCCGATATCGGCCATGTTCAGTCCATGGCGCTCGAACACCTGACACCGGCGCTCGTCTTCACGCTCGTCGCACGGTGTGACCTGCGAGCCATCGCAGGTCTCGGCCCGCGGGTGATGATCGCATTCGCAACCGCCACCCTGTCGGTGATGGCGGGCATGCTGGTTGCCTGGACCGTGTGGCGGCCCTGGCTGTCGCCCGATGGATGGAAGGCCTGCGCCGCCGTGGCCGCCGGGTGGGTTGGCGGCACGGCCAACCTCGTGGCCGTCAGCCGTGCGATCGACACCTCGCCCGAACTCGTCTCGCAGGCCTTGATCACCGACACGATCTGCTACACGTGCTGGGTGCTCGTGCTCTTCGGCACCGTGCCGCTCGCAGGGCGGTTCAATGCCTGGATGCGGGCATCCCCGCTCGAGGTGCGAACCGCCGCGACATCGCCTGACCCAGGGGCGCCAATGACGCCCGGCGTCGCCCTTGTGTGGCTGGGCCTTGGCCTTGCGGCCGGCGTGGCCGCCACGGCGATCGCAAGGCACCTCCCCTCCGACGGCGTGATCTCCACAAAGGCGTGGACGCTGCTCGTGGTGACGGGCATGGCCGCGGTCGCGGCCCTCACACCCCTTCGAAAACTGGCGGGGGCTGCGGCGGTGTCGGATTCACTGCTCGCCGTGGTCGTCGTGACGATGGCCTCCCAGGGGAGCCTGAACGGACTGGCGCGGGCGCCCGTCTTCATTCTCGCCGGACTGACGACGCTGCTCGTTCACGCCCTCGCCATGCTGGGGGCCGCACGGGCCTTTCGCCTCGATCTCGCGTCGTGCGCGATCGCATCCCTGGCCAACATCGGCGGCGTCGGTTCGGCCCCGCTTGTGGCCGCGGCCCATGCCCCGCGGCTGGCCCCGATCGGGGTCGTTCTCGGACTCCTCGGGTATTTTGTCGGTTCGGCGGCCGGACTCGTGATCGCCGACATCCTGCCGCGGATCGGACTCGGAGGCTCGCCCTGACATGGCCATTCCCCGCTTGATCGCCCCCCTCCTCGGCGTGGCCATGGCCCTGCCGGTTCACGCGATCGGGGGCGCACCGGAGTCGACGGTGATGCCGTGGCTCCACGGCGATCACTGGATCGCGAGAATACCGGCAGGGGAAGACGTCTTGCTCGACGCCGAGGCCGTGGCCCGAGCCAATCGTCGCATGCTGACGACTGATCCGTCGATCACCGATCTCGCCTCGCTGGCTGACAGCCTCGAGCGAGACGACATCATCCGGCGGATCGACCGCCGCGCCCGACTTCCCGAGGGTTCGCTGTGGCTCGACGACGGGACCGTGGTCGATGGCACCATGCGGCGGCACTGGGAAGCGAGGCTTCGCCGCGAGTCGCTCCCGGCCCGCATCACACCACGCTATGCCCTGACCGTTCGGCGCGCGGCGGTGCGGCGACTCCCGGTTCGCGATCGGGTTCTCACCGATCCGTCGTCCACCGACATCGATCATCTGCAGGAGACGGCCTTCTTTCCAGGAACACCCGTCGCGATCCTCCACGAGACGAGCGACGGCGCGTGGCAGTTCGTGCTCGGCGCGACCTACGACGGCTGGATCGAGACGGAATCACTCGCGTGTGGAGATCGCGACGTCGTGGTGGGCTACGCCGCCGGGGCCACCCGGACCATCACCGGCCGGCGCGAGGAGACGGTGTTCGTCCCCACGCTGCCGGCCATCAGCGACGTGGCCCTCGACATGGGAACGTGTTTGGTCGAGCGACGGGAGTGGCCCCTGACGCTCCCCGTCAACGGCCAGTCGGCCGCCGCGGCCACCGTGGTCGATTTTCCAGCGAGGGGCCCCGATGGCTCGCTCGCGCTCGTGCCGGTGCTGCTCCCGCTCGCTGCCGACAGTCATGATGGTCCTCTCCCGGCCAGCCGTGCCAACGTGCTGCGGCAGGCGTTCAAGTTTCTGGGGGAACGATATGGCTGGGGACACGACTTCGGGGGGCGTGACTGCAGCGGGTTTGTGAGCGACGTCTACCGCAGCCTCGGCCTCCTCCTGCCGAGAAACGCCGACGACCAGGCCACCTCGCCCGCCCTCGAGCGTGTCGAGGTTCCCCCGGAATGGTCCCGGGAACAGCGTCTCGACGTTTTGAAGTCGCTTGAACCGGGCGATCTTGTGTCTACGGGCCGTCACGTGATGATGGTGGTGGGACACGACGAGGGGCCCTGGATCATTCACGACACCCGCGCCACCCGGCCGTCGGCCGACGCCTCCGTGGCGGCGGCCAATGGGGTGGTCGTTCAGCCACTCGTGACGGCCCTCACCGATGGCACGGATCCAATCGCCGCGATCACCAGTCTGATTCGCGTTCTTCCACCACGACGGACGACCGACCCATGAAGATCACCGGCATTCGATTCGGCCGCCTGCGCGTGCCCCTGAAGGCCCCGTTCAAGACGACGACTCGCACCGTCGACGCGATCGACGACATCATCGTCATGCTCGACACCGACGACGGCTGTGTCGGCCGCGGAAGCGCCGCGGCGACGGCGGCCCTCACGGGCGACACCCACGGCGGGATCATCGATGCCATCCGGTATCACATCGGCCCCACGGTGATCGGCCACGACGTCGAGAACCTCAACGCCCTGACCCGTCGCGTCCGCACATCGATTCATCGCAACGCCAGCGCGAAGGCGGCGGTCGACATCGCGCTCCACGACCTTTTCGGCCAGCGTTACGCAGCGCCCACCTACCGGCTCTTGGGCGGTGGTGATCCGTCGATCATGACCGACGTGACGATCAGCGTCGACTACATCGAGAAGATGGTGGCCGACGCGGTGGCTGCGGTCGAACGAGGATTTGCGGCGCTCAAGATCGAGGTCGGCAAGGACCCGGGCATCGACGTGGAGCGGGTCAAAGCCATCCACGCCGCGATCGCCGGTCGTGCGGTGATTCGTCTCGACGCCGGCCAGGGCTGGACTCCCAAGCAGGCCGTGCGCGTGATCCACCAGCTCGAGGATGCCGGCGTCCGCCTCGACACGGTGGAGCAGCCCGTGAAGGGCTGGGACATGAACGGCCTGCTGTTTGTCACCGAGCGGGTCGACGCCCCCGTGGTGGCCGCGCTGGGCGACGACGGCGTGAGCGCCGCGGTCGAGATCATCCAGCGACGCGCTGCCGACATCATCACCTTCGGCCTCCTGAAAACCGGCGGTATCACCCCCGCAATCCAGATCTGCGACCTGGCGTCGACTCATGGTGTGGAGTGCATGATCAGCTGCATGCTCGAGGGCGCGGTCAGCGCCGCGGCGGCCGCCCACATGGCGGTCGCCCGAGCCGACGTGATCACCCGCGTGGACCTCGACGCCCCGTCGCTCGCGGAGTTCAATCCGGTGGAGAGCAACGTTTGCTTCCACGACGCCGAGATCTCGATCGGCAATGGCCCGGGCCTTGGCATCACGGTGATCCACGGTGTCGAGGATTTGCCGTGAGTGACCCTGAGCGGCTACAGCCAATCGCCGACGGTCTGCTCGAGCCCTGCTTCGTCCGCCATGGAACGCAGTTTTTCCAACGCCCGGGTTTGGATCTGGCGGATTCGTTCCTTGCACACGCCCATTGAGTCGCCAAGGTCGCGGAACGTCCGCGGGGCTTTTCCGTCGAATCCGAATCGCGCGACGACGATCTTTCGCTCACGGGGCTCCAGCTCGCCGAGAAACTCGCTAAAGATGGTGGCGAGGGTGCCAACCTGGGCTTCCGAACACCCGCCATCACCATTCCCCGGGTCGATCTGGCCTCGCGACGGATCGTCATCGATCACGAAGCGTGAGCGATACTGACGACCGCGGTGCGAGAGTCGGAAATACTGCCGTTGAATCGCGTAGGTCGCGTAGGTGCTGAACCGATTCCCGAGGGCGAAGTTGAACTTCTCGACGGCCTTCATGAGCACCACGTTGCCTTCGGCCACAAGGTCGTCGAAGGACCACGTTTGATCGACGAAGTTTTTGGCGATCGACACGACCAGCCGAAGGTTGGCCGTCACCAGAACGTCGCGGGCCTTGGTCGCCTCGGCCAGCAGCTGTTCGACGCGTTCCATCTGACGAGTGGTGGCTCGCCGGCGATCGAGCCGACGACGATCGACCGACGCCCGGTACTTCAGCCAGTTCATCCGACGGAAGTAAAACTGCTCTTCGTCGCGTGAAAGGAGGCGGTTGCGGTAGAGGCTTGCGAGATATGGCGTGAGGCTTCCGGCCTCGCTCGCCGGAACGGTCCCGCCATCGAGCGGCAGATCGGCGGACTCGGCGGGAGGCGTGGAGGCCTTCTCCTCAGCGCCGGCCTTGGAAAAGTCACGGCACGGGATGTAGTCGATGGGCATCGCGAAAAACGCCTTCCGTCGCTCGGTGAGCGAAGCGGCCGACCCGCGGTCCGGGGACGTGCCGGCTGACGTCTTCCGAAATGGCGACGAGGAACGTGAGGACTTCGGCGGCGAGACCAAGGCGATCACGGCGGGCCTCCGGGAGGGCAGGGCAGGGCGGGTCGTTCTGAAGGGATAACCGCACGCCGCCGACCCACGTAACGGGCTGGGTCCCAAAAGAGGCTGAACGGCCAAAAACCAGTCGAAAACGCATCCGTGTCGTTTGTGCGGCGTGGCGCCAAACACGCCACGCGTTTCACCCCGCCGGTCCCACGGCTCACGCCGTTGGGCTTCCACGGGCGCCGCGCGCATGTCCAAGCCCAAGGACGTAAGGCCTGGGACACGCCACGCTGTCTCCCCAGACGCCGTTGAGCCCGCTCACGTCATCGAGCCAAACTCGCCACGCGTTTCACCCCGCCGGTCCCACGGCTCACGCCGTTGGGCTTCCACGGGCGCAAGACGCGCCGAATCGAACGGAACCGCCGTGTGACGAGCAAGGGGTTGCCCATACCCCGAGAGACGGCGTCAGTGGCAAGCGGAGCCAGGATGGCGGAGCGAAGCCACTGCCGAGCGAGCCAAAGGGCATGGATGCCCGACGCGAGCGTCCGGCGACGGGGTGTGGGCAACCCCGAAGCGTGCCACCACGCAAGCGCCCCCAAGCCGGAGCCGACGCCGGGACGGCGGCGACGGCGCGACCATCCGCGTGTGGGCAACCCCGAAGCGTGCCACCACGCAAGCGCCCCCTAGCCGGAGCCGACGCCGGGACGGCCAACCTCGCCACGCGTGCCGCCCCGCCGGTCCCACGGCTCACAGCGTTGGGCTTCCACGGGCACCCAAAGCGTGCCACCACGCACGTGCCATGCGAGGGCCACGGCTTCCGGTGCCGCGATCAGGGGCGGCTGCGCTGACGGTAGTACTTCAGGCCCGGCACGAAGAAGCAGGCCCAGCTCACGCATCCGAAGATCACGTGCTGGTAGTCGGGGACGAGGCACATCAGGAGGGCGGTGGCAAACAAGGCCATGGCCTGCCCGTAGAAGGCGCCCGAGAGGATTCCCGCCTTCACGAAAAACACGAGACCGGCAAAGAGCGAAAGCACCGGCGACAGCGTCAGCACGGGCAGGTCGAGGAGATACTCCACCGCGAAGAGGAACGAACTGGCGATCATGCTGCCGCCCCAGATGTGGGCCACTTGTCGTTCCACGGCTGTCACGGGACCGTTGCGATGCCGAAGGGCCCAGAAGATCGGGGCCCAGAGCGTGAGACCACCGCCCCAAAACACGAGATACGGCCAGCGTGTTTCGACGCCCTGCCAGGCCATGACGTCGGTGATGCAGCAGAGTGCCAGCACCACCATCGCGTGCCACATCCAGAGCAGGCCCCAGTTTTCAAGCACGACCGCGTGGTGCGTTTCGCGGAAGAGCCGTGAGGCCACATCCCACAGACCGCCCCGCCGGGCCGCCACGGGCTCGCCCGCCAGGGCGGCTCGGAGATCGGCCGCCAGGGCCGCCGCCGATGGGTACCGCAGGTCCTGAGGTTTCTGCAGGCTCTTGAGCGCGATCAACTCGAGATCACGATCCGCCGTCGGATCGATCGTGCGAGGCATCGGGGGATCGGTTTCGAGCACCGCCAGGAGCGTCTGCATCGGGGTGCCCGACTGAAATGGCGGGCGTCCGCACAGCGCCTGGTACAGGATGGCCCCGAGGCTCCACACGTCGGTCGCCGGCCCCATCACCCCGCGGCCTCCGGCGGCTTGTTCTGGCGACATGTAGCATGGGGTGCCGAGAATGGCTCCGGTGTGGGTCACGGAGTCGGCGTCTTCCAACCGCTTCGCCAGCCCGAAGTCGGAGACGTGCGGGCCGCCATCGGGGTCGATGAGGATGTTGGATGGTTTGAGGTCGCGATGCAGCACACCCCGATCGTGGGCTGCCTGCACCGCATCCGCCACTTTCGCCAAGAGGGCCGCAGCCTCTCGCGCCGGAAGGGGGCCGTCGGCGAGCCTCCGGGCGAGTGTCGTGCCCTCGATGAGCCGCATGCTGTAGTAGGGAACGCCTTCGAGTTCGCCGACCTCGAAGATCGGAACGATGCCGGGATGGTCGAGACGGGCCGACGCCTCAGCCTCGCTGCGAAACCTCGCGAGATCGGCGCGGGTTGCCAGGTCGCTCCTCAGGAGCATTTTGACGGCCACGGTCCGCCCGAGGCTGCGTTGGAACGCCCGGTACACCACCCCCATGCCACCCCGACCGATTTCCTCCTGAAGGTCGTAGTTGCCAAACGCGGCCGGCAACGGCTGCATTCCGGGCACAAA
>Ga0075471_10000820_pt1 | contig 19450 bp, 15 predicted proteins | sample DEB19_08_DNA_2_FD_74787 | JGI IMG/M metagenome (GOLD analysis project Ga0075471, IMG submission 74787) | Aqueous microbial communities from the Delaware River and Bay under freshwater to marine salinity gradient to study organic matter... | ecosystem: Environmental > Aquatic > Marine > Coastal ... | reverse complement strand
TGCAGGCCGGGGGAGTGGTACAGCGTGCGGTTGGAGATGCCGAGCGTCCACTTCTCGTTGACGTCCGGGAACGTCCAGTTGGTGGCGAGCGACACGCCCCCGACCTCCTCCGCCTTCAGGCGCACCGAGATGGTGTCGAAGATCTGCTCCACAGTCATCACGATGAGCATCCCGCGGCGCTGGCCGAAGGGCAACTGCGGCGGGCCCAGTCGCAGCTCCTGCGCGCCCATCAGGTACGCGTTGCGGAACGTCGAGGACTCGGACTGGTAGCCGAGCTGCTCGAACGCATCGGCCTGCAGCTCGCGCGCCGCGGTGTTCGTCGGGTCGCTGAACACCACGTGCTGCAGCATCTCGCACACCCAGCGGTAGTCGCCCCGGTCGAAGTAGGTGCGTGCGGTCTGCACCACCCGTTCGGCCCCGCCCATGTCGGCCACGTAGCGCTGGCCGGCCTCGGTGGGCGTGTAGCGGTGCAGGTTCGTGGGATTGCCGTCGTAGTAACTGAGGTACCGCTGGTACACGGCCTTCGAGTTGTGGATGAGGTCGCCGTAGTAGCCGCGAGTGTGGTCGTTCACCAGGAACTCCTCGGGAAGGCTGAGCGCCGCGGAGATCTCGGTGGGTGTGTAGCCCTGGTTCGCCAGGCGCATGGTCTGGTCGTGCATCCACTTGTACATGTCGCGCTGGTTGCGCAGGAACCCGTTCAGGTCCTCGTTGCCCCACCGCGGCCAGTTGTGCGAGGTGAACAGCACCTCCGCCTCGCCACCGAACATGTTCTTCGCCTGGTTGATGTACTTCGACCAGCTCAGCGAGTTGCGCACGAGCGCACCGCGTATCGGCACCAGGTTGTGCATCGTGTGGCTGCAGTTCTCCGCCATGCAGAGCGCCTTCAGGTCGGGGAAGTAGAAGTTCATCTCCGCCGGCGCCTCGGTCTCGGGCGTCAACTGGAAGACGATGCGGATGCCGTCGACCGTCATCTCCTCGCCCGTGCGCGTGATGTCGACGGTCGGCGGGATGAGTCCCGGACCGCCGAGAGGGATCGAGTTCCCGAGACCGCAGTCCACGTGACCCTGCGGTCCCGCGGGCAGCAGGGGACCGAACTGGTAGAGCGCACGGCGTCCCATCGCGAACCCGGCGATGACGTTCTCACCGACCACTTCGTGCAGGAAGTGCTCCGGCGCGATGACGACGCACTCGCCGCGGTCGACTGCCTCCTGCGACGTCACGCCGAGCACGCCGCCGAAGTGGTCGGTGTGTGAGTGGGTGTAGATGACCGCTGTGACGGGGAGACGCTCGATGTGCTCGCTGATCAGTTCGTACCCGGCACGTGCCGTCGCGGCGGTCGTCAACGGGTCGATCACCAGCCAGCCCTTCGTGCCCCGGATGAACGTGATGTTCGAGATGTCGTACCCGCGCACCTGCCACACGCCGGGGATGACCTCGTAGAGGCCGCGGTGGTGGTTCAACTGGGCATGCCGCCACAGGCTGGGGTGGACACTGTCCGGGGCAGGGTTCGAGCGATCGAGGAAGTCGTACCTGTTCGCGTCCATCACCACGCGCCCGGCCTCGTCGGTGACCCTGCGGTCGGAGATGTCGGCGATGAAGCCCCGCGTCACGCGGTCGAAGTCCGTGGAGTCCTGGGGCACGGTCGCTGCCGAATTGCGGGCCTGGGTGTGTGGTGTTGCCGGCTTGCGGTCCGTGGACATGTGGGGCCTCCCTCTTGCGGAATCCCCGAAATTAGTGGCATCCCCCAAAACTCGTCCCCTCGACATATACTTGCGTACGCAAGGAATATTGCACCGTATCCACCAGTTGGGAACGGGCGAGGGCGAAACTCAGCACTCACCGCGCCGGACTGGGTTCGATGCGGACCAGATTCGGGCCCCGGCCCGGGAAACGGAGAAACCAATGGACATCGTCCTCATCATCGGTCGCGTGCTGTTTGCGCTCATGTGCGTCACGGGCGGCCTGAACCACTTCACCAAGGCCGAGGCAATGGCCGGCTACGCCCAGTTCAAGGGTGTGCCCCAGCCGAAGCTGGCGAACCTGCTGTCGGGGCTCATGCTCCTCGCCGGTGGTCTCTCGGTCATCCTCGGCGTCTACGCCGACCTTGGTGCGCTTGTGCTCGCAGTCGTCCTCCTGGGGATGGCCGTCATGATGCACGACTTCTGGAAGGCGGACGCCGCCGCGAAGCAGACCGAGACCATCAGCTTCTTCAAGAACGTCTCCATGGCAGGTGGCGCGCTCGTGATGTTCGCGGCAATCGCCAACGCCAAAGCCGGCGCAGACGTCATCGGACCGATGATCACCGAAGGCCTCTTCGCCAAGTAAGCACGGGGTGACCCCCGGGTCTTCCTGAAGGAGCCGCCACCCGCCGGGTGGCGGCTCCTCTCTTAGTACGGTCTTGATCCATGTCAACCGCGTACGAAATGGCACTTGCCAACGTGAAGGGTGGGGCCTCTGCCCGGGCCGAGGCACGAGTGCTCGTCGAGCAGATGACCACAGAGGAGAAGATCCACTGCCTGGATGGAGGAGTGCCCACCTGGGAGGGATTGCGCGACATCGGCAGCGGCGGTTACCACCATCGACCGTTCCGTGCCTGTCACGTGCCCCGACTCGGTATCCCGGGTTTCCACTTCAGTGACGGTCCGCGGGGCGTCGTTGTCGGTGCAGGGACGGCGTTCCCGGTGAGCATGGCTCGTGGAGCCAGCTTCGACACGGATCTCGAGGAGCGCATCGGCGACGCAATCGGACGCGAACTGCGCGTCGTCGGTGCGGACCTCTACGGCGGAGTGTGCGTGAACCTGCTCCGACATCCCGCGTGGGGTCGCGCCCAGGAGACATACGGTGAGGACCCGCACCACGTCGGAGAACTGGGGGCCGCACTCACACGTGGTGTGCAACGCCACGTGATGGCGACTGTGAAGCACTTCGCGTTGAACTCCATGGAGAACGCCCGGTTCACCGTGGACGTCACCTGCGACGAGAAGGCACTCCACGAGGCGTACCTGCCGCATTTCCACCGGATCGTGAGCGAGGGCGTCGCTGCCGTGATGAGCGCGTACAACTCCGTCAACGGGCAATGGGCGGGTGAGAGCACGGAACTCCTCTCCGACATCCTCCGCGGCGAGTGGGGTTTCGACGGGATGGTCATCAGTGACTGGATCTTCGGTCTTCGGGACGGCGTGAAGAGCGTGCGTGCGGGCCTCGACGTGGAGATGCCGTACCGGATGATCCGTCACGCGCCCGTGACGGACGCGGTCGGGAACGGTGAGCTCGCCATCGAGGAGGTCGAGCGGGCCGTCATCAACACCGTGTCCACGATGCTGCGTTTCGGGGTCGGTTCACTCCCGCGGAACCCGGAATCAGTGATGCTCGCACCGGAGCACCTGTCTCTCGCACGGGAGGCTGCCGGCAAATCAATGGTGCTGCTGAAGAACGACACCGTCGGGAGCAGCGAGGTCCTACCGCTCGGGCCGGGCACGGGGAGAGTCGCCGTGCTCGGGCGTTTGGCCGACATGCGCAACCTGGGGGACGGCGGTTCGAGCGATGTCATGTCGCCGTATGCCGTCACCCCGTTCGCCGGCATCTCGCGGCGGTTCGGCAGTGACAACGTGGTCCACCACGACGGGAGTGACGTCGCGAAGGCCGCGGAGATCGCGGCGGCGGCGGATGTGGCTGTCGTTGTCGTCGGGTACACCAAGGAGGATGAGGGCGAGTTCATCGGTGACGGCAGCGAGAACGCCCACCTGCGGTCGTTGTTCCCCTCCGGCGACGACCCGCAACTCGTGGAGGTCTACAAGGAGTACGTCCGCGAGAACCATTGGCCCGTTGATGCCGAACACAACATGTCGGACCGCAGCAATCCCAGGCGCGCCCGCCCGAACGACAAGGGTGACGTGTCGTTCGCGCGCGGCGGTGACCGTGTGTCACTGCGCCTGCCAGATGCCGATGTCGAACTCATCCGGGAAGTGGCCGCGCGGCAGGCGAGAACGATTGTCGTGGTCGTGTGCGGAAGCGCGGTTGTCATGGAAGAGTGGCGCCACGAGGTCCCCGCCGTCCTGTTCGCCTGGTACAGCGGGATGGAAGGTGGTGATGCGCTCGCAGATGTCCTCACCGGCGACGTCAACCCATCAGGGCACCTGCCGTTCGCGATTCCGACCGAGGAGTCGCACCTTCCGTTCTTCGACAAGGATGCTGCCGCGATCACGTACGACATGTGGCACGGTCAGTGGAAACTCGACCGCGACGGGAATGGCGCCGCCTATCCGTTCGGGTTCGGACTGGGCTACACGACGTTCGGGCTGGGCGAGCCGACGGTGGCAGCCGGCGGCTCCCACGTCGACGTCGGGGTGACGAACACGGGGTCTGTCCCCGGGGAATGCGTCGTCCAGGTGTACGGATCCCCCGTCCGGGCACGTGACGACGAGCCCCGTCGCAGGTTGGTCGGTTTCACGAAGGTGCACGTCGAGGCGGGCGCCTCGGTCACGGCACGCGTCATTGTGAACCGTGCGGCTCTCGAGACGAGGGACACCGTCGCGCACAGGATGGTGCTCGTGCCCGGGGAGTACCGCCTGGAGGCCGCACTGTTCGCGGGTGACCCGGCCGCCACCTCGGCGACCGTTCGACTCACCTGACCGTCTCCGCCTTGGTGACGCCGCGTTGCCCACAAGTAAGGTGCGGAATGAAGGTTCCATCGATTGATGGATTGCAAAGGGGGCACCATGCCGAAGCCAGGTATGCACACCGGTCAGGAATCGGGCGACGATCTCAACTTCGCCATGTCGGAGAAGGCCAAGCCGCTGTTCGACGCGGTCGTGAAGTTCATCCGCGAGGAAGTGGAGCCGATGCAGGAGAAGTTCTACGCGCTCGGCGAGAACCGTCCCGACCGTTGGGACTACGCACCCGGCCAGCTCGAACTGCTCGAGGCCACCAAGGCGAAGGCCAAGGCCGCGGGTCTGTGGAACTTCTTCCTCCCGAACGCCGAGACGGGCGAGGGTCTCTCGAACCTCGACTACGCGTACATCGCGGTGGAACTCGGCAAGGTGCCGCTTGCTTCGGAGTGCCTCAACTGTTCGGCGCCCGACACAGGCAACATGGAGGTGCTCGAGCGTGTCGGCACGCCGGCACAGAAGGAGCGCTGGCTGAAGCCGTTGCTGAACGGCGAGATCCGTTCCGCCTACGTGATGACCGAGCCTGACGTCGCGTCGTCTGACGCGAAGAACCTGCAGTGCCGCGCCGAACTCGACGGTGAGGAGTGGGTCATCAACGGTGACAAGTACTACGCATCCGGTGCGGGTGACCCGCGCTGCGAGATCTTCATCGTGATGCTGCTCACCAGCCCCGACGGCCCGCCCAGCCGCAAGCACAGCCAGATCCTCGTTCCGAAGAACACGCCTGGCGTGCAGATCGTCGGTCCGATGGAGGTCTTCGGTGAGGACGACGCACCGCACGGCCACATGCACATCCGCTTCAACAACGTGCGCGTGCCGAAGGAGAACATCCTCCTCGGCGAGGGACGTGGCTTCGAGATCTCCCAGGTCCGTCTCGGACCGGGTCGCATCCACCACTGCATGCGCTCCATCGGCGCGGCAGAGCGTGCGCTCGAGTTGATGATCCGCCGCGGACTCACCCGTGAGGCGTTCGGCCGCCCGATCGCACGTCTCGGCAAGAACCCCGAGGTCATCGCGAAGGCGCGCATCGAGATCGAGGCATGCCGATTGATGGTGCTGCGCGCCGCGAAGGCCATGGACACCATGGGCAACGCCGAGGCGCGCGTGTGGGTCAGCGCGATCAAGGCGATGGTGCCGATCCGCACGTGCCAGATCATCGACGAGGCCATCCAGATGCACGGCGCCACCGGTGTCTCGCAGTGGTCGCCTCTCGCACGCATGTACGCGAGCCAGCGCACGTTGCGCCTGGCCGACGGACCGGACGAGGTGCACTGGGGCGTCGTCGCCCGAGCGGAGATCAACCGCTACGAGGGCGAGAAGACCCCGCCGAAGCCGCAGACCTACCGCGGCATGTTCGACGGACCGAGCTGACAGTGCAGTTCTCCGTCTGGGCGAACAGTGCCCACCCGTGGGCAGAAGTGCGCGACTTCGCGTTGTTCGCCGAAGCGGAAGGCTGGGACGGCTTCTGGTACGCCGACCACTACATGCCGAACTCACCCGACGGTGAGCCGCTGCCCGGCAACTTCAACGAGTGTTTCAGCGTTCTCGCCGGTCTCGCCGCCGTCACGTCACGCATGCGGCTCGGTTCGCTCGTCACACCGACGACCATGAACCACCCCGCGTTGATCGCGAACCGCGCCGCCACGATCGACAACATGTCGAACGGCCGCTTCGTCATCGGAATGGGAGCCGGCTGGCAGGTCAACGAGCACAACGCCTTCGGCATCGAGCTTTTCGACAACAAGCCGCGTGTCGACCGCTTCGCCGAGGCGATCGAGATCGTGGCGTCGATGCTCACGCAGGAGCGCACCACGTTCAAGGGCGAGCACTTCACCATCACGAACGCACCGTGCGAGCCGAAGCCCGTGCAGAAGCCGCTCCCGATCCTCGTCGGCACGGGCGGCCCGCGCATGCTGCGACTCACCGCGCGATTCGCGCAGGAGTGGAACACATGGGGCACCCCCGAGACCACGAAGCCCGTCATGGAGCGACTGCTCGCCGCGTGCGAGAAGGAGGGCCGCGACCCGAAGACCGTGCGCAAGTCGGTGCAGGCCCTCTTCTTCATCGCACCCGACGCCGAGGCCGTGGAGAAGATCAAGAAGGTGGCACCAGCCGACCGCGCGGTCGTGGGCACCATCGAGCAGCTGAACGAGGCTGTTGCCGAGTACGCCGCACTCGGGTTCGACGAGATCTGCGTCCCCGACTTCACTCTCGGCGGCACGCCGGAAGCGCGACGTCAGTCGTACTCCACGTTCATGTCGCAGGTGGCGGGCAACTTCCGCTGATCCCGACGTCCCGTTCGACGGATTCGTCAGTCGGGGAGTGTCACCTCGATCGTCGGCACCGTGGTCGGTGTCGCCGTCGTTGACGTCGTCGGCGGGAGCGGCGACGAGCGGGTCGTGCGTGCCGGGCCCACCGATTGTGCGGTGGTCGACCGCAACCACGAATCAAGGTGCCCCTTCGACATCACGAGTTCCGTCGTGACCGCGCCCGATGGCCTGAGAGGGAGCTTCGCGCTGGACGTGCCCTCTGTTCCCTTGTACGAGATCTCGATGGTGTCGTCGTCGACCGGGGCCACCACCAGCGAGTCGTTCCGCACGACGGTGACCGATGCGAGATTGGTGGCACCGGCCAGCGACACGACCGTGTCGTTCGCCCGCGCCGACACGGTCGTCGAGCGCGGCGCGAGGGTCAACAGCGGTGACGTCACGCGGGCCGCGCCGACGAGTCCGGTGGACCGAGCATTGCGCACCTGGATGTCCGCCATGCCCGGCCGACGCACGGTGACCACTGATTCCGTCTCCTGGTCACGCGAGTGGCGAAGCTCGAACGCGAGGGACGAGACCGACGACGGGATGGTGATCGTGACCGCCGACGTCATGCCGGCTTTCGCGTGCTCAACTGTCGCGCCGCTGATGCCGACCGCGAAGCCCGCCGCCGTCTCCTCGATGGTGCCCGCATCACCCGCATCGATCATCACCAGGTTCGGCGGTGCATCGGCCTGGTTCGCCACCGTGATCGTGGTGGCCTCGTTCGGTGTCGGGTCATTGCAGAACGGGCACGTGAACGGACCCTGTCGCGCTGCCATCGGAGTGAGCTCGAGAGTGCCCGTGCCACCGGTCCACTCGGCCACCGATTCCTCTCCGCTCGTGCCCGGTCGGAACGACCACGTGTCCGTCGTCCCCGACACGACGATCTCGGCACGGATGCCCGGTTGGTTGTTGTCGTACGTGTGGATCACGAAGTCATCGCCCCGGCGGGTGACGGCGAACGGGGTGACCGAATGCCCGGCCCCGGCAAAGTAGAGGCCCACGGTGTGGCCGGCCCCGTTCGCGATGCCACGGATCAGTTCGTCCACCAACTGAAGCGGTGACTTGCGCCGCGACTCCGCCGCGGGTCGTGACACCTCGGGCACGAACTGCGTGGCCCACCAGTAGACGATCGCCTGCGTGAGCCTCTTGTTCGACCTGTCGAGTTGCGAAGGGGTGTTCGCCCCGGCGGCGTACTGATCAGCCGTCTCGTAGCGCAGGTGCATCCGCTGGCTCAGCGCGGCGATCCCCTCGCACCGGCCGCCACCCAGGGCGACGTTCCACTCGTCCAGTTTCTGCATCGTCCTCGGGCGCAGTACGCACGCGGTCTCCGGTCCCGGCATGCACACCGCGGAATGCCCGAACAGGTCCACCAACGTCTGGACCGTCACGTTCATGTCCGCCTCGGGGGAACGACCCCAGTTGGCGAAACGGAACTGGTCGACGTCGGTGCGGAAACCGGAGTCGACACACAGGGTCCCTTCGCCGAGGTCGTCGGAGACCACGTCGGTGCAGTGCGATGCGAGTCTGGCGACGATCTCGCCCGTGTCGGTCGACTGCGGGGCGGTGTCCCCGCCGGACCCGGAGCACGACGCGCACAGCACCAAGGCGACAACCGCGGCCGCGCACTTCTTGCCCTTCAGCATCCCCGCCACTCTCCATCACATTACGGAATCACGTCCAGGTAGTAGAACGAACCGATGACCGAAGACCAAGTCACCCCCGCTGCCGGCGTGCTGCCCGTTGTTCTCATCGGTCTCGGGGCGGGTTTGCTGGCCGGCATGTTCGGCGTCGGCGGGGGCATCCTCATCGTCCCGATCCTCGTGGTGGTCATGAAGTTCGACCAACGGTTCGCCAACGGCACGTCACTCGCGGCGCTCGTCCCCATTGCCGTGTCGAACATCTTCACCTACTGGGCGCACGGTCACATCGACTGGCACCTCGCCGGTTTCATCGTGATCGGTGCGCTGTGCGGTTCGCTCATCGGCACCCACCTCCTGCAGATCATCAACAGGCAGGTGCTGGCGGTTCTCTTCGCGTCCGTGATGGTTCTCTCGGCTGTCCGGTTGTTCTGGCACGTCACCACCAACGGAAGGGGCAGCCTGAACGCCACGCACGCAATCGGCGCTTCGTTGCTGGGGCTCTTCGCCGGCACGATGTCCGGGTTGCTCGGCATCGGTGGTGGCGTCATCATGGTCCCCGCGCTCGTGATGTTCTTCGGCATCCCGCCGGTCATCGCGAAGGGCACGGCGGTCGCAGTGACGATTCCCACGGCGACGATGGGAACCTGGCGGAACCGCACGAAGAAGAACGTCGACATGCGCTCGGCGGCGGTTCTCGGTGCCGGGGGTGTCGTCACGGCGGTCATCGGGGGCCTGATCGCGAACTCCATGCCCGATCGTCTCTCGAACGTGCTCTTTGCGATTTTGCTCCTCACCCTTGCGACACGACTACTCCTGGAGACGCGCAAGTCGCACTGAAGCACCCGCGTGGGCTAGAAACTGCCCATGGGTAAAGACCGTCTGGCCGGAAAAGTCGCATTCATCTCGGGTGGAGCGCGCGGAATGGGGGCCTCAGAGGCCCAGTTGTTCATCGAGGAGGGCGCAAAGGTCGTCATCTCCGACGTTCTGGACGATGCCGGCGAGCAGACCGCCAAGCGGCTGTCCCCGGACGGTTCTTCGTGCCGGTTCGTCCACCACGACGTGACGAAGGAAGAGGACTGGGAGAAGGCAATCGCCTTCACCATCTCGACCTTCGGCCAGCTCGACTGCCTCGTGAACAACGCCGGCATCTTCGAGCGTGGCAGCATCCTCGACACGTCGCTCGCGGACTTCCGACGCACGATCGAGATCAACGAAGTCGGTGTGTTCCTCGGCATGAAGGCTGTCGCACCGCACATGGTGGGCCGCAAGACCGGCAGCATCATCAACATCTCGTCAGTGGCCGGCCTTGACGGCACACCGGGGTTCGTCGCATACGGCGCCAGCAAGTGGGCGGTGCGCGGGATGACCCGTGGCGTGGCGAAGGAACTCGCACCGTTCGGCGTGCGCGTGAACTCGATCCACCCCGGCATCATCGACACCCCGATGCTGCAGACCTTCGACGCGGCAGGGGAGGGCGTGCGCGAGATGGTGCGCACGCGGATCCCACTCGGCTACGAGGCCGAACCGATCCACGTTGCCCGTCTCGCGCTCTACCTGGCGAGCGACGACAGCGCGTACTCCACCGGCTCCGAGTTCAAGGTGGACGGAGGCTGGAGCGCATGAGCATCCTCGGCACCCGTGTCGTCCGCATCGAGGACCCCAGGTTCCTCACCGGCCAGGGTACGTACATCGCGAACCTCGACCTGCCGGGCGCCGTCCACGTCACGTACGTGCGCAGCACCATGGCGCACGCCCGCATCCTTTCCATCGACACGAGCGAGGCCGAGTCGATGCCCGGCGTGCTCCATGTCTGGACAGCGAAGGACATCGATCTCGCACCGGTCTCGGCCGACATGCGCATGCTGAACCAGGCGATGAAGTTCCCGTTCCTCGCAATCGACACCGTCCGCTACGTGGGCGACCTCGTCGCCATGGTGATCAGCGAGGAGAAGGCACAGGGCGTGGACGCAGCCGAGATGGTGGTCGTGGACTACGACCCGCTGCCGGCGGTGATCGATGTCGACGAATCCCTTCGCGGCGAGGTGATCCTGCACCCCGAAGCCGGCACCAACGTGGTGCTCACCTTCGCGAACGACGACGAGCGCGACATCTTCGCGGACTGCGAGGTTGTCGTCGAACTCACCATCGAGAACAACAAGGTCGCCACTGCTCCGCTCGAGGTGCGCTCCGTCGCCGCCAGGTGGGACGGAGACCGTCTCACGCAGTGGGCGTGCAGCCAGGGCGCACACGGGGCGCGCGACGGTCTTGCGAAGGTGCTCGGTGTCGATCCCTCCAACGTGCGCGTCATCACGCCCGATGTCGGCGGAGGTTTCGGCGCGAAGAACGGCGTCTACCCGGACGAGATCCTCGTCGGCTGGGCCGCACGAAAGCTCGGCCGTCCGGCGCGCTTCACCGAATCACGCACCGAGAACATGCTCGCCATGGGACACGGCCGTGCCCAGCGCCAGCGCACGAAGATGGGCGGCACGAAGGACGGTCGCATCACCGCGTACCGCAACGACGTGGTGCAGGACGGCGGGGCGTACCCGAAGGGTGGTTCGGTGCTGCCGTTCATGACGCGTCTGATGGCCAGTGGTGTGTACGACATCGAGAACGTGCAGTTCCAGTCCCACTCCGTGGTCACAAACACGTCGCCGGTGGTTGCCTACCGCGGCGCGGGCAGGCCGGAAGCAGCCGCGGCCATCGAACGCACCATCGACGAGTTCGCGCGCGTGTGCGGCCTCGACCCCACCGAGGTGCGCCGCAAGAACTACCTGAGGCCCGAGGCGTTCCCGCTCGTCACCAAGATGGGTGCCAAGTACGACAGCGGTGAGTACGAGAAGTCGCTCGACCGCGCGCTCGAAGCGGCCGGATACGCAGAGCTCCGTGCCGAGCAGAAGCGCCGCCGGGAGTCCGGCGACCCCGTGCAACTCGGCATCGGCATCAGCACCTACGTGGAGACCACCAACCCGATGGGCAGCGGCGAGTTCGGTGCCGTGGAGATCACCGCCGACGGAGGTGCCATCGTGCGCACCGGCAGTTCCCCGCACGGCCAGGGCCACCACACCTCGTGGGCAATGATCGTGAGCGACCTCACCGGCATCCCGATGGACCGCATCGAGTTCCGCTTCGGAGACACCGAGGACGTCGCGCGCGGTGGCGGCACCGGCGGCTCGCGCAGCCTGCAGGTGGGTGGCAGTGCGGTGAAGCTCGCCGCAGAGGCCGTCATCGAGAAGGCGAAGCAACTCGCCGCTGACCTGCTCGAGGCCGCGCCCGAGGACATCGTCCTCGACACGGCCCGCGGTCAGTTCCACGTGACGGGTTCGCCACAGCCCGCACGTTCGTGGTCCGATCTCGCCGTCACGGGCGACATCACGCTCGCCGCAGATGTCGACTACGTGCCCGAAGGTTCCACCTTCCCGTTCGGGTCGCATGTCTCCGTCGTCGAGGTCGACACGGAGACCGGCTCGGTCTCCGTCCGTCGCCACATCGCCTGCGACGACGCCGGCACGATCATCAACCCGTTGATCGTCGACGGCCAGGTGCACGGCGGCGTCGCACAGGGCATCGCCCAGGCACTGCTCGAGGAGGTCCTCTACGACGAGGACGGGAACCCGACAACCGCCAACCTCGCGGACTACGGGTTCATCAGTGCCGCGGAGCTCCCCAGTTTCGAGCGCATCCCCATGGAGACGCCGACACCGCGCAACCCGCTGGGAGCAAAGGGCATCGGCGAGGCGGGCACCATTGGTGCCACGCCGGCCGTGCACAACGCGATCATCGATGCCGTGAGTCATCTCGGTGTCACGCACATCGACATGCCGTGCACCGCGAACCGCGTGTGGTCGGCCATCCAGGCCGCCCGCTGACCGACAGGGTCGGCAGGTCACATCGAGGGTTCGGCCGCGTTCGCTGTTGAAGGTTCCAACGAGTCCGTTCCTCGCATGCCCAGGTGGTCCTTTGCCATCCATGCGCCGGTGGCGATGCACGCGACCATGACCACCGCGCACGACACGAACGTGGCGGTGCGACCGAAGGCGCCGTAGGCGGCCCCCGCTGCCACCGAGGCGAATCCGCCGATGACGGTCTGCGCCGCACCCTGCATTCCCTGGGCGGATGCGATGCGTTCCCTCGGCACGACCATCGCGATGGCCGATGACCCACCCGTCACCGTGAGACCGTCGACGATCCCGTGCAGCACACCGAAGCCGAGCATGACATAGGGCGAGCCGAGCGTGCCGTACATGACGATGATGAACGCACCGATCAGGAGACCGCCGATGCTCGCGCGGAACGGTCCGGTGTTCTGCGTGTACCGGCCGCCGATGGGCCCGAGGAAGAGCATCGGCAGTGCGAACATCGAGATGCCGAGGTTGGCCACCCAGTCGGCGGCGTCCATGTCCTCCATCATCATCGACCAGAGGGCATCGAACGTGCCGATCATGATGAAGAGCGCCAGTCCGATGACGATGGTCCCCGCGAACGCGCGGATGCGGAACAGGTCGAAGGCGAGCCTCTGCGGCGGGGCATCCTCGATGTCGGTCTCGGTCACGTGGATCCGCGTGATGCCGATGCCGACGACCACCATCGCCGCACTGATCATCAGGAACGGGGCCGGGATGCCGAGCGCGCTCACGGTCACCGCCGAGAGAACCGGCCCGAGGGTGAAACCCCCCACGTCGAAACTGAGCGCGCGGCCGAGGTTCGACCCCATGTTCTCGGGGTCGGCCAGGATGACGATGCGCCGGACAGCGGGGTAGATCATCCCGCTGCCGATGCCCATCACGGCACGGGCGGCAAAGAGCGTGACGAACGAGTTCCCGAAACCGAACAAGCAGCTGCCCGTCAACTGGATGATGATCCCGAGGAGGATCATGCGCTTCGCGTGACCGCGGTCGGCGTAGGGGGCAAGGAACACGTTCGAGAAGAAGCCCGCGAAGAACCCCACACCGAGGATCAGGCCGAGGTTCGATTCGCTGATGCCGTACTTGTCCCGCAGGTCATCGACGATCGTGAAGATGGTGCCGTAGCTCATGGAGCCGAGCCCGGACGCGCACAACAAGAGGAGGACGGACCGCTTTTTCACGGCTCAGGCCAGTGTGGACTTCAGGTGGACGATGAGTTCGCCCCACGAACCGCGCAGGCCGGGGTGCAGGTCGTACCCGGCGACGTCGTCGATGCGCACCCACTGCAGGTCCTCGGACTCCGCGTTCGCCTCGTGCGCGCCGGCGTCGGTCGAGGTGTGGGCGATCACGGTGTCGTAGCGCCAGTTGCCGTGGTTGTCGGAGAACACGCCCTTGAAGTCGAGATGCTCCGGCTCGATGCCGGCTTCCTCGTACGCCTCGCGGGCGGCGGCCATGAACGAGTCCTCGTGGGAATCAAGGGCGCCACCTGGCAGGGCCCATGTTCCGCCGCCGTGCGTCCATGCGGCTCGCAGCTGGAGCAGGACGAGCGGTTCCTCGGTGTCCGTGCGCACGAGGAGAAGACCGGCGGCTCCGTTCACGCCCCAGTGGCGTTGACCGCAGTTGCAGTACACCCACCCGTCTCCGTCACGAAAAGCCACGCACCGATGATGCCATAGGGTGTGGGTCATGAAGGCAACCAGGCTCACCGGTGTCATGGGGGTGCGCATCGACGGGATCGACGTGCGAACGGTTTCCGATGCGGAACTGGCCGAACTCCGCGCGCTCGTCTGCGAGCACGAGGTCGCCCACATCACCTGTCAGTCGCTCACGCCGCAGGAGCAGGTGGAGTTCTCGCGGCGACTCGGGCCGGCAGCCGACTCGCCGTTCATCGAGCCGATCGCGGAGCATCCCGAGGTCATCAAGGTGCTGAAACTGGCGACCGACGGCAATGTCCTCAACTTCGGCGGGGCGTGGCACAGCGACTTCAGTTTCCAGCCGAACCCGCCGTCCTTCACCATCCTCCACGCACTCGACATCCCGGAGTTCGGTGGTGACACGTGTTTCTCCTCCATGACAGCGGCCTACGACGCGCTCGCGCCTCAGCAGAAGGAGGACTTCCTCTCCCTGCGCGGCGTGCACACCGCCCGTGACGCATACTCGCCGCGGATGCAGCAGTACCACAGCGGTCTCACGGCCATGAACATCGTGTGTGACGAGACCGCGTACGAGGTGATGCTGCACCCGCTGGTCCGCGTTCACCCCGAGACGGGGAAGTCGGTGCTGTTCTACAACCGCGCGTACGTGCGCGACATCGCCGGCATCGATGACGAGGCGGCGAAGAGGTCCTTGATGGAATGGCTGCACCTGCACACCACGGACGCCAAGTTCGGGTACCGCCACCGCTGGACCGAGGGGGACCTCCTCATCTGGGACAACCGCAGCACGCAGCACTATGCCCTGAACGATTACGTGGGTTTCCGCCGCGAACTGCACCGCACCACCATCGCGGGCGAGATCCCCATCCCGGCCTGATGGCGCTCGACTGGCGCGCGGCCGTGCTCGTGGGCGACCATGTCGTGTCCTGCCTGTCACCGGGGGAGACACTGCGATGAATCTCGACGAAGCGCTCGCCTCCGCTGCGGCACTCGACGCCGCCGACGAGCTCGCCCACGTGCGCGGCCGCTTCGACATCCCCGACGGTGTCCTCTACTTCGACGGCAACTCGCTCGGGCCGCTCACCCATGCCTCGCGCGCCGCGATTGCGCGCACGGTCGAGTTCGAGTGGCGCGAGCGACTGATCAGGTCATGGAACGAGGACTGGCTGGACATGCCGTCGCGCATCGGCGATGCGATCGCCCCCTTGATCGGTGCTGCACCCGGAACCGTCATCTGCGCGGACAACACCTCGGTCAACCTGCACAAGGCCCTCATGTCGGCGGTTGCCATCAGGCCCGGCCGCACCGAGATCGTCGTCGACATCAACAACTTCCCGACCGACATCTACATCGCGCAGTCCGTGGCCGACCAGTGCGGGCTCACGCTCGTCGCTGTGAAGGCGTCGCAGATCCCCGCCACGGTCAACGCGAACACCGCTGTGGTCACGGCCACGCATGTCGACTACCGCAGCGCGCACATCCTGCACGCCGACGAGATCACGGAAGCCGCCCATGCCGCCGGCGCACTGGTGGTGTGGGACCTGGCGCACTCGGCCGGAGCCGTGCCCGTCGATCTCGCGGGTCTGGATGCCGACTTCGCCGTGGGGTGCGGGTACAAGTACCTGAACGGTGGTCCCGGTGCCCCGGCCTTCATCTATGCCGCCCCGCGCATCCTGGCCGACTCCACCCAGCCCCTCCACGGGTGGTGGGCCCACGCCGAGCCGTTCGCCTTCGAGACCGGGTTCAGGCCGGCTGCGGGAATCAAGAGGTTCCTCACCGGCACCGCGACCGTCCTCAGCATGAAATCCCTCGAGGCAGCCCTGACCGCATTCGACGGGGTCACAATTTCCCAGGTCCGGGCCAAGAGCGTGAGCTTGACCACCCTCTTCATAGAGGTGGCACGGGATGTCCTGGTGCCCCTGGGGTTCTCGATTGAGTCCCCGGAGGACCCTGATCACCGCGGAAGCCATGTGGCGCTTGGGTTTGGGGAGGGGGAAACCCTCGTCGATTCCCTGGCGGAGAAGGGGGTCATCGCCGATTTCCGGCCGCCGAACCTCATGAGATTCGGTTTTTCTGCCCTCTACAACACCCATTCCGACGTGGTGAAACTGGCCACAATCCTTGTTGACCACGCATCTCGCCGTTGATTCGGCTGGAAATCGGGGGGTAGGTTGTTCCAACTACCCAGTAACGACGGTTTCACGCCGTCACATCTCCAAGGGGGAGAAACACATGAAGAAGACCCGTGTGCTGCGTGCAACCGCGCTGCTTATTGGTCTGTCACTCGTAGGCGTTGCCTGCGGTGGCGACGACACATCATCGGACACCACGGCTGCTGCAGCCGAGGGTGGCGACCTGGAGGGCATGAAGGGCACCACCCCGCTCGTCGACCTCTCCCAGGATTTCAAGGACCGCCTCCTCGAGGTCGATCCCGAACTGAAGGACTACTCCTACGCCGCCGAGACGTACGACTCGGTCGTGGTCATTGCGCTCGCAGTGGCACAGGCCGAGGACGACGGCATCGCGTATGCCTCGAAGATCAACGGCATCACCCGTGACGGCGAGAAGTGCACTGACTTCGCCGCCTGTGCCGCACTCATCAAGGACGGCAAGGACATCGACTATGACGGTGTCTCGGGCCCGCTCGAGTTCTCCGGCAACGGTGAGCCGCTCAAGGCTTCGTACGGTGTCCTCCAGTTCGGTGGCGACAACCGTCTTGCCAACGACCTGACCACCTTCATCGAGGCCGCCGCACCTGCAGACGCAGACGTGGCCGAGGTTGCCGTTGAAGGCGACCGCAAGGGTGATGGCGTCCTGACCTTCGGCTCGATCCTGCCGCAGACCGGTTCGCTGTCGTTCCTCGGTGCTCCGATGTTCGCCGGCTTCGACCTTGCCGTGAAGGACATCAACGCCGCTGGCGGAGTCCTGGGCAAGGACGTCGTGGCGATCAAGGGTGACTCCGGTGACGCAACCACCGACACCGCATCGAAGACTGTCGACGCTCAGCTGTCGCAGAACGTCGATGCAATCATCGGTGCTGCATCCTCCGGCGTGAGCCTCACGGTGATCGACAAGGTGACTGCCGCTGGCGTCGTCATGTTCTCGCCTGCAAACACCTCGAAGGCACTGTCGACCTACGCCGACAAGGGTCTGTACTTCCGCAGCGCTCCTTCTGACATCGTCCAGGGCGCAGTCCTTGCCGAGGTCATCAAGGGTGACGGCGCGTCCAACGTGGCGATCATCGCCCGTAACGACGCATACGGCACGGGCCTCGCAGAAGACCTCGCGAAGAACCTCGAGGCCGGTGGCGCCAAGGTCGTCGTGACGAAGATCTACGACGAGAAGGCAACCGCTTTCGATGCCGAAGTGGACGAGATCAAGGCAGCCGGCCCGGATGCAGTGGCCATCATCGGTTTCGATGAGACCTCGAAGATCCTCGCCACGATGGTGGAGAAGGGCGTCGGCCCGAAGACCATCAAGGTCTACGGCTGCGACGGCAACATGGGCAATGCCCTCGGTGAGAACTTCGACGCAGGCAAGTGATTGCTCGCTGATCGAATTCGATTCGAATCAGGAAAGGCCCGGGCGAAAGCCCGGGCCTTTCTTGTTGGCGTTGTCGCTGAGCAATGACCGAGACGGTTCGCACAACGGTCACGGCGACGCGGCCCTGACCGGCCGTCAGTCGGTCAATCTCTGGTGGACTTTGCGAGGGTGCCCAGGTAGAGCTCGATGACCTTGGGGTCCTTCAGCAGCTCCCGTCCCGACCCGGTGTATGCGTTGCGGCCCTGGTCGAGCACGTAGCCACGGTCAACCACCTGCAGGCAGCGGTTGGCGTTCTGTTCGACCATGAGGATCGCGACGCCGGACTGGTTGATCTTCTTGCACTGGATGAAGACCTGGTCCTGGAGGGCCGGCGCAAGTCCTGCCGATGGCTCGTCGAGCAGAAGCACCGTGGGCTTCAACATGAGGGCCCGGCCCATCGCAACCATCTGGCGCTCTCCGCCCGACAGGGAGCCGGCACGCTGGTCGAGACGTTCGCCGAGCCTGGGGAACATCTCGACTGCGTACTCAACGCGTTCCTCGAGCAGATCAGGGCGCAGGAAGCAGCCCATCTCCAGGTTCTCGCGAACAGTCAGAGACGGAAACACGTTTCGTGTCTGGGGAACGAAGCCGACGCCCATGGCGACCAGTTCGTAGGGCTTCATGCCCGTGATCTCGCCGCCGTTCAACCGCACGTGACCGCTTCTGATGTTGACGAGGCCGAGCACTGCCTTGAGGAGCGTCGACTTGCCGGCCCCGTTCGGGCCGATGATCCCGACGAACTCGCCTTCGGCGACGGTGAGGTCGCACCCGTTCAGGATGTTCACCTCCGGCACGTAGCCGGCAGTCACGTTCTCGACGTCGATCACATTCGCCGGCATCAGTTGTCCCCCAGATCCGAGTCGTGGTGTGCACCGAGGTACGCGTCAATCACGGCCTGGTTCGCGCCTATGTCATCAGCTGTGCCCTCGGCAATGACGGCACCCTCGGCCATCACGATGATCCAGTCACTGATCTCGCGGACCATGTCCATGTCATGCTCCACGAAGAGGACCGTTCGGCCCTCGTCACGCAGTCCCTTGATGTGCTCGAGGAGGCTCTGTTTGAGGGCGGGGTTCACGCCGGCCATGGGCTCGTCCAGCATGACCATCTCGGGTTCGACCATCAGGGCCCGCGCCATCTCCAGCAACTTGCGCTGACCGCCCGACAACCCGCCGGCCAGTTCGTCGCGCATGTGGCTCAGGTTGAATCGCCGGAGAAGCTCCTCGGCCTGGGACGTGATCCTGGCTTCCTGGCCTCTCCACAAGGGCGCCACGAGCCCGCGGAAGAGGTTCTCGCCCTTCTGGTTCGCAGCACCGAGTCTCATGTTCTCGATCACTGTCATGCGGGAGAGCGCCTTGGTCAACTGGAATGTCCGGACCATGCCGAGGCGCGCCACACGGTGGGCGGCCTCGCCGTCGAGTCGATGCCCGTTGAACACCGATGTGCCGGAGTCGGGCGTGTCGAATCCCGTGAGCAAGTTGAAGAACGTGGTCTTCCCGGCTCCGTTCGGGCCGATCAGCGCGGTGATCTTGTTTCTGGGCACCTCGACGTGGTCGACATTCACGGCGACGAGTCCGCCGAAGGCACGACGGATGCCGTCAACGGTGAGGATCGCATCGTCCTTCCTCGAGCCCGGGACGGGCAGGTATGCGCCGGTCTCAGCGGACATCGAATGCCTGCTCCCGCTTG